>VTLG01009190.1_pt1 | contig 38936 bp, 54 predicted proteins | sample 4694571 | NCBI WGS metagenome assembly VTLG01 (sample SAMN12604809, study PRJNA352737) | marine metagenome | biome: ENVO:00000447; feature: ENVO:00000209|ENVO:00000569|ENVO:01000036; material: ENVO:00002151; isolation source: viral sequences binned using virsorter ... | reverse complement strand
GGAACACGAAGAAACAAATGGAAAATAAAAATGGCCCTGAAAAAGAAACGAGTTTTAGTGGAAGATAATGGTGGCAAGGCCCAAAGTGTATTTGAACACAACTTGGTCAAGATGGGAGTGCCAGTGCTGGGGTTCCTGCTTCTTTCGGTTGTAACATGGCTTTTTACTACAGTTATGGAAATTGAGGAAACTGTTCAGCAAAATATAATCCATATAGATCATTTACACATGGCAGAGGAAAAATTTGAGGATCAATTAAGTAAAATACAGGAAAAGCTAACGGATGTCAGAGTTCACGTTGGCAGAATCACAGCACACTAATAAATAAAGGAGATAATATGCCCCAAGGAAAAGGAACATACGGTAAAAAAAGAGGAAGACCCCCTAAGAGAAAAGGGAAGTAATGGGACAACCTATGTCAATTAATAATATTTTACTGGTAGTTGGCAGTTTGGTTGTTGCCAGTATTTCATGGTTGCTTGTAACAGTCTCCGAATTATCAGGAGATGTTAAGGTTATTAAGTTTCAAGTAAACCAAAACAGTGAAAAACTTACATCTTTAACAGGAGACAAATGATCCCTTTATTAGCCCCTTTAATTGGGGGGACAGTTAAAACTATGTGTATGAGTATGCTCAGTGAGAAGCTACTCCAGCAAGTTATTTTAATACTTTTACGAAGGCTTGTGGAATCAACTAAAAATGAAGTAGATGATAAGATTCTAGCGGCCTATGAAAAAAGTATCAGCAAGTAATAGCACCGTAAAGGTACTATTTTTACAAGACGACAATTCGGTAAAATTGTTATCGTGGGGATTGCTATGCATATAACGAAGAACTTCACGACAGACGAGATGGCGTGTGCCTGTTGTCATAAGGCAGAGATGGATGAAGAATTTATGCGTACTCTTCAGTCCATAAGAGATGAGATGCAAAGACCATTGAAGATAACATCTGGATTCAGGTGTGAGAATCATAATCAGAGAGTTTCTTCCACAGGCAAGAGGGGGCCGCACACTTATGCAAAGGCCGCAGACATCCTTATATCTGGGGCAGATGCACTAAGGTTATTTTCAGTTGCCCAGAAGCATGGTGTATCTGGAGTGGGGATGAGTCAAAAAGGAGATCATAACAAAAGGTTTGTTCATTTGGACACGTTATCTCCAGATGAGGGGCCGAGGCCGACAGTATGGACATATTGAAATGGAAATTATTCTTAAACTGGATTGCGGCTTGGACGTTGATTTTGAGCCTGACTGGGTGTCAACAGAAAACTACGCCGATTACAACAAGGTTCAATGGCAATTATCCGACTCACCAGATAAGAGGGGTATGGCAGATGTGTTCAATATCGTTTCAAAAGAACAGTCCCTTCCTTCAACAAGAAATAGTCTGGAGAGCCTGCGACTGCTACGCAGACGTGATTCGTGAAGAACTTACCCCTGAAGAAGTTGAGGGGCCGAAACCAATTACAAGTATAGATTTAAAAAAGGTATTAGTGGAAAGATGTAATCCCAAACTTGTACCTAACCCAACTTAAACAGAATGGCACTACTACCAATTAAAATCCCTGCTGGATTTTTCAGAAATGCGACACAATATCAGGCAAAGAACCGTTGGTATGACGGTAACTTAGTGCGTTTTTCAGAAGGTCGGCTCAGACCGATTGGTGGATGGCAAAGGCTTGCGGATACTCAGATAAATAAAAAAGGTGCAATAAAATCTTTGACAATTAAGACTGCTGGTAGTGGCTATTCAGGTTCAGGGACTCTAGGCTTCACAGGTGGGGGTGGGGCATCCTTTGCAGGAACTTATACGGTTTCGGGTGGAGCAATCGCAACAGTAACAATCACAAACTCAGGTTCAGGTTATACATCTGCTCCTACCATAACAATTTCAGGGTCAACCTCTGGGACAACTGCTGTTATCACTGCGGATTTTTTCTCTGGAGTTGATCCCATTCGTGGTCTTCATTCATGGAGGTTAGGTACAGGAGCAAGGTATCTCGCGATAGGCTCAACTCAGTCCTTGAGACTCTGGGATGGTTCTCAAAGTTCAGGAACAAATGCACCAATATATGATATAACTCCAGCGACAGCAAGTATCCCCACAGGAAATATAGATTTTAAAGACCAAGAAGATTTTCTTATATCTGGACTGGGATACGGTGCTCTGGAATATGGAGGGGATCGTTCTCCTACAGATGGTTCAGGAGGCACTGCATCTGGTGGTGATACATATGGAACACCAAGACATCCATCAGTTGACCCAGATATAACTGATGCGGATGCGTGGAGAGACAATTTTGTCCCAGTATGGCAAATGGACAACTTTGGTGATGATCTTGTCGCAGTAAATTCTGGGGAGGGGAGCATTTGGTATGTTGATTCATCTGGACTCTCATTTAATAATGCAAACCAGACTGCAACCAGTGCAGTTCTCCTATCATCTTTAGGGGGTTCTTCAGGAGTGCCAGCAGATAATATAGGAGTGCTTGTAACTCCTGAAAGGCACATTATGGTATTTGGCGCAGGAGGTAATAAAAGGAAGATTGCATGGGGTCATCAGGAGAGTCTTACTGATTTTACCCCTGCTGTAACAAACACTGCTGGAGACTTGGAAATACAGACAAGAGGCAGGATAGTTGGAGGTTTTAAAACAAGATACGGTATTCTGGTTTTCTTTACAGATTCAGTCTGGAAGACCAACTATTTAGGCCCACCATACATCTATGGCATAGAAAGACTCTCAGAGGGTGGTGGGTGTCTTGGAATGAAGTCTGTTGCTGGTTCTGCCGACTTTGTGGCTTGGATGTCTCAGGGGCGATTCTGGAGTTTCACAGGAGGGTATGTGCAAGAATTACCATGTGATGTTGCCGACTATGTATTTTCCGATATAAATACTGACCTTGAGGGGTTAATAGCAGGAGGACATAACGCTGAGTTTGGAGAAATAACTTGGTACTATCCGAAAGAAGGAGACTCAACGCCAACTCGATACGTCACTTATTCCTACAGGGAAAAACACTGGGTTACAGGTGAGTTACACAGGTCTGCATGGGAATCCTCAGACTCTCTGGGGTATCCAGTAGCAGGAGGAACAGATGGATACCTTTACAGGCATGAACTTGATCCAGATACACAATCCACCCCTATCCTTAGAGAAGGAACTGTAAATGCTCCAGCAGATGTAACTGCATTATCTGGAGTAAAATCAAGAGTTATTGCAAAAGGAGTTAATTCTACTTTACACCCTAATGTAAGTGATGAAGCGCACCTCTGCTACGCGGAAACAGGAGCAATAGAAATAGGGGAGGGGAATAAGATGATGAGTGTCTCTCAAATTGTTACAGACACAGATGCAGGAGAAAAGGGACTCCGTATGAAGGTTACAGTGGCAAGGACACCAGATGATAATGCTCCAGTTATCAAGGGTGCATATGACCTCCAGAATGACGGATATACAGATACAAGGTTTACAGGTCGTCAGGCACTATTGAGGGTGGAGTCTCCATTTGATCAGGAGTGGAGATTCGGGGAAATACGTTTTGACGCTTCAACAGCAGGAGAACGATGAGTCAAACTCAAAAACCACTACCGAATCCACCAAATGAGTATGACAGGACATATATGAATGACCTTGCCTCATTGGTGATTGATGAGGAGAGTATCACAATGAAGACAAACAGGGATTCTGTCCTTGATACAGGGTCGATTATTTTAAAGGATACATCAAATAACAACTGGTACAAAATTAAGGTAACAGGAGGAACTTTAGGAGTTACTCTGGTAACAGAAGATTCCAATGGTCTTCCAGTAACAAGCACAAATCCATATGCATAGTTGGCAAAAAAGAGCACTAGACCCTGACAGTCCAACTACGAAAGATAATGAAACTGTACGAACTACATCCAGTGAGTATCGAGGGAAAGAGATTCTGTACCCTACAATTAGAATGATTGATGGCAAACTTAAAAAATTAAGTGATAAAGAAGCAAAACAGTATGCTTTAGTTAAAAATGATTACATTGAGTTTGTTTCTCCAAACCAAGCAGAAGCATGGTCAAAATCTTTTAGTAATTTAATTAATGACACAAGGGAAGATATGAACCAAAGACAAGCAGGTAATGTATTAAGAAGGAATGCTCCAAGAGGAGAGTTTCCAGCTTTTATTAATCAACAGGAAGCAAACTGGCTAATGGGGCAAGGTGCTTCTGGACGACCTACTAAATCTGGATTAAGAAGTTTTGCAATGGATGCTGATACCAGAGCAGAGGTCGATTCAACAAAAAGAGAAAAAAAGAAATTTAATGTTGGAGGATCAGGTGATTTTAAATTGTCTAATGTGAAGGATTGGTCTGAAGAAAGATTTGGTAAATGGGGTGTGTCTCCCACTAAAGGAAATATGGGAGGGTCTGGAGGTGGAGCAGGAAGAGAGATGGCAGAGATAAATGCTCAAGCAGGTATTCCTCCATCAGGAGTCTCAGGACAACAGACACGAACAGACACACAGACATCTCAATCTTCTTTGGATAAACCTGTAAGGGAATTTCGTGATAAGGTTCTTGGCAAAGCCTCAGAAGTCATGGATCAGGAATATCAAAAGTACGAAGGAGATAGGTTTGCTGGCCCATCCGCAGATACTCTCACTGCACAGCAGGCAGTTCGCGATATGCAGGGAGTTGGACGTGGTGAAGGTGGTGGCTATACCTCTGCTGGAGAGACTGCACAAAATCTACAAGGCGCAAACATTGATCCAATCACTGGACAGTCCTTTTTAACAGGACAGGGAGTAGATCAGTATATGTCTCCGCACACACAGAATGTCATTGGTGGAATGAGAGACAATGCAATGAGAACTATGCAGATGCAACGCAACCAACTGGGAGCAGATGCTCAGATGGCAGGTGCAGGTATGGGGTCAAGATCAGCAATCGAGAAAGGTGTGATGGCAGGTGAAGTCCAGCGTAATCTTGGACAACAGGTCGCTGGAGCACTGGAGGGAAGCTATGCACAAGCCGCGAAGATGAAAGAAGCTGATATGGCAAGAGAACAGCAACGCCAAAGATACAATCAGTTGGCTCAGACTGAGGAGGGTCGTCTTCAGCTTGCAGGTGCAGACGCTAGACTGAGAGCAACCGATGCTGGAAGGAGAGCAGGTTATGAAGATGCACAGATGCTTTCCAGAGTTGGGGCAGACATAGAGGGACGAGAACAGAACCAGAAGGATTTTGATTATCAGCAGTTCCTTGAGGGTCGTGATTGGGACAAGAATCAGGCCATGTTTGGAGCAAATGTAGCAGGTGGTGCTCCATCTGGAACTGTGACTGCTCAACACACTCCAATGTATCGCAATACCAATCCTTGGGGATCGGCCCTTAGTGGTGCGGCACTTGGATACTCTGTTGGTGGCCCTTGGGGAGCCGCAATAGGGGGAGGTCTGGGGTATGCGTCTGGTTCAGGAATGTTAGGATAGGAGGATAAAATGACAACATATAGAAAACAAAAAACACCATTTGGAGCAAAATCCAGAACTCCTGATAAATCTGGAATGTTTTTTGACGAAACAGGCACTAAGAAATTTGCTTTCTTGCCTTGGCTTATTGGAAAGTATGAAGATATGTTTGGGAAAGATTCTGGAGAATGGTCGAGAGAACAGGAAAAGATTTTTCTGGATGCAGTAAAAAGAGCAGATCAAAATGAAATGGTTGAAAAAAAGATGTCTCTGCTTAATCCAGATATTGACGACATGGATTCAGGAGACGAGGAAGGAAAACAAATGGCTCAGTGGAAGGAGTTGGAAGGAGAACCTCCAAGCAGTGAAACAAACTGGTATCCTCCATATAAGGATGCAACTCCAAAAGAAGATACTGCTGGATGGAACGAACTGGATTTGATTGCTGAACGGAACCTTAACCAGAGACAGGCAGATACAGATGCAGATGCACTCGTCCAGTCATATCAAGGATCAGTATATGATGTGGATGCTCCAGATATGGTTACACAGGATTCAACCAAGAGTAAAAAAGTGTCTCCTGAAATGGCAATACAGGCCGCAGGACTGCTTAATGAAATGTTTAATAAACCAGATGAAGCACCTACACAGATAAGAGGAGCAGGGATACATTCAGGAAGAGTTCCCTTTCCATCATTGCTTGCATCATCTCAAAGGCAACCTGATCCACGCTATGTTAATAAAGGACTGATATAATGGCAGATATTCGTTGGAATCCAAATGATTCAAGTTATCCTCCTAAAAAGGAAGAGGAGGAAAAAGGATTTTTAAGTGAAGGGATGTCCCCTTTGACAATGGGACTCCTTCAGGCAGGAGCATCCATGATGCGCCAGTCTGGTTGGAGGAGAACTCCAATAACCACATCTGAACAAATCGGTTACGCGATTCCAGCAGGTATTCAGGGTTATTATAACCAGAAGGTGATGAATCAGCAGGAGGAGGCACAACGAATAGCAGAAGAGCAGGCTCGTCAAGAACAGGAAAATTTACTACTGCAACAGCAACAGGAGCAAGTCCAGATTCAGCAAGCCTCTGACCAACTAGACCTTATACCTAACAGTCTTATCCGTTTAAGTACAAAAAAAGCGTTAAAGTGGCAGTTACAACAAGGGGGAAAATCTGCACAAGATGCAATGAATAAAATTATAGAATTGACATCTGCTCAAAGCACTCTAAAACCTGAATGGAAAAAAGTAGAAATTACAGATAAAGAGGGGAATGTAAAAACTCAATGGTTTGATTTAAATGCGAAGGGAGCAAATTTAGAAATATTAACTAAAAATGCTCCAGATAGAATTACTAAGGAACAACTCCAAGGGATAGCAGATTCAATAAAGGAAAGTTACCCCACCTTCCATGACAAAGCAAAAATTATTCTTCAGGAACCTAATCTTTCAATAGCACATCAAGAGATGAGGGATTTAGTGAAGGAACTTCCACAAATTCCTAAAGAAATTTCTCCTGAAGATTATGGTAAAAAAGCGGATAGTATTTACAAATTATTTAAGGGGAAAAAATATTTAGATGAAGGGGCATTAGATCATTTAGAAAGTATTAACTCTGCAAGCGCAACCGAAAAATCAAGATATGAAGCATTGCATGAATTTGCTAAACATTGGGGTGGAGAATCATATAAAAAGATTATTGCGGAGGATAAGCTAGACTTAGACTATGAAAAGTTTGAGTTATCAGAAGAGAAATTCAGGAAAGAGACAGAACATTGGAATGTAGAAAACACCCAAAGATTGATGCAACAAGCGATAGAGAATGGTTGGAATAAGAAGAAAATCCAAAGAGAAATTGTGATGCACAATGCCAGATTGGGGCAAATGGCTAAAGCCCAAGAAGATGGAACTAAGTATCTTGAGAAAGAGGAATTTGAAAAACAATTTGGCAAAATGCCAGCAGGAGCATTTGTTGCAGAAATTAAGGATGGAGAGGTAGTAAAATTTAAAAAGGAAGACTTTTCTGACTTAATCCCTCCTCAATACTCTGATGAAGATATGAAAGTCTTGAATGAGGAACTGAATGCTTTATACAAAGATTATCCAACAGTTTTTGGTGAGAAGGAACAAAGGGGGATAGCAACCACAATATCTCATCTTCAAAAATCGGGGGGTGATCCTGCGGATGCCCTCAAGGAAGCGCATGATATTCTGACAGCAGAAAGAAAAACTATTACACCTCCTGCATCTATACTGAAGAAGTACCAAAGTGATATTGCTGTAATAAAAAATGCAGAAGAAGCACTAGAATTACTTAAAGATGAAACCCAAAGTGCTGAAGATATAAAAAAGGGTGTAGGTTTTTTCTGGGGAAGAGTTACAGAAAAATTCAAGAACGAACAATACCAAAAGTTTAAGGCTTTAGCAACTATGGCATCTTTAACCAAGAGACATGAGTTGATTGGTTCCCAGATGACAGACGGAGAATTAAGATTTACTGAATCCCTATTCCCCTCACCACAAGATACTTTAACTTCAGTGAGGACTAAGTTGGAAACACTGATTGCTGATGCAAAGTATAATGTATCTATAACAAAAAATATGTTTACAGAAGAAGCAGGTTATAATCCAAATGTTTTTAACATTACTCCTCGTTATAGTAATGGGAAAATAACCTTTGAAGGAGGTGGAACTGGGAAGGGGGAAACAATATATAAAAAAGATGGGTCAGTTGACCAAGATGCAATGCTAGACAATTATCAAGGAGATAAGTAAGATGGCTAAAGAGAAAAAAGAAAAAAGGATGCCTTTCAAAAAACTCCTTGGCAAGATTCGGTGGGGACTTACTCAACCTGAATTAACTCAGGATGGTCTGAATAATTACATAAAGAAAAATGGATGGACTGAGGAAGAGTTTAAGGAAGCAACAGTCAACCATGCAACCATCCAAGTTAAAAAGGATAACCCTAAATCATATTGGGGTACTGCAAAGGGATATATGAGGGAAGTTTTTGATGGCCTTACATTAGGATTCTCAAGTACAGTTGATAGTTACCTTACTGCAATAGTAAATAATGATGGTATAAAACTCCCCAGTAAAGATGAACTTGAATTTGCAAAACAGAAGATTGCTCAAGAACGTGCAGACTATCAGGAAGCTAATCCACTTTTCGCAACTGGAGCAAATATTGCTGGTGCAATGACTACTGGAGCAGGGGTTGTTGGAGGGTTATATAAAGTTGCTCCTAGACTTGCCGCTACATCAGGAGGATCAGCATTAGGTAATTTGGGCAAAGACCTTGGAGTCAATATAGCAACAGGGGTCGGTGAAGGTGCTTTATATGCCTACAATACTGAACAGGATGTTGGAGAAGGTGCAGAGTTTGGTGGTAAGGCAGGAGCAGGTGCAACTCTTGCCACTAGAGCAATACACCCTGTTTTAAAAGGTATTGGCAAGGGGGTTGACAAGCTGAAGTCTTTCACAAGCAGGAAGGATGCAAAGAAGACTGCTCTTGAAAGGATAGAAGAGGATTATGAACTTGACAGGGTTGACCCTGAACAGCAGTTGTTGGAGTTTGAAAAAGTGAATCTGGGAGATGAAGTAAGAGCAGGCAATCTTGGTGGCCCCAATGTTCAACAGACAGCAAAAGATGCAGTTAATGCAAGAGGACTTGCAAAGACTGATGTAAGGAAAGGACTTCAGGAAGATTTAGAATCAAACAGGGGTTTGACAACTGGATCATTTAAAGAAGGGTTAGGATTTAATCAACAGGGTTCAGATTACCTGAGGGATGATATTATTGAGCAGATGAAAAAAACTGCCCAACCTTACTATGATGAAGCATATGCACTTCCTCCAATTAACAATCCAGATTTGGACAGGGTTTTACAAACAATTCACAAAACAACGAAGGGGGATTTCTATGAGAATGCAAAAGCTATTGCAGAAAGGGAAAAAGAGATGCTCCCTAAAGAATTGCGTGATACTGCAATAATTCCTGATGAAATGCCTTTTGGTAATATCCCTGTTGCCGTTGTTGATTTCTATAAGCAGTCACTTGATGACTTGATTGGTTCTGCAAAAGGGAACAACAGGAGAACTCTGATTGCGCTAAAGAATAAGATGCTTGGCATTGTGGATGATGCAACAAAAATAAAACCGCCTGAGGGTGGACAATTATATGAGACAGTTAATCCCCGAAGTCCTAATAAAATTGCTGGTCTTATAGAGTCAAAATCACTCGTAGAAATTGGTGAGTCTCCATATGCAAGGGCAAGAGCAATCTGGTCTGAAGGGATGGATAATACTAGGGCATACGAACTTGGAGAAAAAGCATACTCCACGAAGTCTGCAAAAAAGATTGATTATGAATTTAATAACCTGAAGTCTGAAGCAGAAAAGGATTTATACCGATTGGGTGCATCCACAGAAGCAGTTACACAGATGAACAGGATCAAGGCAGATTCCCCAAATGCGGCAAAGAAACTTCTTGACCCTGAATCAAAAGAAAAACACGCAATCCTGTTTGGTGATCAACAGAAGTCAATGGAGTTTATAAACCGACTGGAGGGATTATCAAATATATATAAATCCAATACTGGGATGATGCCAAGATCAGATACAGGAGCAAATCTAATGAGGTTTACTCAGGATATGATCAATTTTGTTTCTACTGGAGGCTCCCTACCTAGAAGGGCAACCATTGCTACTGGAAGAGCAGTTGCAGGGAAATTAATGAGGGATCGTGAACAGGCAATAAATGAAGAGGCAGGAAAACTATTAAGTACGAAGGGTGCTCCTGCAATAAGACAGAATGTTATAGAACCATTGAAACAATTAAAGAAAGACAGGGAGGGAGAGTTCAGTCAGTCGCTTATCAATAGGGGTCTTTTAACTGGTGCGCTCACTTCAACTGAAGCCCAGATGATGGGTGGTGGTAGTCTTTTAGATTAATAATTTTTGCATATTTTTTTACTTTGAACTGGCTTTTTAAAGGTTTTTTACTTTGTTTTACTTTGGGAGCCAGTCACCTAAATCGCTCTAAGTGACTGAAATTATGGTCGGGGTGGAGAGATTTGAACTCCCGACATCCTGCTCCCAAAGAATGTAAAGTCGGTGTGGATTCAACCACTTGCATTAACTATCCTAAATTTTTTACTTTCCGTTTACTTTCAGCTAATTCATCAGACAACGAATTAAGTGCATCAGACAAGTGGTTTGGTGATAGATGAGCATATTTAAAGGTCATTGATATATTGGAGTGACCAAGCACATCTGCTACTGTCCTTAAAGATATTCCTGCCATTACCATATAAGAGGCAGAGGTGTGGCGCAGGTCATGCCAGCGAAAGTCCTTCAGTCCTGCTCTCTTAACTGCGGTTGCCCATGCTCTAGCAAAATTGTTGGGGCGATTAGCCTTAACTGGAGATGGAAAGACGTAGGGAGACTGAAACTGATTCTCCCTTGCCCTCCTTACAATAATTGCATGAACCTTCTCACTCATTGGAACTGAACGCGGAACTCCAGATTTTGTTTTAAGGAACGATATAAACTTCTTCTTAAAGTTCACTGCATCATAGCGCAACTTCCAAATCTCCTGTTTCCTTGCACCAGTTAAAAGCGCAAGGGTGACAGCATCATGGAGGTCTGGTTCACAATGATTCAGCAGTTCCTCTTTTTCCTCCAATGAAAGGAAACGGAGCCTCCCACTTGGTTCTGCAAGTTTGCGGATTTTACTGCATGGGTTCTCATCCATCCATAGGAAGTCCTTGACGCAACATCCAAGCACAGCACTAAATGAAGTGACGTACCTGTTTAGAGTTGAGTTGGATCGTTTATCGGATTCCAGTTCTGACCTTGCCTCCCTTATTGCAAGAGGAGTCAGTTCAGAGAGTCTCAGGTGTCCAAACTTCAAATCCCAAAACTCTAGTTGCTGACCAAAAAGTTGTTGTGCAGATTTGCTCTTTGTGGGGAGTATCTCATTGTAATATTTCCAGATTGCCTCATGCACCGTATGTTTATCTGCCTCCTTTAATATTACTTCCTCCTCCTTTTCTTCCTCCTCCCTTGAGAGAAACTGCTTCTCCTTCTGATTGTATTTCTCAAGGTAGAGGCGGTTAGCTAAGTTATCCTTTTGTTTCTGTGTCCTCTCCTTTCCTGTATCCGGATCACAGTAATAATCCTTTAAGGTGCAGAGGTTATAGGTTGGTGATCGTTTCCCCTGTTCCCGAAACTCTGGAATCCTGACCCTCAGGTATCCAGTTTTTTTATCTTCATATATTCCTATTTCTTCTCTCATTTTTCTCTCCTTAAAATTCTTTCAAGAGAATTGATTAAATCCTCCTGACGTTTAACATTTTCCTCCAGTTCAGCAATAACCTTTTCGCAATCAGCAAAAGGATTTTCCTCCCCAGTCAGCAACCATTGGACATCAAAACCTGCTTTAGCAAATCCAATAATCATTGTTGCAGATAATCCCTTACTTTCTTTTGACAGGACTGAACCAAGATAAGTTTCCTTGAGTCCCATCTGTCTTGCAATCTCAGCAGTGTTACCACCATTTGCAGTGATAAACTGCCTTAGTCTCTGTTTTATATTCTTCATTAGTTCTCTCCAGACTAATAATTATAAGTAATGTAATATCTTGTGTTGATAAACACAATATATGTGGTATTATAACTAACATGAGTATTTAAACACGGTCTTAAAGACATTATATAAGAACTTTTAAAAACTCATGTAATATAAACCTTATATCCTTAACTATAAGGAGTCAAGCGTTTAAAACTTAATATCAAACAAAAGGAGATTAAATGACACTGAGAGAGAAAATGAAAGTGTGCGGAGTCAGTTTAAAGGACATCTCTGAGTCTGTACCTGAAGCAAATTATCCTGCTGTTTCCAACATCCTCAATGAACAACTAGCCGCAAAGGTAGTTATGACAGGGGAAAGGTTATGTCAGGAAAAAGCTGAGTCTTTAAAAAAATCACTTGAAACAATATGAGTGATCTGGAACACGCAATCCTACTCCTGACTAAAGAGATAAAGGGGTTGAGGGCAGATTTGAAAAACTCAACTGTAAAGAAACTCATGGAGGAGGAAAACCGTACTCGACTTGAAAAGAGTAAGGATATGATTCGCAAACTAAATCATAGGAGAAATGGAGGTCTTAATGGCAAAAAAACGAAACTGCGTAATATGCAATGAAGAACTGATACCACCAAGAAAAAAATTCTGTTCTGAGGGATGCTACCTCACTGAAAAAAGTGAGAAGGAAAAAAGAAGGGTGGCAATGATGAGAAGGATGAAGCCACAAAGGGAATGTACGATTTGCAGTGAAAGGTTTTCCCCACTAAGGGATGACCATACTGCCTGTTCTAAGTTCTGTTCTGCTATACAGGCAAAGAAAAAGAGAAAGGAACGTCTTGCTAAGATGAAGAAGTTTGGGCCGACAAAGCCTATGGAGAGTGTGTTTGAAAATGATTTAAAGAAGCACCGCAAAATATTCCTTGAGAAAAGAATAACCCCAGTAAGTTCACTCATCACTTCCTGTGAATTTAATCCTTCCGATAAGACAAAAGAAGAAGTATTAGACTTCCTCAGGAATGGAGGAAAGATAACTAAGTACGTCGATTCTCCTCCACTCAAGACTCCAGATGCTCTTCCACATACAAGGCAAATTCGTGAGGATATGTCTGTATATGGGATCGAATATACCCCAGAGGAAGAGAGTCACTATGTTAGTTGATATTGACCCAGTGGCAAAGCCAAGGATGACTAGAGCAGATAAATGGAAAAAACGTCCATGTGTTTTGCGCTACCGTCAATTCGCAGATGATTTAAGGGAGGCGATTGCAAAGGCTAATTTTGTAGTAGGGAATCAGCTATATATGGAGTTCCATATTCCTATGCCTAAATCGTGGAGTAAAAAGAAAAAGGCAGAACTGATTGGCTCTCCTCATTTTCAATCGACCCCAGACACAGATAATCTTTGCAAGGCATGTCTTGATGCACTCATAGAACAAGATTGCAGGGTGTGGCATTTGGAGGCCAAAAAGTATTGGTCAGAAAAGGGGAGGATTAAAATTGAAAATAAGTGAGGAAATACTCTGGCTTGCATATAAGCGGATTGAGGATATTCCTGTCCTTAATAAATCCATGAGGGGGAAGAAAGCAAACCTGATTGGTTCAATAGGAGAAGTCCTGTTTGAGAAGTTTATACAGGATCAAGGGCTTTCATTGGAGAAAGAAACAGGAGCAGATATGTTCAACCATGATTATGTTGTGGAGGAAAAGTTCAGGGTGGATGTTAAGACAAAGGACAGGACAGTTGAACCTAAACAGCACTATGAATGCTCTGTAAATATTTCCAAACAGAAACCAGATTATTATTATTTTGTTTCTCTCCTCAGGGATAAGGATTGGGACTCATTCAAGGAGGGGTTCATGCTTGGGGCAATTAGTCACAAGACCTTATATAAGGAAGGAGAATTATGGACAAAGGGGGATGTGGATACAAGGAATGGCCTGAGGATAAGGCAGGACTGTCTAAGTGTCACCATAAGTAAACTGACAGGGAATGATGAATTTATAGAAATTATGAAAGGAGGAATATGATTACAGAGTATAAACCTGAAGCAGATCAGGAACTCAGGAAAACAATGGTTGGAGGAGCAAACGCAAGCACCATTGAGGGCGTTAATCCCTTCTCAAATAGGGTGAAACTCTGGGAGGAGAAAACTGGAGTTACTGTGCCTGAGAACATTTCCTCCATTGAGAAGGTGAGATGGGGGATGCTTCTGGAGGATACCATTGCAGGGGAATATTCAACTCGTACAGGCAAGAAGGTCAGGAACGTCAACCGCACCCTCTATCATCCTGAACACGATTTCATTGGTGGTCATATTGACAGGAAGATTGAGAATGAAAATGCAGGTCTGGAAGTTAAAGCTGTTGGTCTGCGTCAGTCTTCATACTGGACTGATGGAGTTCCTATTTACTATGAGATGCAGGTTCTCCATTACCTTGCAATCACTGGTTACGATTACTTTGATGTCGCGGCACTGATTGGAGGTCAGGAGTTGAGGATTTTTACAATTACAAGGGAAGGGAATGAGGACAGGATCGAAAAACTTATAAAGGATGAGGTCGAGTTCTGGACAAAATATGTCCTGACAAAACAACCTCCTCCTCCAGAGACAACTGGTGAGACTGCACTGCTTTATCCTGTTGATGAGGTGGATAAGGTTGCATACCTGAAGACCTCAGACAATTACCTTATGAATGAATACCATGAAAATAACAAGATTATCAAGGAGAAGGAAAAGAGGAACGATGCAATAAAAACGATTTTTCAAAATACCATGAAGGATGCTCCAATTCTGGAGGATTCTAATGGAGAAAGGGTCGCAACTTGGAAGAGTCAGACTCGTTCAAGTTTAGACCAGAAACAATTGAAAATTGATGAGCCAGAACTTTGTAAGAAATATATGAAGGAATCCACGTTCAGAAAATTTTCAATGATTAATAACTCTAACAAGGAGCATAGATGAGCGATAAAAAAATAACCCTAGACAGTATTGTCAAGGGTAAACAGGAACGACCAGTAAGACAGGTTATATATGGTCGTGATGGAATTGGCAAAACACATTATATGTGTGGTGCTGATGACATTATAGTAATGGCATTTGAAGATGGACAGAATGAATTTGATGTCCAGAAGATTCAATTATTCCAGAAGGATATCAGTTTTGATGATGCAATAGAATCATTGAAATTAATATTTTCAAATTATAAGAAACTTGGAATAAAGACAGTGGGCGTTGACTCACTGGACTGGCTGGAAGCCAAAATCCATGCACACGTTTGTAAGACAAATAATGTTGATTCCATTGAGCAGATTGGATTTGGCAAGGGATATGTTATGGCACTAAACCACTGGAATCATTTCCTTTCAGGTCTTGATTCCCTGAGGGCATTGGGCCTTGACATTATTTTGATTGCACACTCGCAGATTGTAAAGATCGATGATCCTACAACTGAAGCATATGATCGGCATGATCTTAAACTTGACAAGAGAGTCAGGAGTGTTGTCAGGGAATGGGCAGATTTTGTGTCCTATGCACAATTTGAAACTCATTCCTATAAAGCTGGAGAGAAGTTTGGTCAGTCAGTATATAAGGCGACCACCACAGGCAACCGTATCATGCACACCGTACAGCAACCAGCATTTGAGGCAAAGAGTCGGGTGGCTATTTCATCCCCCATTGCCCTTGACTGGAAAGTTTTTAAACAGGAAATTGCAAAAGCAAGGAAAGGATAATATGAAATTAGATTTTGATTCAACAACCTATGAAACACCATCATCTTTTGGAGCAATTCCAGATGGTAAATACCTATGTCACATTGTTGACTCTGAAGAGAAAATATCCAATTCAGGTAACAAGTACCTCAATCTCCAGATTCAGGTTTTGGAAGGAGATTATAAGAACAGGGTCTTGTTTGACATAGTGAACCTTTGGCATCCAAAGGAGAATGTGCGCGACATTGCAAATCAGACAATGGCAAGTATATGTCGTGCAACCAAAGTCCTCAAACCAAAGACTTCAGAGGAACTTCACAATAAACCACTGGTTGTGGATATTTATGTTGAGACTGATTCTCAATATGGAGAGCAGAACCGAGTGAAAAAATACCTTCCTAATCAGAATTTTTCCGACAAAGCAAAGGATCAGGTTGAACAGATATTAGGATTGCCAAGCAAAGGAGAGGAAACAGATAATTCGTCCGATGAGACAGTAAAGGACGACATCCCTTTTTAATGTTTGCAAACAAATAAAAAATGCGAGTTCTGCGGAGCAGAGTACGTTCCTCGGAACTCGCAATATAAGACACAAAAATACTGCTCTCGTCCTTGTAAGGATAAGGCACAAAGGAAACGAGAGTCATTGTCAGATAAACCACGCAAAGGTGGTTATCCAAGACAGACGTATATCCGTCTTTGGATGAGGGCGCAGAAGGAGGATGAAACTGTTCCCTGTCACTACTGCGGTAAACGTCTTTATCCTGACAATTTTTGTATCGACCACAAAAAGCCAATTAAGTTATTGAAAACAAGGGAGGAGATTATGGATGAATCGAATTTGGTTATTTCCTGTTTTGAATGCAACCAGTTAAAGGGGTCAATTTCTTACAACCAGTTTATGAAGTTGATGAGGAGGGGAAATGAATGAACTCGCTCAACTCTTTATCTGGTCATACGGTGCAGGAGTTGTTACAGGAGTTGGTCTGGTTATTATCACGATGCTTTTACTGGAGAAAAAAAGTGAACAATGAACACCAGACTGCCAGTGCAATGAGAAAAAGGGTAAGGGATGGCATATTAACAGATAAAAGGCGCAGAAGAAAAGCAAAGGAGAGTTACAGGTGCTACCTTGCGTATATGAAATATAGGAGTCGAATATGAAATGCTGGCATTGTATGAGTGAATTGATCTGGGGAGCAGATCATGATTATGAGGACTATGGGCTTGAGGGAGAGGGGATAGTGAGCAACTTTTGCTGTCCAAATGAAAAGTGCAACGCTTTTGTCCTAGTTCATCTTCCTTTTGGGGAAGAAAATGAGACTGAACCAGAATAGCTGAATAAAAAATAAAGGAGAGAGATGATAAGTTTTTTTAAGTCAGCAATGGCAAAAAATCATGTGCTGATGTCTACTGACGAGTTTTTTGATAATATACGGTCAGGCACATGGAAGAGTGAAATAAATGCTCTCAGGGAGTGTTTAAAGACGTATGGGAAGGATTCTTATAATAAGAAGAAAAAACTTCTAAATGCTGTCACGCTTTCTGGTAATTTTGATGGAAGAAATGCAGAAAATCTTATTGAATATTCAGGCTTGCTTCAGGGGGATATTGATGATGTAAATGAACCAGAATTACTCCGCGATGCACTTGCACTTGACCCCCATGTAAGAGCAAGTTTCCTCAGTCCTTCAGGCAAGGGTGTAAAAATTGCCATAAAAGTTCCCAACAATCCTGACAACCATAAGGAATACTTCCTCAATGCACAGCAATACTTTAAGGATAATCATGGAGTTGTCCTTGATAATTCCTGTAAGGATATTGCCAGACTCCTCTTTGTTTCCTATGATGAGGAAATAAAAGGCAATGAGAATCCAGTCCCCCTTGAAATTCCCCAAGAAGATGAACCTTTCTTTGATGCAACAAAAGTCTTTGATGATCCATCGGCAACTGATTATGAAAAAGCTGAAGTGGCACTCAAGAATATTTCTCCAGATGATTATGATACATGGTTCAAGGTTGGATGTTCACTCAAGGCATTGCTTGGAGAATCTGGTTTCGCTTTATGGGATTCATGGAGTTCCAGAAGTGAAAAGTATAATGCAAAGGAGATGCGCTACAAATGGAACTCAATTTCACAGGAAGGGGGAGTAGGGGCAGGAACAGTTATGCAACACTTTGATATTGGTGCGCTTGAAATAGTTCCCAGACCAAAGAAACCAAAAAAGCAGGTTCAGGAAGAAGAAATTCCTCAACTTGAAATAGATATGTGCTACCCCTCAGGCTTTGTGGGGAAACTGGCAAAGTTCATTACTGATAACTCAAGATACCCCCAACCTGTTCTTGCACTTCCTGCCTCACTTGCCTTTACTGCAACCCTGCTTGGCAGGAAGGTATGTACTGAGGATGATATAAGACCAAACCTCTATATGGTTGGGCTTGGAAGAACAGGGATTGGAAAGGAAATGGCAAGGTCAATTATAAAGAAACTTTTCTCTGAATGTGAAATACAGGGGTTTGGTGCAGAAAAGGTAACTTCCAGAAGTGCTTTGGAAAGAGTACTGTCTGCAACTCCTTCAGCTTTATTCCTTTTTGATGAGTTTGGGAAATATGTATCAACTATTCTGGGAGAAAAAACTTCTGGTCATGTTCGTGATGTGATGACTGCACTGATGGAATTATATACCTCAAGTTCCTCAATGTTTTATGGAACAGACAAGGCAAATGCAAGGGAGAATCCCAGATTCCAGATTGCACAACCCCATTCAAATATTTATGGAACTTCCACTCCTGAGACTTTCTGGGAGGCACTATCACACTCTGCAATTCGTGATGGGAGTTTGAACAGGTTTCTTATTTTTTCTGCTCCTTCTGATAGACCGCAAAGGCAGATGACCCAGAGAATCAAGGAAATTCCTCTAGGCATTAAACAGGATATTCTCAGGCTTTATAACCTTTCAGAAAATATTAAAATTTCCTCAGTCTCAAAAGAATATAATCCGAAAAAGTTCATCGACCATTATGGAGAGACAGTAAATTCCTCCAAGATTTATACAAGACCACTTGACAGGGATTTTGGTGAACTGACTTGTGATCCTGATCCTATGACTATTTATTATTCTGAACTGGCAATCGATATTTTTGACAGGTTTGAGGATCAATGCCTTGACAAAGCAGATAAGGCAACAACAACGGCATCAATGTGGGTTCGTGCAAGTGAACACTCAAAAAAGATTGCCTTGATCCTGACTGCATCAAATTTCCTCAATGAAATTCCTCCAGAGTTTGCTGAATATTCATGTAAACTTGTGTCAATAATAATGAGGGATACAGTAAGAGAAGTTATAAAAAATCTGGCAGATAATTATGCAGAGAAAGAAAGTAAAAGAGTTGAGCAGATAATAAGGGATTGCAAAAACGGCATTACGCTTTCTGAATTAACAAGACGTACACGCTTTTTGAAGTCAAGACAACAACGTAAGAATATATTGGAGGATTTGTATGAGGCAGAGATATTAAATTTGGAAAGCCGTACCTCCCCAAATGGAAGAAGCACGACTTATTATTTTTGTGAGGATTAATCGGCTTTTTTCAAATCCTTTGAATCCCTTTCAATTTTTTCACTCACTGCTTGGTCAAGGAAAGATATATTGGTAATTCTCAAACCAGTTTTTTCCTCATACTCATTCAAGTAAGCATCAAGTTTTTCCTTAGTTGAGTTTTTAACTGATAGTGCTGTTCTTTTTTCTGGCATTAATTCCTCCTTTATTTTATTAATGAGATTATATACGATATTTTAAGATTAGTCATTTATTCTTTTCCAAAGCAAACTTTTAAAGCAAGATTTTGGTGTTCATCCTTATCAGGATTTTGGCATTTGATTCCACTCATAAATTCTTTTGCCGTTATTATTTCTACTTCCTTATTAAGCCATTTCTGAAAGTTTTTTTCCGTAGAGGCACAAAAATTACAATAATGTATTTGTTTCATGCAACCTCCTCTTTTAATTTGAGATATTGTTCAACATTATAGTGAGCATCAACTTCATTGTGGTAAAGGTCTAGTAAAAGTTTAAGTAAATCTTCCTCTCTTGTACTTTTGCTATATAGTTTATCTATGTACTGACTTGTGTACACAATTTCATCTTCAATTTTACTCATGCAACCTCCTTTAATTGTTGTTTTACTTGTTCGATCTGCTTGATTGCAAAGGCAAGTGCCTCACACCATCCTTGTGCAATCCACTCACCTTCTTCTTCATAATCTGACTGCTCGTATTTAGCTACAATATCTCCTTGATTCTTTAGTTCTTCTTTTAAAGTATTCACAATCTGTGTCATTCCTTTCATACAACCTCCTTTTTACGTTTATTAAAGTGTTTTGTGTTGGGAGTCCAGATTACCCATTCACTCCTTTCATGGTTATCCCAGTCACAGGAGAAAAAGGTGTAATATTCCTCACCAATTTCTGCAAAATATGAACAGGCTAAATATAATTCTCCCATTGAATCATCTACAAAATTAAAAGTCCCTTGAATGCGAATAAGGTTATCCGTTTTAGAAATAGGGGGGTATTCAATTAGTTTTGGATGATCTTTTTTACAGGAAAAGTCAGGGTAAAATTCCCTATACATTCCATCAACTTTCCTACCTTTACAGACTTCTTTTGCCCATTCTAAATCACCAAAGAAATCTTCTCTAAAAGAGGCATCACATTGTGTATGAATTGTATGCTCCCCAAATATTTTTATGTCAGGCTTTTTCATTTTTCCTCCTCACTAGGATCATTAAAAATAATTATTACAGAGTGTACCTCTGGATCATCATATAATCTGGTGTAGTCAGCAAATTTCCAATTAGTATGACCCACTTCTGCATCGCAGTATGCGTCCAGATAATCTGTTGGAAATTGTGTTAAGTTTTTTAGTTCCATTATTCCTCCTTTACATATTTACATAATAACCATTAGGTTGTTTAGCAATAATAGACTCCCTTTTTTTAATCTCTGACTTTAAAAACTTTTTAGTCTCTTTTGCTAAAAAATGATTGGTTTCTACATTTGCTAAAATAAATTCCAACATTAAACTCTCCTTTTGTTCTTTTGTGGATTGCTTAAAAAAAGATTGAAATTCTCTCTCACTCATTTTCCCTCCCTTAATTAATTATTGAATTAACATTTTCTTCCTCCAGAGTCTCTACACGTTCCTCCAGAGATTCCACTTTTTCAATCAAAATTTCGATTGCCTCACATTGCAAAACTTGCATTTCCATTAATTCTTTTTTAGTCTTCATATTCTCTCCTTATTGTGTGTCTACCCAGATTATCTTATTACAGTCGATGCACCATGCATCACCGTCTAAATCGTAGGGGTCTGGATAATCTTCCTTACCGTCCTGAGTTTTCCAAGATGGGATTAAAAGTTCCCTACTCCCACAGTCCTCACATTTAAAATTAGTTTTATGTTTCATATTCTCTCCTTTTATTGGTTACTAAAATTCCTCAGGCTTTTCTATATCTGATAAAAATTCCTCAGGCTTTATTAAAATTCCCTGAGAAAATTCCTCAGGCTTTTCCAAGAAGGAAATATCAATTTCCTCCCACTCTAATAAATCATTTATTAAATTATCCATATCTCTCCTTTTTATTAATTTTATTCTTCATCTAATCCCTGCACTTTATCTTCACAATTAGCGCAAGGCTCTGTTATTGAAATTTCCTGACAACCGAACCAACCTTGATAGTCAATACTTTCTCTTAAGCAATAGTCTTGATGACATAAGTTAGAACAAAAAACAATCTGATCGACTACATTGCCTTGTTCGTCTTCAACTAAATGTAAGTGTGCCATGTTTCTCCTTAGTTAAGGTTAAGCGGTGTAGTTTAATCTGCACCATAAACCGCACCCAAAGTGCGGTCTAGCTGAAGACTAATTATTCCCAGTCAATTAAAGTGTTGATCCATTTTAAGGCTTGTTTTCTTGTCTTGCCTTCAAAGCCTAAATTTCTGCAACCTTGCAGAGTCATTGCAGGGGTTCTTCCTGTTGCAAACTCTGGAAACTTTAATTCTAATTCAAGCCTTTTTCTTATTATTAATAATTGTGCTTTTCCTATTTGATCACCTGTTAATATTGTCATTTTATCCCCTTATTTATTGATAACTTTAATTGTATATTTCCCTTTACGCTTATCGTATACACCTTGATAGGCTTGGCATAATTCATAAGCCCAGTCAAAATGTTCTGTCTCTCCTAAAATTACTGCTTTAGCGAACCAGTTTTTTCTGTATATTATTTGAAACAATTGCATATTCTCTCCTTGATTAAATGGCAGATTAATTTCCACCAACCAACCCAAGCAATGTTTTGGCTTGGGTTCGATACTGGCAATTAAAATGATGAAAAAACAAAAGTTGGAGTCTCAAAAACTTTTCCCTTATCAGTATATTTATAAGGCTCAGTTTTGCCGACATACCAAGTATTATCGCAAAGCCAATTTATGACTAAGTCTTCTTCGTCTTCTGGATATTCAAAGTTTTCTTCCAGTTCATCAGCTTCAGAAAATCCAAGAATTTCTTCCCTGTCGTAATATTTTAAAATTTCTTCAAGGGTGTACTCAGAAAAATCACAGCATATTGCTATGGGATCAAGTTCCATTTCTTCCCCTGTATCTTCTTCGTATTCTTGGAAGTGTTCAAAAAGAAGTTGCAAGGCTTCATAACTGAAGTAGTCATTGTCTCCACCATAGCGGCCGCAGTCCCTGAAAGCGTCCATAAATTGGTTTTCTGTAATTGTCTGTTTCATATTTCCTCCTTAATTATTTAAATTGTTTTGCAAATGCCTCAACACGCTGATCTGAAAAATGGATTCTCATTTCCTCAGCTTTGTTATGACATTCTAATAAAAACTCAATTTCTCCTTTTATACGCTGAATTGCTTTTTCAACTCCTTCAGATTCAGAGGTTGACGGATTAATAAAATGTGTTGGTTCGTCTGTTCGAATGCGTCCATTTCTAAAGACAAACCCAAGAGAATTTTTTAAATTGTTATGATCCAACAATTCCAAAATTCTTTTTTGCTTGGCTTCGATTGCTTCAGCAAACGCAAACTTTATTAAATTAACTTCTAAAGATTTTCTGTACTGATCTGATTTATAATAATTACTCATATTCTCTCCTTATATTTCAAAAGGTTTGGTTTGTTCAATATTAAAGACGGAATATTTCTTTAATACGTTTTTGGTTTTTTCCTTTCCTTCTTTATCCAGCAAGACTGATTCTCCATCTTTGAGAAACTTCTTGACTGGTTTGCAGATTCTAACTCCTTTTTCACCCTTCTGCACCATTCTATTAATTGACTTAAACTGCAGAAAAGTTGCCCATTCATTAGAGTCAAATTCTGAACACTCATAAGCTGAAAGAAGCAATTCCTGATTCTTTCCTTGATATTCTTTTTTAGTGATGTGATTGATTTGATTTTCCATACTCTCTCCTTAGTTAATGCCCCCATTTCTGGGGGCGGTTTGTTTACCAGTTACCGTGCCAATCAGGCATTTCATTAAAATAATCTGTGTCTATCATGTCCTGAACTTCTTCACTTGACGGCAGATCATATAAGTCAGTAACTTTTAAAGACTTGTCAGGAAGTACAGCTACAAGACCTTCCTCATCTCCATTAATGGGACACTCATAAAAGGAATGTCCATGTGCAGATTTGAAATAAGTTGGGTTCATGTTTTTAAATACTTTGTATTTACTATCATTTAAATTATCCATTTTTGATCCTATATTAAGGTTAATATTAACTTAATTTAACTGATCTTATTATACATCTTATTGACATTAAATGTCAACCTTTTTTATCAATTAAATGCAAATAAAATGCATTTATTTTAAATTAGTTTAATTTTATGTAAATCTATGTAAATAGGATTAGAAGGCTCAAGGAGAAAAGGAAAAATTATAAATGCTATTATATTGACTGCATAAGAAAAGACGCATACAGAGAGATTTGAGAATCCAAAATTTTTGGAATTGTCGAAAATTACATCAAATTACACCCCAATTCCCTATAAATTGTATCAAATGCTGGAAAGCAAAACGTTGCGTAAGTTATTGTAATTATTAATAATAATATTAAAATATATGTATATATATGAAAGTTGTATGACACGATTTAGTGTAAAATAGTAAAAACCTTGCGTAAGTAGTTGTATATATTAAGTTTTATCTTTTTTTGATTTTCTTCTATATTTCTTAAAGAAATTGCCTTTTTCAGGGGGGGTGTGTCATACAATTTTCAGAAAATCGGCATTTTTTGGGAGAAAAGATTAGTTAAAACAATGATTTACGCAACGTTTTTAAGATCAGAAAAGCGTACAATTTAGTGTAATTTTGGGTTTTTCTATTTGAAAACCTTGCGTAAAGTCTTGTAATTGTTGAATAAAAAGGAGTTTTTTTATGGCAGGTAGGAAAAAAACAAAGGAGAGGAGATTGATGCAGGAAAGTAAGCTGAATGATCCGCAATTTTGGGAAAGGTTATTTTTGGCGATTGGAATTGAGGGAATGTCGTTGTCAGAATTTTGTAAGCTGGAAAATGTAGAATATACAAAAGTGAATTGGCGATTAAAGCGGTCTCAAGACCTGCAAGATAAATACACACAGGCAAGAGAAGAAAGAGCGAGTATTCACGCTGAAAGAATTGCAGATTTATCTGAAGAAGTATTAAAGAACCCAAAAGACGCAAATGCTTATAAGATTAGCATTGATTCTAAAAAGTGGCTTGCCTCAGTACTTGACAGGAAAACCTTTGGGGATAAGGTCGAACAAAATGTAAACATGAATATCGATCTTAATTCTACATATCTTGACCAGTTAAAAGATTTGATGCAAAACAAACCAAAGATTATAAATGAAAGTAAAAATGAAAGTAAAAAAATAATAGATGGTCAGGAAGTCATTGAAATGATTGGACGATAACCTGTTTATCTAGCAGAAAACAAAAAAAGGTCTGGTTTTTTCTCAGATTTTCGATTTTTTTTTGCCCCCCCTTCTTTTTTTTCGGGGACTTGCCTGAGCAGAACCATCACATCCGATTTTGGCCATGACCCCAAATTTTTTTTTAAAAAAAATCTGAAAAACTTTTTTTATGAACCAGCAGGAACAATTAGCCCAAGCATTAAAGCAATTTCAGCATCGTTACGTCAATAATCCTGCCCTTTTCGTGGAGGAAGTCCTTCAGGTGAAACCAGACCCTTGGCAGGCACAGGTATTAAAGTGGGTAACAGAGGGTGAAAGGCGAATTTCAATTCGTTCTGGACATGGTGTAGGAAAATCATCATGTGCCTCATGGTTAATGATCTGGCATCAGCTTACGCGGTTCCCCCAGAAGACGGTTGTTACAGCACCGTCCCATTCTCAGTTGCATGATGCACTGGGAGCAGAGGTAAGGAGGTGGATAACTGCTTTGCCTGATGTAATAAGGGATCAGTTGGAGGTTTTGAGTGAGCAGATACGTTTAATTGCGGCCCCAAGTGAGAGTTTTATCAGTTTTCGTGTTTCTAGGCCCGAAAAAGGGAGTGCAGAGACACTTCAGGGGGTGCATAGTGATCATGTTTTATTAGTGGTTGATGAGGCAAGCGGAATAAACAACGCAATATTTGAGGCAAGTGCAGGTTCAATGTCTGGAGATAATGCAGTCACCCTTCTTTTGGGGAATCCAGTGCGTGGACAGGGGTTTTTCTATGATACTCACAACAAGTTGGCAAGTGACTGGAAGACTTTGCGTGTAAATTGTGAGGATTCGTCCAGAGTTAGTAAGGATTTTGTCAAGGAGATAGAGAACAGGTATGGTCGTGAGAGCAATCAGTTCCGCGTCAGGGTTAGTGGGGAGTTTCCAATGGCAGATGAGGACGCAATTATTCCAAGGTATTTGGTGGAGGGTGCAGTTGCACGAGATGTGGAGGGGATTGGTGGTGATGTAATAATGGGGGTTGATGTTGCACGTTTTGGCAGTGATGCAAGTGCAATTTGTGTACGTCAGGGCAATAAGATAGTGGGAGACAGGATAAAGACGAAGCGTGGACTGGACACAATGCAGGTAGTTGGTTGGGTGAGGAAGGAGATGGAGGAATTGAGGGAGCAGAAGTATGAGATTGGGGAGGTTTGTGTGGATTCTATTGGTTTGGGTGCAGGAGTGGTGGATCGTTTACTGGAGGAGGGAGTTGATGTAAGGGGGGTTAATGTTGGTGAGTCTCCAAGTATGGGGGGGAATTACTTGAATTTAAGGACGGAGTTATGGGAGAAGTGCCGTTTATGGTTTGAGGGCAAGGATGTGGTGATTCCGAATGATGAGCAGTTGATAAATGAGTTATGTTCAGTAAGCTACGGATACAGTTCAACAGGCAAGACAAAAGTGGAGAGTAAGGATGATATAAGGAGGAGATTAGGGAGCAATGCTTCACCAGACGCGGCAGACGCATTAATTTTGACATTTGCAAGTTATGCAAGCCGGAATGCATCAAAATCTTGGTCTAAGCCTTTAAACAGGGAAATTATGGGGATAGTTTAATGGAGAGTCAGATTGACGGTATTTTCCCGACTCCTTTGTATATGTTCAACAGGGGTACTGGGATTTCGGATTCAGAGAAGGAGGAGTTCAGCGAGATTATTGGTGAGGGGTTGTGCAGTAATATTTACAATTCCACGACTAGGAACACGCATATATTTAATAAGAGGTTATCTCAGTTGCGTAGTTTTTGTGAGGAGGGTATTGGGAGGTATGTAAGGGGAATAATATCTCCAAGGGAGGATATGGATTTTTTTATCACGCAGTCATGGATCAATGTAACAAAGGCAGGAGAGAGCCACCAGAGGCATTGTCATCAGAACAGTATAATAAGTGGTGTTTACTATCATAAGACGATTGAGGATGATTCTATAGTGTTTATAGACCCGAATAATGCAGTTAAGGACAGGATACAGGTATTGCCGCTTGAAAATAATATATTTAATTCAAATGAGCGTATTTTACCAGTGAAGGATGGAGACTTGGTTTTGTTTCCGTCTTATATGGAGCATCATGTGGACAAAAATGAGACTGGAGATACGCGAATATCTCTGGCATTTAATGTATTTGCTAGGGGTTTGTTTGGAGATCAGGAGACATTGACGGAACTTAATATATCCTGAGGTTTATAAGTTACGGAAAGACTTGATCTTTTTTTGTTTTCCAGTGAGGTTGTCTTTTAATAGACATTTTTTGGAGAAATATGGCTCAATACGAAGAAATGGACGAAAAATCTGCTGAACTTGAGAAAGAGCAGATTCGTTTGGCAGGCGACACTGCAATGGATGAGAATGAACTGGAGAGTATTGTCGCAGGTCTTATTGATGAGGCACAGGACTATATTGATCTACAGGAAGCACCAGACCGCATTCAGGCCAGTGATTATTACAATGGCAAGCCTTTTGGCAATGAGGAGGATGGACGCTCACAGGTAATCAGCAGGGATGTAAGGGACACCGTTTCTCTGATGTTGCCCCAGATTATGAGGATATTTTTCGGGTCTGAGAGAACAGTTGAGTACCAGCCTCGTTTCCCTGAGGATGTTGCAAACGCTGAACAGGCCAGTGATTATGTCAATAGTGTGGTTTTGGGGCAGGATAACCCCTCATTTTCTATTTTTTATTCAATCTTTAAGGATGCACTCATTAAGAGGGTGGGGATTTGTAAGGTTGACTGGGAGAAGATTGAGGAGGTTGAGCATGAGGAATACACAGGTCTTGATGATCAGGGACTAGAGGCACTCTTATCTGACCCAGACATTGAGGGGAGTTCGATTGAGTCGTACCCCGACCCGAATTTTGTTCCACCACCACCTGAGAGTATCTCTCCCGATGGAGAACCCATGCAACAGTCAAGCATGGATGCTCCAATGTTGCATAATGTGGTAATCCGTAGGCTTTCAGGTGATGGTGGGATTGCTATTGAGGCAGTGCCTCCAGAGGAGTTTTTAATTGACAGGAGAGCACGTTCCATAGAGGATTCGACCCTAGTTGCCCACAGGAGATACCTGACAGTGAGTGAATTAACGAGCATGGGGTATAATTATGATGAGATGCTGGAGTTGGCAGGAGATGAGGATGAGTTTGGCACAAATTCGGAGTTCCTGAACAGGCATCCTTTGGGGAATTATGCAGACAGGTCAAATGGAGGAGAGGCAAACAGGAAGGTTTTATATATTGAGGCATATGCAAAGGTTGACTTTGGAGGTTCAGGGATAGCATCCTTGAGGAGATTCTGTCTGGCAGGATCACACCATAAACTGCTCCACCATTCTCCAGTCAGTGATATACCCTTTGTTTTATTTAACGCATTTCCAGAACCGCATCTCTGGAGGGGTTCATCTGTTGCCGACCTTACAATGGATGTCCAGCTTATAAAGAGTTCCATAATGCGGAATATGCTGGATTCCCTTGCAAAGGCAATCCATCCAGATACAGCAATCATTGAGGGGCAGGTTAATATAGATGATGCCCTTAGTAACAAGGTTGGGAAGCTGATAAGAACAAGGTCTATTGGTGCAGTTCAGGAGTTGAATAAGAGTTTCAACGGCAAGGAAGCATTTCCGATGCTTGATTATATGGATCAGGTTAAGGAAGACCGCACAGGGATGTCTAAGGCAAGTGTCGGGCTTAATCCTGATGCCTTGCAGTCCTCCACAAAAGCGGCAGTTTCCGCAACAGTTCAGGCATCACAGGCACAGATAGAGTTGGTATGCAGGGTATTTGCAGAAACAGGAATGAAGGTTGTCTTCAAGAAGATACTCAAGCTACTGCACTCCCATCAGGACAAGGCAAGGATGGTTCGCCTTAGGAATCAATGGGTTCCAGTTGACCCAAGGGCATGGGACGCAGGAATGGATGTTAGTGTTAATGTTGCACTTGGCCTTGGATCGACTGAAGAGAGAATGGTGATGCTTGCAGGTCTTGCACAGAAGCAGGAGAAGATTCTTGAGACTCAGGGGCCAGTTAATCCGCTTGTAACGATGGAGCAGTACCACCATACACTTTCAAAGATGACCGAACTGTCTGGGTTCAAGGATGTGCCTAATTTCTGGAGTGATCCAAAGGACTTTCAGCCTCCACCCCCCGAACCGCCCGAACCTACAGCAGATGAGATTTTTGCACAGGCGCAGGCAGATAAGGTTCGTGCAGATATTGAACTTGACAGGCAGAAATTTGCTCTTGATCAGGAAAAGATGATCAGGCAGGATGATTTAGAAAGAGATAAACTTGAGTCTGACTTGGAGTTGAAGACTCAGGAGATGGAGAACAAGTACAAGACAACTATTGACCAGACAGAGATAAAGGGAAGGATGGAGCGTGACCGCGAACAGTTGAAACTGGAGGCGGAGCGTATTCAGCAGATGAGCCAGATGGCCCAACAGCAGGCAAGTCCTCCTATGCCTCCGCAGGACATGAGTCCTGAACAGGTTGGGCCTCCAATGAATGATTTTCCACCTGACCAGATGCCCAGTTGATGCCTGACGAGTGGGGAGAAATTCAGGTTACTAAACATATGTGGATCAGGCAGAAAAAGAAATTAATGAGAGATGGGAAAGAAAAAGAAGGAACAAAAACAAAAGACTGCGGAAGAGATAATATCTCAAGGAAATAGCGCAGAAGATTTTTTACAGTCTCCAATATTTTCTGAAGCATATGAGAATTTGGAGGATAAGTATATAAACGCATGGATTTCTTCCAGTGCTGATGATGAAAAGAAACGTGAGCAGTGTTATGTTTCGCTCAAGGTCTTGTCAGAAATCAGGCTGGAGTTGGAGTCCATGATTAACAGCGGAAAGATCGCAAAACAAAATAATTAGATTTTGAGGAGACTGGACATTCCATCTTGGAGCAAGTCTGGTGTCCTGAGAATCTTAGAAAGTAAAAATGGCAGAGCAGGAAATACTCGATGGCAATATTCCAAAAACTGGAACTGAACTCGATGAAGCCGCCGCATTCTGGGGAAAAGAACTGGCCTCCGAAAATGGTGATGAATCATTAGAAGAAGAACCCGAAACAGACCCCGAAGAGTCCGAAGATCAAGACTCTGAAGATGTGCAGGAAGAAGAATATGAAGAACAAGATGCAGAAGCAGAACCAGAGCAACAACTTTACAAAGTGCGCTCGGATGGTGAGGACATAGAAGTCCCACTGGATGAATTAATCTCCGGCTACTCTCGTCATTCTTCATATACAAAGAAATCTCAGTCTCTTGCAGAAGAACGCAAAAATTTTGAGAATGAGAAAGCAGAAGCAAGTCAAATGCGCCAGCAGGCGATTCAAATACTTGAGTCTGCACAGTCCTCACAATCTCAAACGCAGGAAAAAGACTCCCAATACTGGCAGGAATTAAAAGACAGTGACCCCATGCAGTTTATGCTGGAGCGTGACGAGTTGCGTGAGTCTCAAATGCAGAACCAAATGCGTGAACAACAGTTACAGCAATTAAAAGCGCAGGAGGAAGCAGAGAGACAGGCCAACTTTGATAACTACCTTGCTACACAGAGGAAAAACCTAGATGAGTTGATCCCTGAGTGGAAAGATGAAAAAGTTGCAAGTCAGGAGAAGAAATTAATCATAGAGTATGGGAAAAGTATTGGTTTTTCTGATGAAGAATTGGAAAAGGCATACGATTCTCGTGCAGTCGCAACAATGCGTAAGGCAATGCTCTACGATCAGTTATCCCAGAAACGTGGAACTTTGAAACCAGTTAAGCGCGGTAGCATGAAAGCAGGTTCACAGTCGGTAGACCTTAGTAATGTGAAGTCTAAGAAAGCATCGGATAAACTTAGGAAGTCTGGTCGTGTCGAAGATGCGGCTAATGTCTTTTACAACATGATTCGTAACTAACTAATATAAAAGGATAAAATGGCTATTGTAGCGAATACTTTTCAGACTTATCAGGCAATAGGTCGCAGAGAGGACTTGAGTAATACAATTTACAATATCAGTCCTACTGATGTGCCTTTCATGTCCATGATTGGTCGAAGCAAGGCAACTAATACTTTAGCGGAGTGGCAGACAGATGCACTAGATGCCGCCGCCGCGAATGCACAGGTGGAAGGAGATGAATATGCCTTCACCGCAGTTACTCCGACTGTAAGACTGGGTAACTACACACAAATATCTCGCAAGACTGTTATTGTTTCTGGTTCTCAGCAGGCAGGTAACAATGCGGGCCGCGATTCAGAAATGGCCCTCCAGCTTGCAAAATCCAGTAAAGCCCTCAAGCGCGATATGGAAAAAGCGTTGACAGGCAATGTGGCAAAAGCCGCAGGTAATGCAAGTACAGCAAGAAAACTTGGTGGAATGGAAACTTGGATTTCCACTAACGTATCTCGCGGTTCAGGCTCTCCTGCTGGTTCTGGTGCAGGGGGTGGAGCGGCCCCAGTTGATGCTGGTACTGCTCGCGCAATGACTGAAGCACTGTTGAAAGCAGTAATCCAGTCCACATACTCCTCAGGTGGTGATCCATCAGTTCTGATGGTAGGCCCATTTAATAAAGGGGTTGTATCTGGGTTCACAGGCAGGACACAGGCTCGTCAGAACATTGCGAAAGACGCAATTCAAGCCGCCGCACACCTATATGCCAGCGACTTTGGGGAATTAAAGGTTATCCCAAATCGTTTCCAAAGGGAAAAATCGGCATTTGTTATTGATCCTGAATTTTGGAGCACTGCTTACTATCGTGACTTCAAACAGGAGGAAGTGGCAAAAACAGGTGACGCAATTAAACGCGCCCTTTTGGTGGAATTTACGCTTATCGCAAAGAATGAAGCGGCAAGCGGAATTGTAGCTGATTTAACTACAAGTTAATATGCTCTCACCTTCTCGTAAGGTGCTCCTCGACTGGTCGCAGGGGAATCAGGAAATATTCTCCTACGACCAGCACGATAAGACCTTTACAATAGAGCACAAGGAGGACGTTGAGCCTCTTATTAGGGTGGCAAAGGATATGTCATATCTTGAACCGTCAAAGGATTTGCGCCACGTTGCAATAATCCCAAAATTTGTTTTAGACCAATCATTGAGAGAAAAATGGTCAAAAAAAGACTGGAAGAAGTGGGCAAACGACCATGCGAATCAAGCATTCAGGACACACCCAAGCACACTTTAAAAGTAGCGGTATGTGTTGCATCAACGACAACTTCATACCCAAGCAAGTTTACAGAATGTTTGTCAAATATGACTGCACATTTCCAGCAGTCGGACTTTGATGGAGAACACGAAATAAGAGTATTTACAACTCATGGATCAATACTCCCAGAAGTCAGGCACAGGTTAATTGGGGATGCAATCGGTTGGGACGCTACTCATGTGCTTATGCTTTCACCTGAACTGACGTTCCCTCCAGACTCCGTACACCGTCTACTGATGAGGGGTAGGGGAGCAGTAGGAGTTAATTACTTGAAAGATTACGCAAGAAAAGAATTTTCAGCATACAGGGGAGCAGGAACAATAATACCAGATGAAAAACTACCTGAGACAGAGGAAGTGGATGGAGTGGCTTTGGGTATGGTCTTATTTAATATGCCGTTATTTGACTGTATTGACCTCCCATTCTTTAAATATGAGCAGGTTGGGAACACCCCTGCATTTGCAGAAGATTATATTTCATTTTGGGAGAAGTGCAGAGAGAAAGAGATACCCTGTGTTATTGATCACGAATTATCAAAGGAAGTTAAGTCCCTGCATCATGGAGAACTATGGCATTAGCTAATTACAGTGATTTACAGGTGGTTGTTGCAGACTTCCTGAACCGTTCAGACTTGACCGACATTATAAAGGACTGGATAAGGATGGCAGAAGCAGAGTTCAACCGACTCCTTAGGGTGCGTGAAATGAGTGTCAGGACTCGCGCACCTCTTTCAACTCAATTTGTAAAACTGCCTGATGATTTCCTTGGAATGCGGAATATTGAACTGGTTACTGACCCGATAACTCCGCTTGAGTATCGGAATCTCCATAACCTTGATCTTCACAGGTCAGGGGACTCAACTGGGAAACCATTGTATTACTCAGTTGTGCAGAACAATCTGGAATTTGCGCCAGTTCCAGATACGGAATATACACTTGAGATAGTGTATTACCAGAAGATACCGCAACTTGGGACTGAAGCAACTGAATTTACAACAAACTGGCTACTGGAAACACATCCAGACGCATACATCTATGGAACTCTTTTGCAGAGTCCAGTGTATTTAGGTCATGATGAACGTATTAATATCTGGTCTGGGAGATACCAGCAGATCATTCAACAAATAACAACGAGCGATGATAAAGCGTCCTTCTCAGGAACGACTCCCTCAATCGCTTTCTCTCCAATAGGATAAAATATGGCTGGACTAACAAACTACCTTGAAGACAAAATCTGGAATCACGTTTTCGGATCAACAAGTTATACAAAACCCACAAACTGGTATGTAGGTTTATTAACTGCCGCACCTTCAGATTCGGCAGGAGGGACAGAGGTTTCTGGGGGATCATACGCAAGACAGGTGATTGCATTCACGATAACTGGTGGAGGGACTGCATTGGCAGTAAATACATCAGCTATTACGTTTCCCACTGCAACGACTGACTGGGGTACAATCGGATGGGTAGGCATCTATGATGCCCTTACATCAGGTAATCTGGTTGCATACCAAAACCTCCAGCAATCAGACTTTTCGACCAGCACCACAAAAATTGTCAATGATGGTGATATTTTTAAGTTTAATGCCTCAACTGTGAAAATAGAACTCGACTGATGGAAGGATTTGGGTCTGCAATATTCAGTCAGGGGACTTACGGAAAAGGTGTAATGCTGGGGCATTCAGATATGGATGCCAGTGCTACTGTAAAAACCTTTGGAGTTGCAGAATGGATGGCAACACATACACACATCAACTCATTATCAGTTTTAAAGAATTTTGGGGGGATATTTTTAGGAGGTAACACTTTGATGCAAAGTGTCACAAATTTAAAATCACACCCCAACATGATCTGGGCAGGTTTTGAGACATCAACAAATCAATCCATCGTTTCTACTTCAGGTCACATAGCATGGGATTCCCAACTCGTAGATTCAACAACATGGACAACACAAATTGTAGATTAATATGGCAACCACGACTGATTTTGCAGTAGAAAAACCAACCGTAGGGGGGTACAGGAACTCATGGGGAGGAACCCTGAATGTTGCACTCGATAAATTAACAGAATTGCTTGCACTTGCAATCCCTCTTGGGACTATCCAGATGTATACAAAAAGCACTGCTCCAACAGCAACAACCAATGGAGGAACTTGGCTTGTGTGTGATGGTACAGCAATCTCAAGGACGACTTATTCGGCCCTTTATGCAGTGATTGGGACAACTTATGGAGTTGGAGATGGATCAAATACATTTAATATCCCAGACATGAGGGCAAGAGTTCCAGTAGGGTACAACACTGCATCAATTACTGGTAGGTCAACAAGAGCAATCGCATTAGGTTCTGGAGCAGAAACCCACACTCTGCTTGATGCAGAAATACCAAAACATACTCATCCAGTTGGAGACTCAGGACACAATCATGCAATAACCGATAGTGGTCATTCTCACACTGGAACAACCAATAAAGCAAAAGCAGATATTGCCTTGCATGACCATAGTCATACGTTTTTCAGAATGACTGATTACCAGCCTGACCAAACTGAACAACGTAGTGACACCATGATCCAATCACTAGGAAATTGGAGGGAAGATACTCATGGTACTACATCTACTAAAACAGGGGCAGAATTACTTAAAGAAGATGGAGCAAGTAACAACGGACACCAGCATTCTTTTACCACAGGGACAACTGCAACTGGATTAACCATTGATAATGATACAACTGGAATCACAGTCAATGAACAGGGAACAGGAGATGGAGCACATAACAATATGCAACCCTTCCTAGTAGTCAATTACATAATTTTAGCCAAGCATCCGAGTTTCTGATTATGAGCACGATAACCTATATAGTAAAAGTAGCATCAGGAAAGTTTACGATTGATGATGCAGTAGCCCCAAAACTCACCTTCAGGGACGGAGACACTTACGTTTTTGACCAATCCGATAACAGCAACTCTGGACACATACTCCAGTTTTCTGCAACATCAAATAACTCTGGATCAAGTGAATACACCACAGGGGTCACAAAGACTGGGACTGCTGGTAGCAGTGGTGCAAAGACAACCATCGTCACATCAGGGTCTACAACTGACACCCTGTACTACTACTCTTCAGGTGGAGGAGATCATGGATCAGAGTTTTCCAATTCAGGATTCAACACTTCGACAAATTACAGTTTTCTCAAGCCTATCATTGGAGGAGCAAATACAGCAGAGAAGTGGGGTTCAATGGTCAACCATGCAATCGACCAGATAGACCAGAATATCTCAGGTCAGGACTTGGATGGTGCAACCGACTCTGGAACAGTTGCAGTTGACTTAGATACTCAATCCCTCACAGTTGCAGGAAGCAATGGAATTGCAACATCAGGCTCAGGTCAGACAATCACAATCTCTGGAGAGGCACTCGCATATCAGGGAGAACCACACATAATCCCTAATGTGCTGTATCCTGCGGTTGCTGGCAAACTCTTAGATGGATCAACCTCACATGGAGCAACTTATGGTGTAGCACAGTCAGACGGAAGGATGTACTACTACACAGACATAAAGGGAAGCAAGCCTATTAAAGACCCTAGAATTGGGGCACATTTTGGATCACAGAGGCACAAGTTTAAGTCACTACAATTACTAGAACAAGAAACTGCAACACATGGTACTAATACTTATTCAATAGATGGTAGAGAATGGTGTAGAGTCGTAGGTAATGCAATAGTTTTTAACGGAGATGGTGGAAATTGTATTCAATCAAATGAGACAGGTAGTGTAACTCCTGCTTTTTTTGTTGAAATAGTTGGTTATTTTAATGACTTTAATTGTATTAGCAGAACAAGTTCTTCTAGAGTAGATGATATTAATGTAACTGTTAATGGAACAACTACAAATTCAGCCGATACAGATAAACTTGGAGGTAGAGCAACAGCAAATAGCCCTTTAAGAAACCGATATGTTGACATGGGATCAGTTATAAATCATGGTGATTCAACTGTTGCAACAAACTTAGGAACTACTCCTAAAATTAATACAATAAAATTAGAAGCAATAAATACAGGAAGTGAATACTGGCAGTTTTTTGGAATAGAACTAATAGCCCAAGACACCACATCAACTGCAAACCGATCTAAAATACAGATTCCAAGTCAGAATGTAGTAAGTTACGGAAAGAAGTTTACTGTAAGTGGAACACCACACTATGATCCTTTTAATGGATTTGTTAATGATACTACTCTCTTTTCCTCAGTAGTAGATACAGCAACCTCACTAGGATTAGGTACAGCAACAACGTGGGGAGCACCGTGGGATAAAGGAGGTAATGATCACATAAGACCCTTCAATGGAGGAAGAGTAGTTAAGTGGGTAGATAGTTCTGGCACTATAAAAACTTCTGTTACCATGATGCCAGCAAATGCTCAGAATATTGGCACAGATGCATCAAATGAAATAACTACTGCAAGTGCAACTAATTCCCACACAATAAACTTTAGTGATGATGCAGTCGAAAACTCACTTTCTGAGGTTGCAAAAACCTTCCATTGGAGAGAGTTTGGGAATGGTAATGCCAATGGTGGAGATTCTGGAACATATAAAGATTTTAGTATGACTGCTGTCTCTGAGCAAGATAGAGCATACGTTATGGATGATGGGTTAACATCAATGTCGGCTCTCGACACTGGTGTTGATTCATCTGTGAATTGGTATGTAGGGGGTAGTGATTATTTGTATATATCATTTATTGGTACAGGCATTTCTTTTCAGACTGATGGATTAGGTGTTGCTGGTATATTAGATGGAGTTTATGCTCAAAATTTACCTTATGGTACTCATATAGTAAAATTACAAAGAAGTAGTCCTTATGATGTATGGGTAGATGGTGTTCAACTTTCATCTGCCGCAACAGTATCAAGTGCTTATATTGGAGGAAAATTTATAACTTTCCACCAACCCAAGAAACCACCTATACCAGAGGATGCAGTAGTGCTGGCAGACTATATGCTCATGGCAGATTATGTAAAGCAAGCAGATGCAGAAGATACAGATATTAGTAAAGGAGTAAGATTAGTTAGTGCTTCAAGAGATCATTTTTGTGATGTAGCTGGTGGAAGCTTTCATGCAACTGCAAATATATATACTACATGGGTAGGCCCACAAGGATATTATGGTTTTATATCTCCTTCTTCTACACATAATGGAATTGCACAACTACCTTTTTTTGGTACTTCAGCTAATGTAAGAATACAAAATTCGGCTGCGGCTCATACAGTAGAATTAGATGGTTCAGGAACAACTGAATCTGCGTTAGATAATAGTGTAAATAATCATGGAGATGTAATAGCTTTAAATAATGCTGTTGCAGAAGGGACAGGAGATAGAAAAGTAATTGGATTACATACTGTTAAAACTAATGTTGCAACTGAAGGACATTACTTTTGGGGTACACAGATTATATCTCCAGTCCATACATCTTTCCACTACCAGACTTTTGAAACACCTTACCTAAATGAGTTGGTAGGTGGTGATCGCAATATGGAACAAAACAATCTGATTGTTACACCAGACGGAAAGAGTTGGGATGAGGTAACTAGAGATACGAGTTATATTGGGAATATAGTTTTAGCAACATCTACCGATACTGCTGGGACTTCTTCTGGTGATTTAAAAATAATGGATGAGTGGAGAGGTTCAGGTGCTCATATAACTTGGATGAATAAAGATTTTGCTATTGCATACGACAGAGTAATTTGTTTACGAGATGGACAGTATGTTCTGAGAACACACACAATTTCAAATTGTGGTAATGCAGATACACATGGTACACCAAAAATAAATGGACAAGAACAATATTTAAAAGCTTATGGATGGGGTAATTCAGGTACAGAACGAATGAATGCAAGTGTTGACATTCCAACGTGGTTGAAACGTGGAGATTATATACAAATTTATGGAGTATGGTATGGAGATACTGATTATTCAGCATTTTGGATTGAAAGGATAAAATAATGTTTATATCACACAAAAGTAATGTAATTCAACATATCTACGAATCCGAATGGCAATGTAGAAGAAGGTCTAAAGGTATGACCAAGCCTGAGTATTGGGCATGGGAAGCTACAATAACTTCAGATGATGATCCTCCTGTAATCACATATCCTTCTGAAGATTTTACAATAGTTGAATGTACAGATGAAAATGTTCAGGCAAGACTTATTGAGTTAGATGATTATATCTCTAGAAAACCAGAAGGAAAAACATACAACATCAAATACTATGTAAATATAAGGAATGCAGAAGAAATACTAGATTCAGAAGGTAAAAGTCACTCTCCAAAACAGTATGTACAATCTCACTTTGTACCAGATGACTCAGCAAAGGATGCAAGGCTACTGGCAGATAAGTGGGAGAGTGTAAGGAGTGAGAGAAACAGCAAACTTGCAGAGACAGACTACCTAGCATTAGGTGATAATACTTTATCTACAGTAATGAAAAAATACAGACAGGAGTTAAGAGATGTACCAACTCAGAGTGATCCTGATAATATCACTTGGCCTGTTAAGCCTTAGTTGCTCCCCTATTCCTCCAGACACTTCAGGTTACTGGGTTAATGAGGGGCCATATAGAGGGACACTACGAGCAAATCGGGATTATGTACGACCATACTGGGAATGTGCCGAAAAACGGATGCTCAGATCGTCCTGTATTGAAAGAAAACAGTAGTAAAGGTATCAGAGCATATAATGAATGAAGGTACACAAGTCACTATTCGGAGGAGGTGGAAATGCAGTTGAAAATCGGAAACTTCTCAATTTCTGGGCAAGGTTTATCATCTCGATTGCACTCGCAACTACGTTTGTTATCTTATTATATTTACTGTTTTTTGCAGAAGTTCAAGAAACATCGAGAGACTTTCTTAATGTGCTTTTGGGGGCATTCGTGGCAGGAAATGCTAAAGCAATCGATTATTGGTTTAAAGATAAAAGGGATGC
>VTLG01009358.1_pt1 | contig 38943 bp, 53 predicted proteins | sample 4694571 | NCBI WGS metagenome assembly VTLG01 (sample SAMN12604809, study PRJNA352737) | marine metagenome | biome: ENVO:00000447; feature: ENVO:00000209|ENVO:00000569|ENVO:01000036; material: ENVO:00002151; isolation source: viral sequences binned using virsorter ... | reverse complement strand
AGGCGTACAGATATATCAGTCGAATTGGGAATGGTTTGTAAGGAAAACCTGTATGCAGAGGGATACTAGGACAACAACAGTACAAAATTTCTACAATAAAATGGTACTGGATCATAAGGGAGATGTAGTGAAGCACGTTGAATTCCGAGACTTTTTTAGTAACGGCATTAACTATAGCGGTAAAGAGAATAAAATTTTTAGTGTATTAAAAAGTGCTTGACAAGTTTAAAAAACCCTGATATCATAGGGGTATCAATATTGACGGAGAAATTATGCCACACTTTAAAGAGTTATTCCGTGCGTGGAAAGCATGGAGAAAGTCTGGTTGGTTACAGAGGTACTTGGGTATGGGAAACTACTCTCCTACCCTAGAGCATCAACAGCAATTTGATAATTTGGAATTTGTTAGGGGGGAACAGATGTCAGATAAAGATTTAATAGATAAGGCCAAGGGTAACTACCCTAAAGTAAAGACAGAACAGACGGGTAACTTATTCCCTGTCCGAATCTATGATGCAGAGGGAAACTTAAAAGAAGTGGTAGAGGTAGAGGAGTTAAAGAAGAAAGGTAATAGAGATTTAAAAGAGGGTACTGGGTGGAGAAAGCAACACTACAAGAAAAGGGCACGCAATCCTACTGTAGAACCATTAACTGAGCAAGCTATGAATAAGTTGGTCGAGGAAGTAGAGAACAAAGAGGAGGGTAAAGATGAATCTTGAATTCACAGATACATTAACACACTTGGTAAGAGTATGGGCTAAAGAAGAATACAAACAGGATATGAGCCATATTGGTACACATACTATAGGACAGGAGGCAATAGAAAAATTCCTTACTGTAGTTAGAGACTGGTCTTACTTCCAATTCTGTACCGAGGACAGGATGGCTATGGAGGAGAGGGAGGCAACAATTAAAGAGTGGAAACAGTTAATCAGTATGAAGTTGAGAAGAACTAAGGACGGTAAAGTAGTTTTCTTAAACCAGCTACAGTGGCCTACTTTAGAAGGAGGAGAATAATGGTTAGATTGTTTATGGCAATAGTCATAACAGTAGCACTCTACTTAAGCTATGTTTATGTATTCACACAACCATATATGCACAGTCTACATGAGAAGGTAGATTCCCTACTAGGCATCCATGAGGAGGAACATAAGTAAATGGGTAGACATAAGTATAAAGAACCAGAGGGTGTTACTAGGGAAATAGTGAATAAGTTAATAGCACTCAGGTATAGAGGAATGTTGAGATGGGGTGGTCAGTTAGAACTGGCTAAAGAATATGGTGTAAGCAGGCAGTATATTCACATCATAAAGAACAGATGGAAAAAACTAATCTTTAATTCTAAAAAAGGGGGTATCTAATGGGACTCATGTTACATTGTGGAGCATCAGAGGTAAAAGAATCAGACTTGGGTAGTATTCCTGTAACAGATCGGCATCATACTTGGGTAGGTAAGTCAGGTAAGAAACATGAACTGGTACGTTCAGATCGTTGGGCTGGTATTCAGCATAAGGATTTTGTTGATGCTGTATTCATGGGCTGTAATAAATTGGGTATGCCTGTAGATAAAGAGCGTACAAAGTGGGGAGTATCTGAATGTGGCTCTGATCTATTCGGTTATGTACGGTTTCACCAGAATGTAGACGGTAAGCCTACATCAGTAGCACGTTATTTCTCTAATACCCTAGAACCTACCATTGGATTACGGCACAGCAATAGAGGTAGATTCTCAGCACAGGGTACTATTGGTGGCTCTGTATTTGTATGCGATAACTTGGCTATTACAGGTACGGTAGTGTTTCGGCAGAAACATACAACCCATAACGTAGCTAATCTAGTAGATACAGTACGCATGGGGTTGGTTGATTATATCCTTGGCTTGCCTACATTAAGCCAGATGGTATCTAACCTACAGCAATCTAGGCTAGAGGATAAGCACGTATCAAACCTGTACTTAGAGGCAGGCCGTACTAAACTACTGCCTTGGTCACACATAGGTCTGGTAGATCAGGTGTGGCAGAACCCCACTCATAATGAATTTCGAGAGGGTGGTAATACAGGTTGGAGGATGTACAATGCAATTAATACAGTAGCTAAGAAGTACAATCCTAATCGTCAGATGGATATTGTTAAGCAAGCAGAAGCTATTATTAATAACCATTCATGGCAACCTATTGAAGTATAAGGAGAGACTATGTATTTAAGCGTTGAGGAGAGGCGAGAGGGTATAGGTGGGTCTGATGTAGGCTCTATAATGGGAGCCAACCCATACTGTAGCCCTATTGAAGTATTCAAACAGAAGGTGGGGGATTCTCCCCCGCCTGAGATGAACTACGCTATGGAGTGGGGGTCTAGATTAGAGGATGTTATTGGTGGGAAGTATGCAGAGGAAAACAACCTACAGTTTGACATAGGAAGGGATTGTGTAGACCTAGACAATGATGAACTTGGAGAAGTACCTAGCGGTAAGAACGGTATCCTCTTTAAGCCGTACACTATGCGATCTGATAAACACGCTTGGGCTTATGCACATCCAGACTTTCTAGTCAAGAACCATAAAGGAGAAATCTCAGGTATTGAGATTAAAACTGTAGGTGAAGGGATATATAGAAAATATTGGGCAGAGGATTCCATACCTCCATACCAGTATTACCAAGTAGTTTGGTACTCTATGATTACAGGAATAAACAAGTGGACTATGGTAGGGTTTGTTCCACACCTCCGTAATTCCCAAAACCCTGTACTCACACATGAGATTGAAGTTGATTACGATACTCAACGTAGGGTATGGAAAGCAGTTGAGTATTTTTGGGATTGTGTACAGAAAAAAACACCACCCGTTTTAGAGAACTATACTGAACGGGATATTAAAATACTATATCCAGAAAATATAGCAGACCTAATCAAATCAAACAATACAGTAGAGCAACAAGTCTATGAGTTGGCTAATGTACGCAACAAGTTAAAGCCATTATTAGAGCAAGAGGAAGTTCTTAAAAACTCTATTAAGGCTTTTATGGGTGGTTGTGGTCGGCTTATTGCTGAAGATGGTACAGAGTTGGCTACCTTTAAAAACAGTAAAACCAAAGTATCTACAGATCATAAGAAAGCCGTAGAGGATTACCGTAAGGTACTTCTTAAAGAGGGGTATTCCCAACTTAAAGATGAATTAGAGAATGTACTGGATCGCAACACAAAGGCATTTGTTGGAGCAAGAAGATTCCTACTCAAACATAAGGGGGGTGCATGAACAACAGTAATGGTAACGGTCATGGTAATGGGTTTGATGCAGAGAATTTTCTAGGTAGGATTGTAGAGGAGGGTGGTATCCCTAGGGTTAGGGCAGAGGTTATCGTAAAGTTCTCAGACTTTGAGGCTTTCGTGCGTGAGATTAAAGCTAACGCACATACTGATATTACTAAAATGATTCTACATATACACCCTAAGTACATAGATGTAAGTCGTCAGCAAGACAATACATTCAAGATTATTATTAACATAGACAAGGAGGATGAAGATGGCAGAAAAGAGTAATGAGAAAAAACTGGAAGAACTGTATAAGCATTTTCAATCAGATAAGTTTAAGAAAGATTTAGCTAAGTGCATAGAAACAAAGGGTGGTAAGGGTATGGAGTATGTGCCTTGGTCTAATATACTGGACAGGGTTATGCAGGCCTGTCCCACTATGACCTATGAATTCCATACATACTTTACTCGTATGATACAGGATGGCTCTTTACAAGCTGAAACAAGCAGGCCATTCATGGGAGATCGTAATGTAGGTTGGTTTGTCCAGACCTCTGTTACTTGTTATGGTGTAAAACGCTCTATGATGTCTCCTGTATATGGGAAGAATCATACACAAGTCTCCCTTAAACCACAGGCCAACCAAGTACATAACGCCATGATGCGTTGTCTCTGTAAGAACTTTGCTATGTTTGGTTGTGGCCTAGAGTTATGGACTAGAGAGGAAGTTGCACAGCTTGAGGCAGAGGAGCAAACACCAGCAGATACAGGTATGGAAACACCTGATGCTGTAGTCAACACAGCTTTAGAGGAGTTCGGTGGCAAAGAGGTAGAGGTGAGAGCCTGTAAGAAATGCGATACACCTATGACCTTAAAGAGTGGGAAGTTTGGTAGCTTCTATGCTTGTCCTAAATACCCTGATTGCAAATATACAGAACCAGTACAGTAATTATTATTATTAATAATAATAATAAATAATAATAATAATAATAATAATAAATAATCTGAGGAGTTACTATGCTCGATATCAATAACTCCCCTACAGTATTCACAGATAAGGAGGTTGAGCGTTCCATGCTAAGTGCTATGCTCTCTAGCAAGAATGATTCGGCCTACATACTGGATAGATTAGGGGAGGAGGACTTTTACTTTAACCACCACAAAGTTATATATCAGACGGTTAAAGATGCCTTTGGTCTAGGCGGTGAACTAGACTACATGACCATACGCTCTCAGTTTAATAACAATCCTAGGGTTGCTGATCTACTAGAGGAGATACGCAATATACCAGAGTGGGATGTGAATAGAGAGCAAGGTTGTAAGATACTCAAGGAGTTTTCTTCTAAGCGTAAGGTAGCCATCTTGTGTAACAGGGCTTTACAGAACTTAGCTACAAACAAGGAATCTGATGATGTAATCCAGTTTATACAGAGCGAATCTACTGGGATTTTACAAGCCAGAAACTTTGTGTTTAATCAGTCTGCCGTTTCCTCTACTGAAGAATGGGTAGGAGAGATACAGGAGGAGATGGAGTTGGGGGAGCGTTCGCCTGATGAATATGATGGATTCCCTGTAGGTATGCCTCTCTTGGATGAAAAGATGAAGGGGCTACAGGATATCAATGTTATATCAGCACCAACTGGGCATGGTAAATCTATGTTGGCTTTAAACTGGGTAGTGAACATCTCTATGCAAGATAAATTTAAAGACCGTATCTTGTATATCAATTATGAGATGAACCGTAAACAGTTGGCACGTAGGGTATTCTCTATTGCATCAGGTGTTACATATAACGAAATATATAACAGGAGATTTCTGTCTAGGGAAAATGCAGATGCTTATAATCTAGCACGTATCCAACTACTAGAGAGAAAGAACTTGATACTCACCAACAATGATCCTAAGACTCTAGCTGTAACAATGGCGTTGATACAGGAACACGTTACCTGTAACAAAGTCAGCATTGTTGTTATAGATCACTTGGGAGAAATAGCTTCAGAAAAAGATGAATATGCTATGGATCATTGGATGAAGCTACAGAAGTACGTTAAAGAGTTAAAGAATGTCACTACTAGATTAGGCGTTAGGCTTGTAGTTGTGGCACAGCAAAACAGGGAGGGTTACAATAACGGTAGAGGACAAGCTGGTGGTTTAGGGAGGGTAGCTGGCACTCTAGAATTGTCTCGTATCTGCGATTGTTTTATTAATATGTACCATACTAGAGAAGGTGAAAAGATTATTGCTCTAGAGAAAAACAGGAATGGTGAAGTCTGTAAATTCCGAATTGATTTCGATGGTGCAAGACAAATAATTAGAATAGAGGAGGAGGTTACAGAATGAGATATGTATTAGCAAGGCCATGCCTAGAGTGTGAAGAAGAAACAGATAACCATGATAAGCATGAGTTAAGCTACTTAATGGAAGGTACAGAAGATGCTGGTGTGCGTAGAGGCAAAACAAAAGTATTCCAGAGTAGATCAGAAGCAAAGGATTGGCTTCAGCATAATTTGCCAGTAGAACATATAGATAAGGTTATGGTAATTCCCTTGCCAGAAGTATCAGGGTGGAATAAGGGTATGGAAGATACAGATACAATTAATAGTAACTAAGTATAAAGAGAACTATCACGCATTATTAAGGACTTAGAGATGGTAGAGCCTGTAAGCGAAAGTAATTTAGCTAATGTAGGAGGGTTTAATTCTCTTGCTAACCCACAAATTTCTATTGAACAAAGAAATACAGGAGATAATGCAACACTTAACGTAGGTAATGTAGACGTAGGTACTGCATCTTCTGGTAATGCTCCGACTGTACCCGAAATTGGTAAAGGCGGTATTGTAGATATATCTGTATAGATTCAATGGAGAACAAATAATGATTAAAAGAGTAGCGGTTACTATTTTTGCAGATTTTGAAGGTGTAGAAACCTCTGGAATCAAACTCGGTAAGTATATGGAGGACTACCCTAAAGGCGATATAGTCAGGTTGGATATTTTGAAGGATGCCTTGTATGATCTGAATGAACTGTATGAGGATGAATTGGCTAATTTTACAGTAGATAGTCTAACATAACAGCTTCAGAGGTGCGTAGAATCTCCTGAAAGCCCGACCCATGCAGACAGGGGGCTAAAAAAGGTGCATCCTGTATACCTTCTATTGGCTTTACTGAGGAGCCGTTGTGAGGTATTAGGTATATCAAAGACGGCTACGCACTAAATCGCAGTAGGTTTTCTTCATATTTCCTACTGTGTCATTTGAAACGTCAAAGGATGTGAAGTCTGTGAGTACTCCTGTACCAAAACTCCTGTATATTGATCTTACAATGGCCTAGCCTACCGTAAGCAGTATGTTGAGGTACAGGGGTTACTCCTTAAACTTAACTGGAGGATTAAATGCGACCATTGTATGAAACAGACAAAGACTTTGATAATGAAAAGAGGATAAAACGTCAAATAGAACAAAAGAAGGAATGGAAACTCACTAAGCTACCTAAGAGATATTACTTAGATTTTTTTGCTTTTACTCCTCAATTCGGGCAATTAACAGCCGTGTTAGAGGTGAAGCGTAGGCATAACACACATGATACGTACCCTGATGTCATTCTATCGTTAGCTAAATACATGAAGGGTGTAGAGTATGGGGATGCTTTAAGTGTAGATTTTTTATTTGCCGTACAGTTTAACGATGGGTTGTATATACATCATGGTACTCATGCTACTCTAAGGCATCTACAGATTACCTTTGGAGGCCGTACAGATAGAAACGATCCAGAAGATATAGAGCCTGTAGTTCATATACCAGTTAAAGCGTTATTTACTAAACTTTGAGGATGTAGTCTGGAACGCTGGCTAGACTATAAACAGCCCAAACTATGTGCGGATAGGTTCAGCGTACTAACACACGGCAATAATGCCACACTATTAATGTGGGATACAAAAAGGGTCAAATAAATTAGTTAGTTTATTTAGATTGAATAGGGATTAGTCCCAAGGCATAGGGGACTATAAAATTTCTACCCTGACGGGGGCAGGGGTTATTGCCGAGCCCCCACTTTATTTACTAGAGTAGGAGAAACAAATGAAGAAAAAAGATATGTTACTGTTTATTAAATTAACACTAGAAGATGCTATAAACTCATGTATATCAAGAGACAAATACAACCACCATGAGAGAGCAACATTAGAGAAGGCTAGACAATGGGCTGACATATTAATGAAAGAAGAAAACCCTGATATATACAGAAAAGGAGAGATAACAAATGAGCAAGGCAAGTAGAGATAAAGGGCAAAGAGGGGAGCGTGAGGTTTGCCACAAGTTATCAGAACTGTTAAATCTTTCTGTAACAAGAGAATTAAGTGCCTCCAGAGATGGCGGTTGTGATATCAAAATACAAAAAGGAGAGTTCACATACATCATAGAAGTTAAATTGTACAGAAAAATTACACAAGCGATAATAGATACATGGTGGGAGCAGGCTGTACGTCAAGCAGAGGAGTACGGACAAGTAGCCAAGGTACTCAACCCTATACCAATACTAATATACAGGCAGAGTCATTGGAAAAACTGGGAATGTAGAGTACCGCTTCATTGGGTTACGTGGCAATTAGAGTGTTCCAGTAAAATTAAAAAAAGACAAACAAGATATATTACTATGCACATAGATATTTTTACTGATATAATTCAGGCAGGGTCAGATATTCACATCTCAAGCGGTACAATGGGCGTTAAAAGGGAGAAATAGATGGAGTGTGTTGTGTGCGGTTGCAGTCAGGAAATAGAAATACATGGGCATACTCAATGTGCCCAATGCGGTAGAGTATTAGATGGAGATTGTTGCCAAGGATCACAACAAAATGAGTCGGTAAAAGAAAAGATTTACAGAGAAAATAGAGTGTGCAAGGAGTTTGAAAACCTCACAATCGACAAGCCCAACACCTCACCGAAGTCGATTTAAACAGCCTCAGATGCCGAAATTTAGCTAGTTCTGCCCGTCCGCATGGTTAGCCAAGGGTTAGCTATTTTCGGCTTCTATTTCGGCCTTTTGCTTCAAGCCTCAGATTAGCCCTACTGTTATTCATAGGGTTGCCGTCCTTATGGTGTACATCCTTAGTCGATTTCTTACCCTTCAGTACGATTCTTCTAGCCTTGTTTCTGTTTGATCTTCTTTTGATTTGGCTCGGCTTACCTTGATAAGTGTCGTACTCTCTCCTATAGTTTCTTTGTTTTGGCACTACTAACTCCTTTCAGTTCAAGACAACCTAGATACATATTAGGCGGTGGGTTGCTACCCAAAGCCCTCTCTCTCTCAGCATTACACCTGTTTTCTGAATGTTCTACTTTAAGAATTTCCACAAAACTTACAGAAGCCCCATTAAGAACAATAGCTAAAAGTAACCACATTACTTAATTACTTTGATGTTTTTAATACAAGATTTTGGCACATGAAACCTACCCTCTAATCCGCTATCGCTAGACAGAGATCGGCAGACAATAACTTCTTCTTCTGTTTCATCTAAATGATACCCAATGGTTTTAATGTACATAGCAGTCTTATCTATTTCATTCAGATATTCCCACTTGTCCTCTCCTTGGGCATCAATCCATTGTATCTCTACTATTTTACTTTTCTTCTTGAATATTTGAGGAATTTTTTTTCTAGACTTAGGCATCTTTTTCTTTTTTCATTTGCTTGGCATTAACCAACCTAATATCTTTTACCCTATCTTCTTTAGTGTGCATCAGAGTATTGATTCTAGCGTGTAAATCTTTTATGTCAGATTTATACTCTGGCCTTGGCACAGTAGTATGCTGTAATTCATCTACTCTCTTATCCGTATCATGTATAATCTGGTAGTTTTTATGTACTGCTGAATTATCAGCCTTTTCTTTTTCTAGTGTATCTACTTTAGAGGTAATACGGTTTAAAAAGAACCAACCGATTGCTACGAATAAAGACCATGCGTTGTGTAAAATGGTTTCCATGTATTTTCCTTACAAATTCCCTGCTTAATGTGCCCCATTCACCCACAAATAAAACCAGTATCCTAGAACCACAATAGATATTATAACAGATAAATAAAAACGTATCATATTAAGCCCAAAAAACTAATGAATACCTAATACCAGAAAGAACGGGTGTAACTCTATGCCATTCATTAGACCGAAAAAAAACCAAACTCCCTTGGCTTTGAATAGGGGGTAACTCCGGCTCTTTATCACCATTATACAGTTCTAATTGACCTCCCTCATAATCCTCTGGCTTGCTTAATTGCAATATTGCTGACAAGTTTCTAATAGGGTGATCTTTTTTATAAAACGTGTCTATGTGCCAAGTATAATGTTGATTTTTAGAGTATCGTGCTAATTGTGCTAATTCGTGAGTTTGGTTTAAAGTTACACCTAAATAGTTATTTGCTTCTAGCATATACCCCCAAATGGCACGACACATAGGGCTTTTTGGATCAATCCAGTATATATCAGAATCTCTAGCCTGATCTTCTATACCAGTATATTCCCCTTTGACAACCGATTTAACTTGTCCTTTGTTAAACTCCTTATGCTCGTATTGCTGAATAAAATAATCACAATCTTCTCTAGGTATAATATTATCATAATAGAAAAATCTATACACTTTTAAACACCAGAGTAATACGTGGGTCGTATGTGTCAGGAGCGTTGCCTTTATGTGGCATAGAACCATTAAACCAAACTAAACGATTCTGGATAAAATCTACTCTTTCTCCATTTTGAAATTCTAAACACCCTACACCTTTCTTTAAAGTTTGAGTTGCCATATATATAATGGTCAACTTGCCATCGTCTGTATGAAAAGTCCCGTCCATGTGCTTATGTTGCACATTAATGTAGGCTCTTTTTAGAATTAAATCAGAACTAATTACTTTTGTAATTTTGTTCCAGATTAACTTATGTAATGGATCGGGTTGAATTTGGCAGTAGTAAAACGGCAAAGATTCTTTATTAGAACGATGCCCATAGTAATGCGGTAATTCGTGGCTATAGTAATCATCTAAAAACTCTACCATATCCAAGCTTAAAAAATTATCAACAACGGCAGTTCCGTTATCTAATTGCATTTCTGTCCGTAAAATATCTAATCGCCATAAATTGAGCAATAGAGTAACGCTCAACATTTGACCTTAGTTGTTCTGTTTGATGATAAACTCTTGATGGAAAAATCACACAACGATTATTTTTAAAAGGCACAAGAGCATCATACTCAGTAAACTGTAACCCCCCACCATCTAACTTTGTTTTGGCAAGAAAAGTCACGGAACTAAAGCTTGCGGAATCACGATGTTTAGTGTATTTCTCTCCTTTCTTGTATTGATTAAGTAGCGTAAAATCTGTATTGACTAAATCATAAGACGAATTTTCGTTATTCAATTCTTTAAATTTCGTGCAAATTTCCTGATCCATCAGCCTCCTATTAAGCGTAAGTATGGCAGAAAAATGCCTGTGAAGATAAAAAGTATCCAAAGAAATGCCAAAACCAGACATAAGTGGATTCAAATTATCATCTGTACCATTGTGTGATCGCCTATGTTCTGCTTTAGACTTTTCATCAAACACGTGATTCAGCACATAATCAATATGCCCAATCTCGTTCCAAATCAAGTTTAATTCATTAGCAGAATATAGATTGTCGATAACGAGATAACTTAAATCTTGTACTGTATGTGGTAGAAATATCATTCTTCATACGGCACTTCATGTAACACCCAATCCCTCTTGCTTTCATCCCATGTGTAGAAATTCAAATGACCATCTTCCGCACCATTGCCAGTAGGGGGTTGAGGAGTTGGTGTATCCCATCCTAGTTTTTCCTCGTTCCATACCCAACTTGGTGCTGGCTTAGTATCTGGAAGATCAATAAAAGCATCTCTGCTTTCATCATATTTCATGCCCCTAGCGGCAAAATGCTTCCTAAATTTTCTATTGTACGAAGTTTGCTTCCAACTTGTATTTAATCCGTAAGTATGCCTACAGAACCGAATACCAATATCTTCTTGTTCTACCCCATAATCGTCTTTAAGAACTTCATTATTCACAACTATTACTCTAAGAACGATATTGTTTTCATCTAATTCCGCAAAATGTGCCATATATTTTTCCTATGCTGTGTATGTTCCGCTTCCAGTATAAGTTAAAATTGTATCACTTCCAGAAGTTGTAACCGTAGGTGATCCAGTAGAAGTACCAGAATAATCAGCAGTAGCCATTCTTATAATAACACAACCAGAACCACCCTGTACTCCACCCGTACTTGAGTTTGCATAAGCGTTTGGCCCTCCAGCTCCTCCACCTGAATTAACACCACCTCGCCCTTGAGTACCGTTGACTGTATAAGTACCAATTCCTCCAGCTTGACCAGAATTAATTGCATTACCACCGCCAGCCCCCGGCCCGTAATTGGGAGGTGCTTGACCTCCCCCACCACCGCCACCGCTTCCACCAGCCCCAGCAACTCCCCCCTGTGTGCCGTGCCCTGCTCCCCCACCTCCACCGCACCAGTAATAGTTATTGCCATCTATATCAACTTGTAATCCATCTTTACCAGTTCGGTCAGTTGACTGAGCCGCACAACTAGAACCTCCGTATCTTACAAAGCCAGAAACAGTACCAGCAGTACCGTCATAGCCTTGGTTTGCTGTACCTTCACCAGCCGCACTTTGACCCCATCCACCACAGCCACCATTTTGACCGCCTGTATTCGCTAGACTCGCTCCACCACCCAAAGTAGTAATAGAAGTTACGCCATCGTTGCCAATAATAGAGGAGCTTTCCCCGTTTGGAGGGGCTGACTGACTTGGCCCACCGGGGCCGCCAGAACCTACAGTAATTGTATATACACTACCTTTGTAAAAAGTAGCATTGGTTTCAGCAGATGCACCACCACCAGAGTTTGATCCATAGGATGTGCGTAGTCCACCTCCGGGGCCTCCTCCAGCTGGCCCCATGTTTAAATTGTTACCCTGTGCATCAGTAGCGGTGTTACCAGAACCACCACCACCTCCAAGTACCAACCACTCAACATCTACAGGAGCACCTAAACCACCACCTCCACCGAACCCTATATAAGAACCATAAAAATTAGCCATTACGCATCATTCTCCGCATCTGTAGTAAAAAATACTTTGCACCCTAATAACCTAGCATCTTCAGTTGCCGTATCATTTGCATCTGATACATCTCTAAAAATTCTAAAATAAGTTACCGTGTCAGCGGCCGCATTTGCGATTGTCAATGCTCCTGATTCGGCAGTAACTAATTGTTCTTCTGCCGCCCCTTGGTTTGCATCATCTACCACTACAGCCGTTCCATATGCAACGTCAATAGTTGAGTTATCGGGAACACTTACTCCTTGCAAGCCCCACGACACTCCATCAGTATCAGTAGCAGTAGAACACCAAAATACTTGGAATGTTACAGTTCCTTCATTCCAGCTTTTAGGCATGGCAATTTGGAATTGAGCGTGTTCATCTGATGAGGCATCAAAATCCAACACGTTCATATCTGGTCTGCCAGCAGTAGTTTCTACATTAGCAATTCCAGCACAGCCATTAGAGGCCGTTTCTTTCATAGCGTTAGCTGGAACCCATATTGTCTGCTTACCAATAGAAGATGGGTTAGAGGCTAATTTGCTAAGAGCAATTCCAGCAGATGCGTTAATATCAGCATTAACAAAATCAGTAATAATTGGTTTACCTGATTTCTTTGCATAATTAACACAGGTTACTACATTAGATGCTGTAGATACAAATTCTCCGACATCACCAGCCGCAGTTGTAATATTAGCACCCCCCGGCAAATCTAGAGTACCAGCACCATGAGTCATAGTAAGTGCCCCAGCAAACTCCAAAAAGAAGTGCCGATCTGCCGCTACAGTCATGGCAGAAAAACCAGTTGTGCCAGTACAAATAAAGTAATCACCATCTGTATCAATTACAGTAGGTGAAGCAGAAGCTATATCGCCACCCTTTTCCATTTGGATATAATTGCCATTACAGTCCAAAAAACCTCCGAGTTGGGGCGATGTGTCAGCCGCTACAGAAGTAATGCCAGTATCAACATCAGTTGCCCACCCAAGAGTGCCACTTCCATTTGTTTTTAAAAGTTGATTTGCAGAACCATCTGAGGTTGGTAAAGTAAATGTAGCACCCCCAGTAGCTTGCACTTGATCGACTACAATTTTTGAAGCCATAAATTTTACTCCTTACATAATATTTAATTGATCGCTACCAGCGATGGTTAATACGGCCGTACCAGTTACAGCAATCGGCCCGAATAGAACTTGGTTGTATGTTGTCGAGGTTGTAATTGTTGTATTGGTAGACACAGTATCAGGATTACTAAACAAGCCACCTGCCGCTAATGGGGCAGTACTTAAAGTATATGTTTGTAAGTCAAGGTTGCCACCTAATTGTGGACTCGTATCATCCACAACATCTGTAATACCAGCAGTCGCAGAAGTAACAGCCACCCATGCAGAACCATTATAAACTTTTAAAACATTATTAGATGTATCAAACCATAAGTCTCCCTCTGTAACATTACTAGAAGGAGCAGAAGAAGCTATAGTATATTCGCTGGCATAGCGATTAACATTCGCTTCATTATTTGCAACACTTGTTACATTCGCAGAAATACCAGCTACAGTTGTAATATTAGCACTGATGCCAGCCAAAGTATTCATATTCGTAACATTTTGTGACGTACCAAGAGTGTTCATATCACTCACACAATCAGCAGTACCCAATGTATTCATATCGGCTACAATATCAGACGTAGCCAATGTATTCATATCTGAAACCACATCGGCTGTTCCTAGTGTATTCATATCAGCGACAACATCTGCCGTTGCTAACGTATTCATATCTGCAACAATATCGGATGTAGCTAAAGTATTCATATCTGAGACTACATCAGCAGTCCCTAGAATTGCCATATCCGCAATACAATCAGTAGTACCTAATAAGGCCATATCAGCAATCACAGCAGATGCCGATAAAGCATTAATGTTTGTTTGATCTGAACTGGTTGGAGTAGTCCTGACCCAAGCAGACCCCGTATAAACCATCATTACGTTATTTGATGTATTGAAGTATAGTGCCCCAGTTACAAGAGCATCGCCATCATTATCAACGCTAGGATCGCTTGACTTCTGGCCCAAATACCGATCGTCAAAATTATCATAACTGGTAGCCGCATTAGTAGCTGAAGTAGCCGCATTAGAAGCGGAGGTACTTGCATTACTCGCTTGTGTAGTAGCGGTTGAAGCCGAAGAAGAAGCCGAAGTTGCCGAAGATGCGGATGCGGTTGCCGAGGTTGCACTTGCAGTTGCCGATGTGGCGGCCGCAGTTGCCGATGTAGCCGCATTTGTTGCCGAAGTCGAGGCAGAGGCCGCATCAACAATTAACGTCCATTTAGAGGCATCTGAGTTGCTTGAAATTGGTTGCGAACCCGTTGAGGTATGTGCGGTGATACAGATATAAATGTTGTTATTGGAGGTATCTTTGATTATATCTCTAACGACATAGGCTGTAGACGTAGCCCAATTACCCTTGTAAACACCAATTTCTTGAGTAGCCTCTAAACCGCCTGCACTATTAAATGCTAAAACTTTATTGGCTCTTTCGGTAGCATTTTTGGTAATCGTGACAGTACCAGCATCAGCTACGCTTTCATCAAATCTGAATATATCTCCTGTAACAGTATTGTCTACATCCTGTACAAGCATAGTTAATTTATCTAATGCTGACTCATGTGTTTCCGCAGGGAAACTGTCGTTTTCTACATAGTCGGTAAGTTGGGTCTTAGCGATGTTCCTTAATAAGACAACTTTAGCACCAGTAGCAGGCGTATTGCCTCCTGTAAAAGTTACGTTCCCACCAGATGCAGTACCAGCACCACTCACATTATAGTGGGTAGTAAGGGTTTTTAAGACGTTATCTACATAAACTTTAATTTCGGAAGTGGCAGTAATTTTAAAAGTATATGCAAATACAGTAGTGACGTTATTGCCTGTGTATGTAACCTTAGATGTTGTGGTAGATACCGTCATTTTACATTTCTTTCCTTAGTTTTAGTGTAATATCTGTCTGCCTTCTGCGTTCTTCTGTGATTTTATCGTGAAAATCCTCTGATGTTTTATAGGCTTTTTTCTCTAAATCAAATTTAGCAATAGTGGCTCGTAATGCCCTACCCTTTGCTTCATTCCAAGAGTGCATCATTATATCTGATCGGTCATTCATTTTGCCTTGCCTCTTGTTATCCATCCCTTTATACCAAGGTTGTTTTGCAATATGCTCCCATTCCTCCAATAAAGTCTGGTTGTACTGATTTTGGGTTTTATTTAAAACAGATTGGTAATAATCAAACTCCTTTGGATTCATTTTATAATTTAAGCTGACACCTTGTGCAGTAGGTATCTGTACTTTTGGCCTTAAAGGTTTAACTGGGAGTTCCAAATCCTCAATAAAACCACTTTTTAAACGGTCTGCTCGACTAGAACCGCCAAATAGGTGCTTCAATACTGTGTTATCACTTTCTTTCTTAAAGGTCAAGAACGAAACTAATGGGTTGTTGAGTATTCCAGCAACACCATCTACCTGATCGTGACTACGCACAACCTCTCCTAGTAGATTACGCTTTGGATAAATACCAGCATCTCCATCCGTACTGTGGGAAGATACAGAATTTAATTTAGCGGCAATCTTAGAGTAATCGGCATACTGGGCTTTACCAATATCTTCTGTTTCAAATCCAAAAGGTCGCATATCTGATCTGTTTGGGTCTTTATATTTTTCATACGCCCTAACATAAGCAGGCTGTAATGTACCTACTAGAGAGTTTAATGCCCGACTCCATTTCTTCCCCCTGTCTCTTTCTTCAGCCAATACACCTAATAATTTATGTGCATTTGGTGCCCATGTGCCCACTACTAGGTTTTTATACAGAGAATTAGTAGCCTGACCAATCAATTCTGAGTAAGCTTCGTGATCCTCCTCCCAAGTATTCATTCCTTTTGCAATATCAGCACCAATACCTAAACTATTTATAACAGGTGAAAATCTGCCTAGTTTGACAAAAGACGTATCACCGCCATCGACAGGTCTTATTCGTAGAGAAAATTCTTCTTCTGTCCCTAACTCCTGTTTATTCATAGCTTTTTGAAAATCGACTGTATCGCTAGAGGGTACTAATTGACCGTTATTATACAGATGTGCCCCATACATCATCATCATAGTACCGTAAGCCATTCGCCCAACTTCTCTCATTCTCGCTGTGCCTCCTTGTGCAAACTGCTTGTTTCCTATGAAACCTAACGGAGAATGTTGAATGACATACTTAGGAATATTAGTCAGCACCTTCATAAACGGAACCATTGTTTTCAGATAAGGATGATCTTGCATTACACCAGACAGGGCATTAACAATTTGCCCTGCATCTCTCTGAAAAGTAATTAAATTAGCCAAGTCTTGTGAGTCAGCATGAACATCACCAATATCGTCTACCCATTGTTTTGGGTTGTCTACGATATCTTTATACATATTGCGTGTCGGAACCCACCCACTATTACCCTTGCCTTGTGCAGACCAAGCATACTTCCAAGCCTTACTATGTAGATTCATGCTATAAGCAATAGATTTCACAAATTCATCTTCTAACAGTAGGAATCTTCCGGGCATCCTAGTCAACATACCTAAAACATCAAACCCTAGGCCTATAGCTGTATCTTCCGCACCGCCTATACCCTTACCAATATGTTTAGCGGCTATGTGCTTCATACCGTAGTTTTCTATTTTTGCTCCTTTGGTAACTACTTGTGTTCCCGTCATGCCAGCACGTAAAGATAATCTAAATGCACGATTCAGGCCGATCATTAGGCCATACATAGAACCAAATGCCTCTCTAAAGAGAATCTTGTTTTCTACGAACGGTAGCTTACTGATAACTGCGGCTGAAGTTTGCGAGGCTATATGCCCCATAATATTTGCCGAACCACTAAAAAAGTTCAGAGCATGAGTAGCAGGGTTACTGAGTAGTCCTTGATTAATCCAAGCTTCTACAAACTGATTCCAAAAACCACCCTCCTTGTTTAGATTATCCCCTATGCCATCAATAAGAGATTTTCCACCCATTTTGCTCCCGTTTTGCTCGTAAGCCTGTAGAATCATTTGTGTCATACGTGTTGTATCACTACCAGCAATATTGCTTGAGCGTATTAAATTAGCTATCTCTGGTGAGTTAATATGGTCTGCGTGTATAGTTTGATTAACCATTTTATTCACGCCCTGTATAGCCTTCATACTTCTAGCTACTGCCGTTTTTGCCCCACTTAAAAAGGTTAAGGCATCAGCATGGTTGGCAATAGCCGATAAGGCCTGTCCTTCCAGCATTTTATCAGTAGACTGCCCTAATATTTGAGGTGAATTGGCGTGTGCTTTTAACGCCTGTATCATTTCTGCTTGTGTAGACTGAACCAGTTTGGCAAATGTGTACATCTGTGCATCATTCCAAGCCATATTAGAAGGTAAATTACGAATAGCTTGAGCATCTACACCTACTTCATCAAAAATCTGTTGTGATTCTTTAAGTAGCTGTGCGTGAGTTCGTTTAGGTATAGTTTTCTTCAAGTCAATATTAGCTTCTTTAGCCATTACAGTTTTGGCAGAATCCATCATTTCGTGGAAGCTATGGTTTTTATTGCCCTGTTTTAACACCCACATATCATCTGAAGGTCTTTGCTGTATAGACCAAGTTTGACCACCTACTTTAGTTTTGTATACTGGGTTTTTATTGCCTCTTTTGGGGATGCTCTTGTCCCACTTAATATTGCCAACCTCTACAGAACCTAATTTTAAATTTCTTTGTTCTGTTAAATTATCTGCAATCTTAACTGCAAGTTCACTTTTTTCTTCTAGTGTACGTGCCTCTGTAAACTTAGCTTGTAATGAGCCGTCTTTATCCATGCTTTTGATAACAGCTTCAGCTTTAACAGGATTACCCTTTGTTTTAATTCTCAACTCTTTTTCAAACGCATCCAAGGCCACATCTTCATCAGTCGGCACAATCTTTGTTTGCCCATCTTTAATTATCATTTTAGCCTTACTACGTCCTACAATCCCATTTCTAGTCTGCACATCTCTTGCTACTTTATGTGTATATGTATGCAGACCATCTATAAATTTATCTAATGGGTCTTTTGCGACACTAGCTATGCCTTTGCCAATACCTTTTAAGGCTGGCATAAGTATTAAATCACCACCTAGAGCAACTACACCACCATCAATTAAGCCATGCCTCACCCTGTTTTTCCAGTTAGGGTCATTAGGGTTAGTGGCTAATGCTTTGGAAATAACACCTTGCGTTCCATTGTCGACTTGCATTAAGGCATCTGCCATACTTTCGTGGTCAGGGGAGAAAGCAGTACCGCCTGCCATTGTAGTAGCTAAGAAGTTGGAGGATATTCTACCAGCTTTAGAACCACCAGCCAGAGCAGTACCCATCTTCTGAGTTGCCTTTATTCCCTGCATACCTTTAGCAAGCAAACCTATGCCCCTAGTCCAAGGCATCCACCCAACCATAAACTGTGCGATGCCTTCTGCTACTTCACTTGCTGTACCACCACGTTTCAAAGAGTCCATATATTTGCTAATGTATCTTGCTTGGTAAGTGGTATCTTCTTCTGTAAAATTATTAACAAGTTCGCTGGCAGAGACAGCTAGTTCATCCACACCATATCCAAGGCCTGCATACAAACCTACTGCGGCATTAGAAGTCCCGTCTATAAACTGACCAAGCAGACCTTGCTCTTGGGCTTCTTCTGGCGTTGGAGGAGTTACGATTTGCGATTCAGATGTCGGTATAGGGTCTACACCTGTCCACTCTTTTTGTAGAGTTTCGTTGTACGCATCATCGTATCTTTGATTAAATAATTGATTTTGGTTTAACATATTATCCTATTTATCCATTTTTCTAGGTGAAAGACCTCTATTTTTTATTTCTGTCAAGAGTGTTTCCAACTCCATTTTTTCCTTCCAAGTCTGATCTTTACCAGTACCCCACTCTTGAAATTCTTTATTGCTATCGTAGAGATATGTAGCCCGATCCCATATAGTGCGATCTGTTTGTTTGGAAACTGGTAAATCAAAATTTATTGGTTTAGCGGAAGCTGGTGCTTTATGTTTCACCCTTGTATCTTTGATATTGGCGAGTTGTTTTCGCCTGCGTACTTTATATCGCTTATCTAACCAATTTAAGGTATCCTGATCTCTGACATTTTCCCAATTAGATAATTCAATATGCCCACGATCAGGCGTTGAAAAATCAAAACCACTTACTAACCCTAGTGATTTAAAAATCTCTGCTACAGTTCTAAAGTCATTTTCATTCTTAGCAAACGCCCCCTGTCTGTAAGTTTCATCCTTGTTACCAGTTGGGCTATGGAACGCAAAATCTATTGCAGAATCATACTGATGTGCCGATTGACCAGCCTGTGCTTGGCTTAGTTTATCTTTAAAAGCTTTATTCTGTGCATCTTCACCTCTTGAACCTTCAACAAAGATAACTTGTAAACCATGCTTTTCAAATGCTATTTTTTGGCCTTCTTGGGCTAATGTTCTAAGCTGTGGGTGTACACTACTTAATGGAGTACCATCGCCATCAGGATTACGTCTTGTCTGGTTACTCTCTACTACCTCTGCCCACCCTTTCTTCATCGCATCTGCTTGCCCTTCTCCACGTACCGCTTTTGCAACCTCCTGTACAATCTGTGCAGGTTGAATTGCCTGCACCATATTAGGGTCAAACACTTGTCCTCCTCCTTGTGGGTTGTAGCCTATATTTTTTGGGTCAAAATCTTTTGCTACATCTACTGGTGGGGCATACAAATTTTTTAAATTTCTGAATTCGTCTGCAACAATAGCACCTACTGTAGCTAGTACTTCTATTTTCTCTTGTGGCTGTTTAAACTTCTGCCCTAGATTGCTTACAGTTTCACCTAAAAAGCCTTTTTTTGGAATCTTTTGTTCTAAAATAGGTGTAGTAAAAGCCTGACCTAAATCAAAATCCAACTCTTGCATCCCCATACCTTGCCGAAATTTCTCAAATTGATTCTTAGCAAACACTTTTGCTAAATCTCCTAACGGCAAAGTTGTTAAATCTAGATCAGTAGCAAATTCAACTACAGGATGAGTCTCCATTGTCTTACCGACAATCTGACCAAGCTCCTTCACGCCAGCAACAGTTTCTCTGCCAAACTTACGCATAGAGGCATCAAACGCTTGACTACCGCTTAGTAATTGCTGGTTTGTGTAGATATTATTAAAAAAATTGTGGTAACTCTTTTGGAATACATGGGCACTTTTATGCAAAGGGTACATCGCATCAGTCTTGGAGTGGACAGTCGCACCTCCTTCTTTACCTTTTAAGAAAACTTCATCATCTGCTGTGCCTACAGGGCTGGTCTTAGTAGATGCTATATCTTCTTGAAAATTTGTTTTATCCTCAAAATCTCCCACATTTAACCCAAGAGGAGTGGAAGGTGTCTGTGGTGGAGGCTGATAATCAGACGTAATATCCTTAACCGTTTTTTCTGTATTCCCTTTATGTTCCTGTAATTTTTCAGCAACCGTTTCTACAGTAGGATTAACCTGATTACCAGTTTTTTTCTTAATTTCATTTTGAGTTTTAAGAATCTTTTGTGCATTTTCTTTTTGATCGTTATCGGGCATAGGTTGTGTAGAATTTGGTTTCTTTTGCACTAACGCTAATGTGTTTCCTGTTTCCTTAACAGAAGGTTTGTGGTCTGCTATTTTACTGTTATCCATACCTAGGCGTTTTTTAAAACGCTCAATAACATCAGCACGAAACTGGTTGTTCCACTCTGTCGTATCTTGGGAAAAACCTTTGGTGCTATACACTCCTCCACCATCCCTCACATCTGTCGTAGCAATTATATTTCTAATTTCATCAGTCAAACCTTGAGTAATGCTATGGTACTTATCATTATGCTTAACAAGATTGTCGATCCACGCATCAGGCGTAGCGTGTCTATTGGTGCGACTTTGTTCCAGAGTATCAGGTGATATGTTTAGTAAGCTGAGTAGTTGATTCTTAACTGCTTGTGCTTGTCCATTCTGCGTAGCATCGTCTATAGTGCGGAATAAAAAATCCTTAACGTGTACTTTAACTCTTGTATCAGTTACCCTTTTGTTCTTAACGGTAGCATTGTATTTGCGAAAAGAAGATTCTATAGATGTCAAAGTACGTTCATCTCTGGTAAAGCCGTCATGGTCTGGTGAACCAGCCTCATCTTGCTTGCGTATGTAATCCATAGACTCTTTAACTTTAATCATCCCCCCTTCCGTCTTAAACCCATTTTTTTTATTAAAAATATGGTCGTACCCTTCACCCCCTATTGCAGTCCAATAATCAGAAATCTTAGGATTTACCTGTGTATTGTTGTAAAAATTAGATTCTAACGCACGTAGTTTTCTTTGTTGCACTTTGTCACCATGCAACTCTGCTATACGTTTAGCATCTTCAAAATCATTCCCTTGAACAAGACCAGCTTCTATTTTTTCTGCAAGTAGAGAATTAATTTCTGCATTTTCTTCTTTAAATGCAATATTAATGTACTTCTCTCTAAAGCCATTTAATTTGTTCTTTCTGTTTATTTCCTGCATAAAAGCAGTTTTAAAAGCTTCGTTTACAGTAGGGATGTTGCTTGAATCAAGAGAGAGGCCTAGTTTTTGCTGTAAATCCACTAGCAAATCTTCGGGGGTTTTCGGCATATTGTAAGCATCTACACCGCTTGCATAATTTGTGGCAATTAAGGTAGCCCTGTCTAAAGTTGCCTTATCAGTATACTGTTTTACTTTTAATAGAAATTCTGGCTTACTGAGTGCCCCCATTTTATGTAAATCTTCAAGGATTTGAGTGCCACGATCTAATTGGAGTAATGGGTCAATATTCTCTTTTGTTCTAAAGGAATCAGCATTTAACTTTAGTTTTGCGTTAGCATCAGTAACAGTCTCATTAAACTCTGTAACTCTAAACTTAGCAGTAAAGTCAGCTAGATTTTTTTTACTTTCTACCTCTAAACCCTGTGCCCATGCCTGCTCTTTTACACTATTCCATTCCTGACTTTTTATACCAGCATTTAATTTGGCAATATTAGTTTCATAAGTATTCCTTATTGCTTCTTTCTCATCTGACCTAACCGCACTATTAAAATCTCTCTTACTGTTAATATAGAGTTCATTGTATTTCTTTTCATAGTCCAGCTTCTTTCTTAACTCGCCTTGCTCATGGATGTATACACCAGCATCGACTACCTTTGAAGCCATGTTACCAAGTTCGCTATATAGGTCTGATCTTGCTTGAGTAGCTTGCTGTAGCCCTTGCCCACTCATTAAATTGAGTTTTTGAACTGGCACGAATGTGCTAATTTGACCGACACCACCAGCTTGAGGGCGTGACAATGCCCTTGGTTGTTCCGCAGGGCGTTCTGTGGGTACTAAAGGATTTCCAATTTTACCGTTAGCCATTAATTACTCCTATTTGAACTGCCATCCAGCATCTCCTCCCCCAAAGGCAAACGAACCAGTAGAATTACTCTGTAGTGTGTTAAATGGCCCCATTAGGCCACCACCAGAACCCCCACCAGAACCACCTCCAAAGATAGAACCAAAATCAAAATCACCGCCAGCATCAGCATAACCTTTTGCCCCTATAACAGCCGCATCACCCAAACTACCAAGTAATGCTTGTGTACCTTTTACTTGGGATGTGTATGCTTGCAAAGCATTTTGGTAGTAATTCATACTACCCTCATTGATAATGTTGGCTCTCTGTATATCAGAAGCGTAATTTCTCATAAAGGCAGATTGCATCATATTGTTATAAGCAACTTTACCTTGATACCGAGTCATTTCAGCCGCTTGCTCTACACGACTAACAGCCTGCAAACCTCGTTGCTGTACATTAGCCAAGTTCATAGCCCCTGCATGGGCATCAGCTAAAGCAACTACAGCAGGCGAACCACGCATGGTTACACCGCTTGAACCCCATCTAGCCCTTTTTTGGGCTGTGAAAATATCAGTTTGTCGTTCAGACACAAACAGATCAAATTCGTTTTGAATCCCTACTTCTTCTGCTTGTCTTTCCAGCACAAACGCATTATAAGAAGCTTGTTCTGCGACATCCTCTGCATTACGCTCACCAATCGTTCTCTCAATTAGACCTTTATCGGCCTGCATTTTAGCGTTGATTTCTGTGAGCATACGGTTATACTCAGCAGTTGCCATCGCTGATTTAGAGCCAGCTTGGCCTGCCTTGTACCCACCGACTCCTTTTTGAACAGTCGCACCAATTTTAGCGACTGTAACTGGGTCAATAGCCATTCATTACTTCTCCCATATAGCGTAGATGCAATTATCTAAAGTACCGCCACAGTAGTTGTGTAGAGTACCTTCGTATTTAAAACCTAAGTGCTGTGTAAATCTGTGCAACATATCGTAATCTTTAACTATTTGTGCCTGTACCCGTTTCAATTTATACTTTTCCATAAAATACTTCAAATAAAATTTTACAATCTTTAGATAAGAGAATCGTTGAGAGGGTATTAAAGGTGAGCCAATAACCCACACTTCCCCAACATACTGCCAAAGTATGTTCAATCCACCAATCGCAAAGCATTTGCCATCTATGTATCCTGTGTAAGCTTCTACAGCCTCTTTACCGATTGCTTTTGCCCATTCTGTATCTGATAACCTGACTGCCTCCTTAATAGTTTCTTCGTGCGGTCTAACGATAAGTTGTTGAAAATGTCCTAGCTCATAAGGTATAATCTCTATTTTACCCACTTTTTTAAGTGGTGCATCAGTCATTAACATTAAGTTCGCCTGTGAGTGAAATGAGTGTCATTCCAAGCGGTTGCTCCTGTTTAATTGTGATTGATGAATCAGCCTCTTTCCACCCTAAGTTTGTTATGTCGTGTTGCCCTGTAAATGCTGGGGGAGGAGAATCCATTGGATCACCGCCTGTCCTAAACACAAGTTGAGTACCATTAACTGAGATACCTAATGTTTGGTACAAGTTCAGTATAATTCGATTCCAAGATTTCTTCTTACCAAAAGAAGAACCGTCTGTTTGTGGCACTTCTGGTGGTAAAGTAGTAATTTCAGTAGTATATGCTAAACCAACAGATGCGGTACTGACTGTATCTGACAAAGTAATAGAACCACCAGATACAGTTTGGGCTGGAAAGACTGCCCCATCCCCTAAAACCTGTACTGTTTGTCCCTCTAAATGATCTAAACCAGATAATGTAGCAGTTGGGCTACCAGAATATTCCAAACCCGAATCAACATATATATTGTCGTTAAGATATTCGATTGTTCTAACTGTACCCCCAGCAATAGTACGCTTGATACTTGCCCATAATTCGTCTGCCTTACCATCGGCTGAAGGAATAACAGAGAGGCTTTCCACTTCCGTATTTACCCCACCTACAGGATGTTGATGCCAAGCTACTACTTGTTGATCTCGTTGGTAAGTTAAGCCTAATAAAACACCGTCCTCTCTAACAGCCCAAATAACAGAATCAGGCTCTTGCTGGTATGCCATATCTGTAATGCCATTTCCTGTAATATCTTCCGCTAAAATAGTTAAATCAGGTGCTACAAAACCCTCAACATTCAAATCAAAAATCATTTGCCTGAGTTTCTTGGTAGAACGCTGATTAAAGATAACAGCACGACCTGAAGTTACGGGAGATACCGTACTAGAACCGTATTTTGTTTCTTGCACTACTCTAACATTAGAAGGGGTAACGGGATTACCACCACCTTGCAGTTTAAATTCTCCACCTACAGTACCAATTAAAAGCACATCAGATGCTTTTAACCAATAAATTACATTGACATCATCTGTAGCAAGAGTAAACTCAATAGATTCATCGTCTAATCCCGTTCCTTGTGTCATATTCAAAAAATCACCCGACTTAGATGCCCATATAGTTTGGGGATTGTTATTTGTTCCTGCCCAGTACAATCGTTCCTCAAAAAAAGTAACAGTTCTAGGGTAATCTCCTACTCCACCAGCAAAATTAGATGGAGCACCTGTGAAGGTTAGTGTGGTTAAAGCCCAGTTCGTATGAGAAGTTCTAGTGAGTTTTCTAGGAGCGTGGTTAGGGTGTGCTATGTATAATGTATCTGCGGATTGGGCAAAACTTATTTCAAATAACTCGGCTGTTAAATAAGGAGAAACAACCTCTACAGGGCTACCACCAGAAATAATCTGACCATTATCCATATAGAAGCGAATGTATTGATTGCCAAACTCTAGAACATAAGCCTGAGTAATACTAAACTCAAAACGTACTAATCTAATCTTTGCATCTTGTGTGGCTACCTTGACACTAACGGTATCTAACGTGTGTGTTGCCCCTGTAGTATGCTTGAAACCAATAAACGTAGCCGTACTTAATGCAATAAATTCTATAGTATGAGTGCCCACAGCATAAGATGTAGAAGCAAGAATATCAACGCCACCCGTTGCAGTACCAATTTGCACATTAATTGCACCAGTACCAATCACGAAACTCATTACATATCGTTTGCCAGCTACAGTTGTAATTTCATCTTCAGCCCATCCGTAATTATTAGCATCAACTGAAACAATGTTCATTAAATTTGTAGCGTGCGCAATAGAACTGCCAGAACCTACACTTTTATTTGTCCACCCAGTAATATTAGAAGCAAACGTGCCATTAGCTACTAATTCAGAGCCACTCGCTACACCTTTAGCTTCCGCTACATAGTGAAAACCCCCTCTACGAATTACACCGCCATGAGGTAGTGAGTAAGCATTTTTTTGGGTTTTTAACCCATTATTGTATTTATTGATATCAACACGACCATGTAATCTGGCAGATAACTGGCCTGCCGTAAAATTGGTCTGTATAGGAAAGTATTTATTAGTTGCCATCAGCGAAACCTGAGATCAGTAAGCGTTTCAGTATCTATAGTTTCTGGTGTACCTTCTTGAGAATCTATAGTCCTCGCTTCTCTAACCACAGCTTCGTACATAGACCCCATTTGACCCATTACAGTATGTGAACGCATTATTGGGAAAGAAAGTTTCCAAGCCATCCTAAAGACCAACGCTTGATATAGCAAGGGATCATATAATGATGTATCTTCTAGTCTCTGTATATATGTTATGTCTACGGTTGATTCTTCAGTTAAAAGTTCTCTGCCTTGGACTTCATGGTCTAATTTTATATCGCCAGTAACAGTACGAACATCTAAAACACGTAAACAATATGGATCGGTTGGTAATGTGAATTTATACTCCCAATCTATAATAGGGGTATCAGCTAAAGAAGCTAAATTGGCTGTAGTTACCGCACAATTCCATCTATGACTTCTTAAAACGGAATCACGTTCACTAGGCCAAAAACGGTTGACCAATACAGCATTAGAATCATTATCAGTAAAACTGGTAATGGTATTTGCACCTAGTAATAAAAGTGCTTCATTGGCTAAATCTACTTTTGAACTCATTAGTATGTCCAGATAACAGGATTAGTTTTCATGTGGTCAACATCTACATGGACAAATGTTTTTGCAATACCGATTCTTTTAAAATGTTTTTGGGCTTTCTCTACAAATTTATACCGCATCTTACCGTCAGTAATGCCTATATCTGCCGCTTCCCCCCATAGATGGCTGGAATTTTTACTTCCTTGTGCTTGAGTATTCCACTCAGGACAACGTAAACCGCTTGTCACAGCCATAGGGCTGTTAAAATCTTCTCTTAGCTTCTGTAGCAATTTGACAAGTTCCATGTTAATGCCATTTAAGCCACAACCGCATTTACAAGCGAACTCATCTTCATAGAAATTAGGTGTTAGTTTTTTTCTTTTCATAGAACAATCAGAGGATGCCCCAAGAAAACTCAGGACACCCTCTAAAGGTTTATTCGCCTACATACCAAACATGAAAATCAAATGTATCTGCGGTAACAGAAGTGCCTGCACCGAGAGCCATTGTCATTATCAACTCGCCCGTAGTTACATAACCTGTGTCATGTGTTCCAGATTCATGGAAATTAGTTACAGTTCTAGCTGAGTCAGCCGCTACTGCGCTAATCCACGCATCAGCATCCAAGGCCACAGAAGCACCTGTAGACTGAGTGGTATGTGCCGCATATCCAACATTAATGGTTGCAGATGATTCAAGATCACTTGCAATCAACATGGACTGTGGTAGTACACGAACGCCAGAAGGTATTTTCATAACCTGTACTATGTCAGAAGAAGACAAAGCCTGCCCAGTAAACCGAGCATACTTGTACTTAACCCGACCTTTAGTTTCTGGTTGGTTCTTTGTGCCTGCACCGTCCGTAGCGTTGGTATATTCTGTACTTTTATAAGTAGCCATGATACACCCCCATTAAGAATCAGTACAAGCAATCTCTACGACTTTTTCATCTTCGATGCGTGTTGCACCGAGACACATTTGTGCGTAGACTTGCGTACTATAGTTTTTATCAGGACGTTCAGAAATTTCAGTCTTAACATCCATACCCATACTCATACCGAGTCCATCGTGAATCCAAGCTATGCACTGGGTATCATTATTAGAATCGGAATTTAAACGCTCAGAACGGATGAACTTAAATCCCATAAAGGTATCTACGTCACCAGCGACTAGAGCTTTAACTGTATTGTAATCAGCACTTTGAATTTCAGTATCCCCTAAGAGATCATAAAATTGGTTAGACTTCATAACAATACAACGTGGTAAATCAGGATCAACATCAGCCGCATCTAAGATTTGTTTTGCCTTTCTTAGTTTAGTGATGTTCATATCCGTTGCACCTGTAGCTACAGCAATTTTTTGGGCGGCAGGCAGAGCAACGGTGCTAGAAGCATCGTTCTCATCTACAGAAGTTGCGTTACCCAATAACGCACTAAGAATGATATCATCCATAGTACGACCCATAGCCCATACACCAGCTTTCATGTAGTCGGAAGTAGGATCAGCTAACATCCGAACTTTATCAGCCTTATCGACTAAATCAGCCCAGTTGTAATCTTCCATACTTACTCGCCTACGTGAGTGGGGTGTAGAGATTAATGGAGTATCGGAATGACGACTCGTAATTTTTTGAGCCGATGTGCTACCCAAACGATCCCAATGGTCATACTTACCAACGACATCAGTATTGACTCGCACATATTCACGCAAACGTGAACCCTTTTGCTGTACCAAGTGAATAAAGGTGTCGTGAAACTTCTGTACAAACGCCTTATTGACTTCAGTACTCATAATAATTACCTCTTATATAAAAAAGAGATTGCAAAAGTAGAGTTGTCTACACCATGTAGGCTCTATTTACGTGAAGATTTAGTTGTCCGTTTTTGGGCTAATTTCTTCACTAATTTTGGTTTTGGCACTTCTAACTTGATTCTCTTTGCCGATGGACAAACAGCATAAAATGTGTCTGCCGAGGTTTGAGTTCCATAGTGTGTGCAAAACCCATAGCTACCCGATGTGGCCTTACCTTCGATACGTCTATCTTTAACGGTAAAGTTTTCACAGTCAGAGCAGATTATGTTTTCATTCTGGACGGTCATTCACCCTCCCTGTACACCAAATCATATAAATGATCCCTGTAGGCTAGGGCTTCTTCATGCTTACTGTCCAATGGATCAAAAAGTGCCGTATGGTACTTATGACCCTTATCCTTCATCATAGCATTAATTTCTATTTTTGCAGAGTCAGAATCTACTGATCCAGCATCTTTGCCAGCACCACTCATATCTGGATCACTAAACGACTTGCCAATTTTATGTAAAAAACGAATGAGTGAAACATTATTTGAGACACCAGACTCCTGAACAAACTTTTTTAGATCATCATCTGCAAAGCGATTAAACGCCCTTCTGGATAATGCCAAGTTTCTCTGGTAATCTTTAGCCCCCCACTCTTTCTTTAATGCAGTCTCAGCATCAACCTTTGCTTGTTGCATAGTTGTTTCTACATTAATTTGTGCATTTTCATTTAACTGGGAATAGAAGTTAATAGCATCCTGTGCCTGCTTATTAGTCAAACCAGATTGATGTGCCTGCTGTAAAAAACCTTGATACAGTTGTTCATCATAACCGCTATCTGCTGGCATTTCGATACTGTATTCTTCTGGTGTTGCTGGCCTGCCAAGCTTGTTATAAAAAGCACCAACTTCTTCTTCCGTAGAATTTTCAGTAGGAATCTTATCTCTTGATCCCAACATTTCTTGCATCTTAATATAAGATGCTCCTAAATCTCCAACATCCTTAAACTTGCCCAAAGTGGCATTATCTCTTAAATCTTCCGATAAATACCTTGTTTGCCAAGTGTCGTCCTGTGGTTCTTCTGATATCAGATTATCGCTTACTGGTGCTTCCTCGCTTGCGGTCTGTACATCCTCAGTCATATACCCTCCTTAGATTAGTTTGTTTCGCTCCATTGTGGTTGATTTTCCTTTGAGGCTTTGTAAGCCCGAATTTGGGCTTTTATTCCTAACACCAACCCTCGCCCACCTTCGTTAAAAAAAGTTGAATACGGGTCGTTTGGGACGGCTGACGTTTGATTCTGGTACAAGTCCTCTAAAAATTTTAGCACCCTTTCGCCATGTTGCCCCGAAAATGTTTTTACTATTGATTCTCTGATCTTGTCAAGTTCCTCATCTACACTACTGGACTGGGAACGCATCAGCACCTCCTAATGCTTTAACCATTGGTGCGGCTCTACCAGCCCCTTCTGCGACTTGTGAAGCCTGCTCTAGTTGTTGTTGTATTTGCATTTGCTCCTGTCTTTGTTGTCTTAACTGTGCTATTTCTTCTTGTGACCGCATGACTTCATTCGGGACAGCCATCCTTTCACCGATAATCTGTAAAGCCTGATCCACATCAATGTTATCCAGAACCTCAGGCGAAAATGCGGCCATATTGGAAGCGACTCCAAGCCACCTCTGAATTGACGTAACATCCTGTATTTTCTGATTCTTAGCCAACTGTCCAACATAAGATACCTCCAATTCGTCCAGTTCCGCTAGAATAGGAGGAGGAGGCGGTAACACTCCCGCTCTATTCATTATGCCAAAACTTCTCAGTATAATAGGAGTAAGCACCTCACTTTCAAAACGTGCTACAGTTGGGCCGAGCAATTTTTGTATTTGCTCTCTTACAGTAGCAACTTCTTCTGCGGTCATATTCAGCTTTTCTGGTAAAACAAGCTGGTCTGCTAGGAATATACCTCTAATAGATTTCTTGAGTTCATCTGCCTTGAGAGAAGAAAGATCAAAACGCCCTTCAAAACGTAAAAACTTAAATCGTTCTGGCTCTCTAGAGTAGTTGATCGCTGAAGGTGTCATTCTGAAAGTGCCAATAATACCTTGATCTGGTGCAATCAGAGGAGGATGTACAGCAGTTGCAAGACCCTTTAACTCCAATTCCCTAATCTTATTAATCGTTTTTATGTCAGGCATGGCAATATCGGCAGGGCTTCTGCCCCATAACTCACCTGATGCCTTCTCAAAACGACCAATTACATAGGGCAGTTCTTCAAAACCACTTTCTCGACAAACTGTTTTAGAGTCTAAATGTATGTCCAAAGAGGCAAATTTTTTCTCTTTAACATCCATTGACCCAAACTGATAATCATCTCTAGGCATTAACACACGTACAAATGTAAACTTTTCGTCAGGTTTGCCTTTGAGTGCCTGCTTAATCTTATCTGGAAGCTTTCTCTGACCAAACATTTGTTTGGCCTGTCGAGCCGTAAAAACATACTCCCAAAATACAGTATCGGGTTCACCTCTCTTATCCTCCGCAAAAACAAACTGCCCTGTCGGTATAGAGGAAAACACAAGGCCTCCAAAACCACCGTCATACATTTTGTCGTGTTCTTCCAAGAGAACATTAATTGTTCCGAAAGAAGTGAAATCTAGAAATGCCTCACCAATAGCTGTGTAAAAGTTGCTCTCATGGAAAGCAAAAAACATTTTTTGCGTTACATCGTGAAACCAACGCTTTACACTAGGCTCTTTGTTTAAAGGGGCGGCTTTGTTTCCAGAAGGAATAGATAGGCCAAACCAGACAACCGATTGAGGCACTAACGCATTTTGCATAGACATAGCCATTAAACGGCTGGCCTCTGGTGCGGTTGAGTCGAACATCTTATTTGTGTGTCGCTCACCACTAATTTGAGGAGAAGAATCTACTTTCTGCTTACGTGGCCTAATGTAGTCTCTTACATCACGAAAAAACGGCTCCCATAAGATACGATCTTCTTTTAGCACTTCATATCGCCTACATAGGTCGTTTACATAAGCCATATTATGCTCCTAGTAATTGTTTTTTATCCTGATCGGATGCCCCTAGCAAGCCACCAGTTTCTATCGGCTTGTCTGCACGTTTACCCAGTTTGATTCTGCCTTCCTTTAAACTAGGTACGGCTGTACGTTTGGAGAAAAACTTGCCTTGGTCTGCCTTAATATCTTTTAGTGTAATACTTTTATCCTGTTTATATGTTTTTAGCAGTTCGTTTGGTACTCTACCGGGGGTCGTTGCTGTAAAAAAAGAACCTGTAGCACTTTTCATACGTTCAGTAGATGGGTTGTCATACATATAGTCTATGTAATCCCCAATACCTTCAACACGAAATTGCTCATCTCGTATAGCCTGTAGTCTTTGCCTTTCTTGTTCCTGTTGCCTAGCAATAGCGGCATAGTCTATTCTAGGAGGACTTGGCCTTCCACCCATAATATTCTCCTTACGATGTACTTAATAGTCCTTGTGTAGACTTTGTACCTACTGTTTTCTTATCATAAAACAAGCTTGGCACGTTAATATTTTCTTCTTCAACCTGACCTAAACCAAGTGCCCCACCCTCATTCATAATAGTGGTATCCCTTGTATCTGTCTGTGCCAACCTCTGAAACTTTCTACGCTTTTCATCGTCCAGTTTAGCCTGTATAACTGCCTCTGGCTCTGGCAAATCTGTTTTGGGCGGTAGATAATCTGCTTCTCTTGGAGGCTCTACAACCATTGGTGCAGGCATAGCAGGCATTGAACCCTTAGAACCCATACCCATATTATATTCTCCTATTCAAAAACGTCATAGACTGCAACCGCACTTTCCTGTTTAGGGGCTGAATCCAGAAAACCAGCTTCAAATCCTAATGTTCCAGTAGCAAGTGCATCAAAACCATGAGATGCCCAGTTATGTAATGGTCTATTTTTGTAACAACCATTCTTATCATCCCATTCTTTACGATAATTCTTTAAGCAAGTCAACCCTCTACTACACTTATTTTCGTCAAAGTATAGTTGAGGAAAACAATTACGCACACTTTCAATCTTATCCATCACATCATTTGGCCTTGGGACGGTCTGAAAATGTAAACCTTGTTCCCTAGCGAACTCTTTTCTGGTTTTCCCAATAGTGAAGTCCCTCACTTCTATATCATGGGGTGCGAGGTGCTTGCCGTATATGTAATCCCGTTGCTTCAGAAGATTAATATAGTGGGTCAAGCCCTCGTCTGAGTTTTCATAGTAGTCTATAAACCGTATGCAATCCTGATGAAGCTGAAAAAACCAAATACAAGTCGTGTCGTTAATACCTAAATCCCAACACGTATGTACTGAGAGTTTTTTAATATAGGGTATCGTATCAACCCTGTTATCCCTGTATGCGGTTTGCAAATGTCTTGATAAGTATGCACCCTCAATGCTTTGTTCAAATGCTTCTTTAGCGGTAGTAGGGTACTCCCTCTTGACATCTTCGCCCAATTCGGCATTTTTCTTAGCATACCACGCCTTCTGTGCATTGGTAAACGACAACCCTAAAGCTTCTTCTTGCTTCTCAAAGTAGGTTTCCATATCAGGGTCTAACTTGGCAGACGTTTCAAGAGTATAGTTCTTCTCCTTGTACCAAGGAAAGAAGAAAAACCTATAGTCCATCGTAGTCAGTTCCTTGTTTGCTAGGTTATCTAACTCAGAGTCCCTGCACTTCACAAAGAAATCGCCTTCGTTACCCATCGCTGTAGATTCTATTGCTAACAAAGCATCTCTAGGCAATGTTTCAATACTACCAGTACGCACTTCCCTAGCTTTCTCAGGTTCTTTTGCACAAATTTTACCGTATTCTGTAATTAACAACTGACTTAACGTGCCAGAACGCATGGAAGTTGACACCCTAAACGCTGACCCGTTGCTAAAGATCAGCCTTTTGCCTTGTTCTGACTCTAGTTGTATTGTGTTATGTATCAAATCTTTTAATGCAGGGATATCTTTAGCCACATTGTCAAATACATCCTTGACTTTAGTTCTAAAGATTTCTTCTGCGTTTTCTCTGGTGTCGGCTATAATGCCTGCTTCACGATTTGGGTTAAACAGGCAATCGTCTAAAAACAATACAGAAAAGAATGTCGTAACCCCAAGCTGTCGAGCCTTTAAAACAATAACCCTGTTCCATATATTCTTATATAACTCGGTCTGTGCCCAATTTAGTCTAAAGGGTATTAGACTGCTACCCTCTTTAGGGCGAATATGGTATAGATTGTTGAGCCTCCAAGTACGACTTTGTATCAGTCTAACTAAATTGTCTTGGTTCTTTACTGATTTTTTTGTAGTCAAAGCCCTGCTTACGCTCCTCTATTTGCAACATAGCTTCAGCAATAGGATTCATAGCGGTTGCGACACTATGGCTCTCAACATGAACTTGTTTAACTTCAGGGTAAACCAATCTCATAATCTTTAACGCAATATCCGCTTTTACTTTAGGCGGTGTTTCATCATCTCTGAACAAGTAGATTACTTCTTCTAGAGGATCGAAGTCAAGCTTGCCTAGAACGTCACTCACTAGCTTGTTCTTATTGCGTACTCCCTTAGGACGGCCCGGCCCTGCTGTACCGCCCTTAGTAAACATAGGTACTGGGTTAGTCTGCTCTGTTTTTGGCATCTTTTCCATACATTACCCAATCATTTGGTGGTTTAAGGTAGAGCATTGGAATGGAAGATACAACATATCGTATTCCATCGCTCATAAGGTAAAATTCTTTACCAACCTTACGCACCTCTTTGCACTCTTTTACAGGATATTGTGCAAGAATAGGGAAAGAATAATAAGTCCCGTCCTCTACTTGTACTACAATCCCTAAAGACCAATGCAAATTCCAGTTAATAATCTGAATAGGAGGCTCTCTCAGGGGCTTTTGTGTGGTTTCAGCGTTTACTAGAGGAGAGGAAAGTAAAAGCCACACCCCTAAGAGAACCCCGATCCAGTTCACTTCCTATCCATTCCCATTTTCCACGTAGTTGCCCCTCCAATACCTACCATACCCCACGCTTCTTGGGAAAACTGATGATACCCTAGCATTTGACAGGCCATCATACCCATCGAAACACCGAGGATACAGTATGTCTTGTACCCCGGCATTACATTGTTGATTAAAGTGATTATAGTTTTTACCATGTTGCCCTCATTTAGTTAGAGTTACATTCCTGTAACCGTTTTACCATATCGTTCTCAAAATTCAACCTCTCCTCCATCCAAGATGGAGAAACTTCATAATTACCACTAGGAAGGGCTTTAATCTCACCCTCCTTTAGAAGAATTACCTTTCCTCCGCATCCTGTTAAACAAGTCAGCAATAGCATGAGGATTACGCTTAGCAAGAGCATCTTTAATCTCACTAGACCTCTCCTTATGTTCTCTTTCATGCCTTGTTTTGAACCTTCTGTTGATGGTTTCACGGACAAGTCCCAATGTATTCCCGATAAGATTCCACATGACGGCTCCACTTTATACGGACAGTTATTCTTCTTGCTCTTTTTCTTTCTTTGCAATGTAAACAATGTAGTCAGGCTCATTCTCTTTTTCCTTGAATGAATTAGACATTACCAGTAACTTTGTACCATAAGTTAAACCACCACTAAAGTACTTATTACCATTTTTATCCTTCCCCTCCCATAAACCACCTAACTTAATTAGATCACTCATTACCTCTCCTTCTTTTTGTTTTTAATGGCTTCATCTATATCCAAGTGCCACGAAGCACCTAGATCATTAAACTCTGGAAGATACTTCTGATTCCAGATCAACATCATAAGATTCGCACAGGCATGGCCTATATGATCCTCATGTATATTGCCTTCTTGCATATAAAGGTTAATATGGCGTAGTGCATGGTTGATATATACTGAATTCTTTAACCCCTTCTTCCAGTTGTTATCTCCATGATGCTCTGCGCCAACGTGCATAGCCCTAGCCACCGCCTCTACTCCTTCAGGGGGAACTAAGTCATACCGTACCCCTTTTGCATCCCCACTACGGGTTGCACCTGTATCATAAACCGTTTTCTTTTCGGGCACACTCTCCCCCTTTCGATCATATTTTAATTTCAAAAATTTTCTCCAAATTCCTTTTGAAACATTTATAGCCCCCAAGGCGGTATATCAACTCCTTTGTTTTCAATACATTCTATGGTATCATATTTTTAAAAGATTTGCAATATGTTTTTTAGGTTTTTTAATTTTTTTTTGGAAAATTGTGTCGTCCTACGGATGAGATAAGAAATAGCGTTGTAAATTCCCAGTTTTCGGGGTCGACTCTGAGAAAAATCGAAAAAGGGTCTTTGGCACGAAAATTGCAAGGCTTGCAAGAAGCGTGCCATACGCACAGGAATGATGGCACAGAAATTGCATGGGATGCAAGAATCATGCCAAAAGTGATAGTGATAGTGAGCGAAGCGACTCCTTATGATAGTGATTTTGAGAATGATTCTCATTATCAATACCACACATATTGAGAATGATTATCAATATCATTACCGTAGCAACCACGCATTTTGAGAATGGTTATCAATATCAATTAGGCAAACATGGTCGGATTTTGAGAATGATTATCAGTATCAACTGGCTGGCCTTGCAAGAATCATGCCTAAGTTTGGCATGGTTATTGCATAACAAGCAAAGATCATACCATTTAGAATGGCATGGTTTTTGCATACAATTCAAGGCGAATAAAAAGCAAACAAACAACCCTTATTGATAATGATTATCAGAATGGACGCAAGCCCTAAACTATTGCAAATAAAGGCCTCTAGCTTGGACGTTCTCAACTGGATTAAGGCCTAGGTATTGACAAATAATTTGACCTTAAATCGATACGTGAGGACGTTACAGAGGATTTAGAGATTTGGCACGGATTTTGCTTACTCATGCAATAAACAGACCATTTAAAATCAATAATTTATACGCCCATTCGGTCATAGCCTAAACAGACCATAAAACATTCAAAAACCTGTTAAAAAAACGGGTAAAACCTAACACCTCTAAACCCTTGAAAACAAAGGTTTTAACGTGATAGTAAAACGAAGCGTGATAGGCAGCGGAAAAATGATAGTTTTTAAATCGTTATAAACAAAGGCGTTATGGGATACTTGTTGACAGGTCAATAGAAAAATGGTTCAATGGGTCGAGGCTGGGGGTAAACCAAAAGCCCAATAGCCGTAACCTAAACTAGAGGTGAGAACATGGACGTATTAGTGAAAGATGATTTAAGTATTACAGTATTACAGAAGAAAAAAGATCAGATAATGGCTTGTATTGAGTCGGGTGCGATTGAGGAAAGTATTGGTCAAGGTATCTTAGCAGATATCAATAAGGCTATGAGTAGGAACGGTTCTCAAATGACCGAAATTAGTCCTAATCTGAAAATTAGCACCCCGTTATGTGTAGATGAGGATAACAAAGAGAAAAACGTCAAAGTCGGGAAGAATTGGGAAAAGCACTATATCAAATCTGTAAAGGGTGGATATGTACTGGTTCGTTATAGTGAAATAGACCCAAACACAGGGGAAGAAAACAAGTACTCTTGCTACCTTACAGTAAACAACCTTAAAGAGATTTTAAACAATGGTGAGGCTATTTTAAGGCATATCGCTGACAAGGCACAGTCTGGGCACCTGTTTAAAACTCTTTGTACCCGTAGGGTTGCAGAGGTAGAGCCATTAACTGAAGAACAAGTCTTTAGTTAATCAATCAAGGCCTTCTAGGGTCTCTTGGAAAGCCCTAGAGGGTCTTAGTGGATTAACTCAATAATAGGAGATTAAAATGTATAGGCAATTTATCTTTACAGTAATAATCATAGCAGGACTTGTTATTCTAACAAGCGTAGTAAATCAATGGGAACAGGCACATAATTATCCATTTGGAAAGTTATGTGACTTGTACAATAGCTGTCAATAATCTAAACAAGGGAGGTTCAAATGGTTACAGATATTAAACAGCCGAGCATATGGAAGGTAAACCATAACGGGGATACTCGACTAACGTGGCGTAAACTTAGTGAGGTTAAACTGGATAATCCCAGTGAAGCTAACAAGCAGCATCCATGCAAAATTACTGATAAAAGAGGTACATACTGGAAATAAAAAGTTTGGTATAGATCAAGGCCTCTAGCCTATTTGGACTAGGGGCTTTGTTGTGTGCCAAACCATATTGAGAATGAGAATCAATATCATTAATAATCTTATTGAGAATGGGAATCAATATCATTAACCATATTGATAATGAGAATCAGTATCATTACAAGGGATCTACAGAGAGAGAGAAAAAACTATCACGAATTCCCTGCCTACTGTATAGACTGTATGCTTTAGCTCATTTGCTTTTTAAGGCCTTGTTTTCAAACCTAGGCCTAGGTATCTAAAATACTTTTTCAAGGTTAAAATAGGGCAATAAAGCCCTTAAATGGGACGTTAAACTTGACAAATGGAGGCCAAAATGGACGGTCAACTAGACTACTTACCCTATTTACTGTATCTATTCTTTTGGATAACTAGCCTTACAGTATGCTTTCTAGGGTGTTATGGGTTGGCATGGTTATGTACTGTAATAATAGATAAATTCCCTGTTAGCAGGGTAAAGAGAATCAGAAAACAAAAGTTAAAACAGATATTAAACAAGCATAAAGTATAAAACATAATAGCCAGTCCTATATCTGGCTACGGGTACAGAAATAGGGGAATAGGACACCCTGTATACATCCGAGGTACGCCTAGAGTACGCCTTTTCTCTAGGGATGGAGTACCCTGTGCCTGTAAATTCCCTACAAGGAGAGATGAATATGATAAGTAGAAATACGACTAAATACGAAAGTGTTAGAGATTTAAAGGATGTAGTGAAGTCCCGTAAAGTAGGCCACAACACATTTAGAGTATGGTATGGGGATGGGAGGATTGCCTTACGACTCCACTTTACAGATGTTGTTACCTATGATGCTGATTGGGATATGTATATCTTGGATGTGGGTAACTGGTACACACCTACCAGTAAAGACCGTATCAATAAAGAAATAGCCCATTTAGGCGTACAGATATATCAGTCGAATTGGGAATGGTTTGTAAGGAAAACCTGTATGCAGAGGGATACTAGGACAACAACAGTACAAAATTTCTACAATAAAATGGTACTGGATCATAAGGGAGATGTGGTGAAGCACGTTGAATTCCGAGACTTTTTTAGTAACGGCATTAACTATAGCGGTAAAGAGAATAAAATTTTTAGTGTATTAAAAAGTGCTTGACAAGTTTAAAAAACCCTGATATCATAGG
>VTLG01007621.1_pt1 | contig 38944 bp, 48 predicted proteins | sample 4694571 | NCBI WGS metagenome assembly VTLG01 (sample SAMN12604809, study PRJNA352737) | marine metagenome | biome: ENVO:00000447; feature: ENVO:00000209|ENVO:00000569|ENVO:01000036; material: ENVO:00002151; isolation source: viral sequences binned using virsorter ... | reverse complement strand
TTTGTTAATGAAAGTCTAGTAACCGGTTGCGAAATAATCTGAATATTGGGTTCAATAGTCATCCCAACAGTATCTGAATTTAATGGTTCATTTGAAGGATTACCTGTCTCATAATCTATCTGAGATGGAGTATATTGAGATTCCAAATAAAATTGTCTATTATCATCAACTCCACTAGTAACAGAAGCCAATGTTAAAGTTCCTGTAGTAGCACCACTTATAACAGTGCTATTACTTAAAGCTCCTACACCAACTTCATACCATTGATAACTTACTGTACCAACATTCTCTGGAGAAGTTACAGATGCTCCATAAGATACAGTAGAAAGACCAGTAAAAGAAACCGAAGCTCCCGTTGCTGGTGTTTGATCTGAAGGTTGTGTAGTATACGACAGATAAGGACCGTTAAGGTCCAATTCTGTGTTTATATCCTTAAAAATTTGACCTTCCATATTTAACCGTAGTTTTGTCCGCCAACGACACCGTAGATTCCAGCACTGGTTGCACTTGATCCATCAAAACACTTGAAGGAGTACACATCAGTCTTAGCAGCAGTTCTTGTTACATAAGGAACCACTCCACCAGGCCAATAGACTGGTATTGCTGATCCAGATAAGTTCTTAAAGGTATCTATACCCACACCATAAGCGGTAGATCCTTGAAGAATCTTAATTGTAAATGATGTAGATCCATCAGGAACATTCAGTAAAGTAAAGGAATTAATTGCTTCACTTGTAGTTAATGTAAATGTCTGTGCAGTAGCAAGGTCAAGTGTTACAACATTAGAACTACTTGAGGTCGCATAAGAATTCTCAGAATAGGTCTTAAATCTTGCATGACCTTCAATATCTAACTTAGCACCTGCTCTAACTGTAAGAGTACCAATACCAATTGCATTAGAACTTGTATACAGTGTAGTATAAGAAGTTCCCACATTCAAATTGGTTGTAGTTATAATTCCAGCAGTTATATCACCAGAAGAACTCTGTAAATCATAAGAAGATGCCGTAATAATACCAGAAACATTAACTAGATTAAGTTTGGACTGTCCTTTAAGATCAGTAATACCATGTGTGATCAAGGAAGTTGATCCCATTCCCACATGACCTGCTTCCAATGTAACTGTTGGAAGTGAAGTACCTATACCAACCAGACCTTTTGCTTCATATGAAGTGTTATATGTAAAGGTAACACCTAAACCACTCTGAACATTGGTCCATCCAGCATTAGCAACGTTCAAATCTGTCAGATCAGAACCATCACCAACAAACTTAGTTGCAGTACACGTTCCTACAATGTTCGTACTTCCATATACATTTAATGCAAAATCAGCAGCATCATCAGTACCAATACCAACACCACCATCTCCTTGAATAACAAAGATGGAAGATGCCATACCAACCTGGAATGTATTAGATCCAGGAGTTGTGGTTCCAATTCCTACCTGCTCAAAGGTGTAGATATCATTATCTCTTGCAAGACTTACATTACCAAACCTACGCCAAGCATTCTCAATACTATAAACCCATCCAGTGTATCCACCTTCCGTTGGGTTAGCATAGTAAACAACGTCACCAGGGTTACCAGCAAGAGCTGGTGTTGCTATACCAACAGTATACTTTCTAGAAACTGTCGCATCACCCTGTAAGAATAGGTTGTTTGCTTCATGCCCAGGGCCATTAACTGTTAATTTATTATTAACAACAACCGGACCATTAAATTCAGAAATAACCTTATTATCAGGTCCACCATCAACCTTAATTGAACGATCTACATTAATTTCAGTTGCATCGGTAACATTAAGTCCAGGAATCTCTGAAATATCCTCACCAGTTATAGTTTGTACTGGAGTATCAAATATCTCTTCTTTACCAGTTAGAGTACTTAACTTCTTATTACCTGCAAAAGATGTACCCTGGTCATTCATACCAGTGTAGAAGTTAACACCACCAGACTGTTTAGTAGACTGTGCTAACAATTCCTCATTAAAAGTAATCTCTCTATTCTGCTTCGATGGGAATGCAGTTGAGTAGTTACCAGGACCAAATCCAACATATTCAAAAGTATGACCAGAAGCACGAATAATAGAGTGTCTTCTAAGTTCAACTGGATTAATATAAATCTTTCTAACTACAGAACCAGAATCATGGGTAACTGCCCTAGTTCCCAATACACCACGGAAAACATAAAGTGGGTTAGTTGCAGCAGTTGGAGCTGAACCACCATTTGTAGTGGTCTTAACTCTTACAATCTCATCATCAATTGCAAGATAATCACCAATATTAATATTATAATCAGCAATATTAGTAACATTTATCTCAGTAGTAGATGCATTTATAACGTCAGCAGATAAAGTTGTAGTAATACCTGCATAAGTAGCATCCATTCTACCACTCAGATTCTCATTATTCTCAGTAATAACACCATCATTAGCAGTAAATCCTTCTGGGAATATCTTAATAGCACCAGATGCAGTTGGGTTTGTAGTTCCAGTTCCCATATTGACTGCAAATTGAGTCAAACTAATGTTCTTAGTAACTACAAAACTACCATTATACTGCGTTTGTGCAGCACCAGTTACCCTAATTGACTTATCAACTCCAAATCCATGTGCTTGAACAGTTGTTATAGTCGCAATACCTGCATTAAAGTCATATGCTAATGCACTAACTGCATTACATAAACCAGCATTATACAACCAAGAAGCACTACATTCACCAGAAACTCCTGCTGTAGTAAATCCAGTAATCGTTGATGCAGATGCTACATTAATAGTTCGGGCATTATTTGTACCAATACCTGCTGTTCCAATTCCAGTAATCTTATAAAGATCATTATATCCAGCAAAGGCTGCCGATGTTATTCCCGAAACTCTAATTACATCATTAACATTATCATAAATCTTCGTAACTGATAGTACTGCCTGTGCATATCCCGTAGTTGTAGCAACACCCACAACTGCCATAGTATTACCTACACCGTAAGCACTACCACCGTCCATAATCTTAACAGCAGTAATTCCACCCGCACTGTCAACAGTAAGTTTAACAGTTGCATTTTTACCTGTTACGGATGTTCCAATACCAACTAATCGTGCATTATAAATGTCACCAGATGTACCAGAACCATAACCAGCACCACTATCAGCAATAGAAACTTGAGTAAGTCTATTCAATCCATGATCAATTACCGTAGTAATAGTATGTGCAAGTCCAGTTGCAGAAGTAATATTAGTAATTCCAACACCAATTACATTATCAACATTCCATTTGTTTAAAGTTTCCTTAGTAATACTATCCTTCGGATCATTAACAGTAACCTCTCCAATAATCTTATTGGATGCAAAACACTGAGCAGCTGAAGGATCTGCTACAGGATTATCTCTTTGAGTCTGAGGATATAATTCCTGTATAGGTTGTGAGAAATTCTCATTTGTAAATGGAGATGCTGTTGGTGAGTTAGAAGCATTCACCAGTGTCATGTAATAGACACCATCTTGCTCTCCGGCAATATACTTTTGTGATTCAGTTGCTCTATATGAATAATAAGTATCATTAAATCTCTTCTTCTTAAAGTATGGAAGAGAAGTAGTTCTAGAACTTGTATCATTACTAAATGTTCCAGGATCAGTTGTAAGTCCAACTACAAATGTTCTTGCACTTGAAATACCAGTAACAGTAAACTTCTGGTTATAAGAAGAGTTAGCAATACCTGTTAAGTTTACAGTACTAGTGACATTATTAATTTCAACTTGAGATCCTTGAGTAAGATCATGAGGAAGTTCAGTTGTTACATAAACATTATTACCATCCCAATGTGCATCAGCAATAAATCTAAAGTTCCTTTGCTGGTTCTCATTAGCAAGAGATCCTGTTCCAAAATAAGTTGTAATCTCTCCATCAGTTGATCCAATAGAAGTATTAGATTCTTGAACAACATATCCATCTGCAGGAGGTCTAGCAATAACACCACCATTATCAGCAGGGATTACATATCTTGCACGATACATTGTATCGACAGAGTTCCTATTATCAGATCTTCTAGTAATAAAGGTTCTAGATGTTGCAGCTCCAAGAGCAGTAGATCCAAGTCCAACTACACCACCACGTCCACTATCAATGGAGAAAATAGTATTATCTGCTGCAGGACTACCTGAAGAAGCACTTGAAACATTAACATACCAATTACTTCTAGTAACATCATATTGAATTGGGTGACCAATATCACCTGAATTCTTATCTGCTACTCTACTAATAACCTTTAATAATCCACCTTTATTGTTAATAGTCAGTGCAGTACCATTAATTGCTTCATTTTTAGTCTTAGCAAGTTTGAGGTTTGCTGCTTTACCACTAACAGGAATGGCATAGTAAAGAGTATTAGCAGTTAATCCATCAGGAAGTTGCCCAGTATTACCAATTACACGTACTGATTCTCCCTCAAGGAAACTATGATCCGCATTAAAGGTAATAACATTAGCTACACCACCATCACTTCTTCCTCCAATACTATTAATTCCAGCATTACTTTGCTGAACAGTAGAAGTTTTCTCAGAACTATACTCAGAATCAGGCATTACCATGCGAGCATGATACTGAGTTACACTACCAGCATAAGAAACTAGAACATTTAATTTATCTTCTGCTTTTGCACCAAGTCTATAACCTTCTATAACATTCTCTGGAGGAGAGTCAAGGTTAGTCTGCCCATAAAGATATAAATGTGCAGTTGAACCAACACCAACAGTCCAACCTACATCAATTGCTTCAAATTCAAGTGAACTCTCGGTAAGAGGAATCTCTTTTGGTGGAATAATATGAGTTATATAACCATAATCGTCTTGAGTATAAGCACTATCCCTGTATCCCATTGATACCAATGCTTTGGCACCAAAGTTAGAGTTAGAGTTTGTAAGAGATATATCACCACCACTTTCAGTTAAGAAATGTTGGGAATAACCAATAGCAAAAACAGAAACTGCCTGAATAACTGCGTTATTACATACTTTAACGTGATAGTTTCTATATGATGGTTTAGTTATTGCATTAGAATTAGTACTTAGACTCTCATTTCCTGCAACTGTATTATCATCCCATGTACCAGTTGGAGGAGAGTCTGTATTATAAACAACAAATGCATTGTCATCCTTCTGTAGACCAATACCTGTAAACTGAGCAACAACCATTGACTTAAATCCGGTTGCTTTCGCACCATCAGCAGTCATACCACACATACCATATACTGATCTTAAGGAGCAGTTAAAGATATATGGTGAAGATGATGTAACAGTATCAGAAGATAATGCTAATGTAGATCCCGAAACCGATGGAAGTGCAGCAGTTGGAGCATTTTGGACGGTGTATACAACATCAGGCCAAGAGTTTACATCACTATCAGGTCTTTCTGATACCACAAATTGCCCATTATATCCAGCAGCAGTAATACCAGTAACACGGAATGGAGTATCTACATCCAACCCTGCTACGTTAGTAGTGGTACTAACAGTAATTGTAGTAGTTGCTGTTGTACCATCACCTGATCTAATACTTGAAATTCCTGTAGATTCACCAGTTGAACCTACAATACGATATTCATCAATCTTAGGTTGAATATCAATTGCAGCACTTGGGAAATCTGGTTGAATTGCACGGCCAGAGGATTGTCCGTATACAAGACTAATCTTCTCATAATACATATCCAAGTCAGTACGACTTGTAGAATATGATAAGAAGGTATCATTAATATTAACTGCATTTACACCATCAGCATATTCAAAACATGTTAGTTTATGGTGAGAGAAGTTAGGAACAAACTCATTTGATGTATAATCCAGATAGCACTTACCATTTGGATCAGCATCAAACATAGAGAATTGCCAAAAATAGCATTCACCAGTAATTCTCCATAGTGCAGATCTCTCAATATTATCATTTGTAGGACTTGGAACATACTTAGGTCTTATTTTTGTCTTTCTTAAATCAAGACCAACTAATGAAGTTCCTCTAGGAATTATAACACCACCGTATATACTATTAAGCTTATAGAGTTCATTATCTGCAGCACTAAGATCAAAATTAGTAGTTAGATCAAATGGTGGTAAATCAGTAGCAGTAGATCCATTTCTTAATCTAAAATCATTCGTACCAACAGGAATATAACCAGGTCTATTATCTACTACATGCTCGCCAGGATACAACAAGATTGTGGTTTTACCAAATCGGTCATTATCCAGACCTTTCTGATAAGAAAATCTAGATGCTTCAATTAAAGCACGTTGAATTGTCTTAAAAGGGCGAGTAAGGGAATTACCCTGATTTTCTATACTATCGGTAGCGTCTAAATCGTTAGGATTAACATAGAGGATCGTTCCTCTTGCCGATTTCAGAAAATTGTCTAATCTGGAAAGACCCATTTTATTTGCACATATAGCCGTTATGGATTATTTATAGTTAGAAGAAAAGCATCTATATAGACACCTTTCTGTCTTTACTCTTCTCTAGCATATATTCTACTGTATTAGCAATATCATTCATTGCATCATGAAGATCTGGCTGCTGTCCTGATGCCATGTCCATCCATTCATCAGTCAGTGACCATCTCCATTGTCCCATACTCTTAGAATACCACAATTTAATATTCATCAATCAACAGGTAGTAAATCAGCATTTTCTAATTCTAACTCAAATTCTAAGGGATGACATTCCTCTGCCATAAGATATTGATATGCTTTATATAGATCTTCAGTTTCAAAAGATTTTTCATTATCTGCAATTTCAACTATTTCAGGATCATCTTTAGCAATGTGAGGAAGGTCGTCAAATGTAAAAGGGACTTGATTTATGAAATACATTAAAACAATTTGTTGTTTATGATTATACCAGCAATATCTGGTATCGATTCGGTATTTCACCGTATTAAAGTCTGTTTTTAATATTTAGAAAAAGGTAATAGGGTAAAAAAAATGGCGGGGTTTTTTTCCCGCCTTTTTGGAATTAAATGTTAAATTGGGTTAGCATATGATAACCTTTCTTCAGGACAGGTTCTCCTCACCAGTTCTAAAACATCCATAAACTGTTCCACCGTCTCACAATCTACCTTTTTCTCATCGCCTTCGTTGGAATACAAGTAAAAAGTTCTCTTCACAGGATCGACCACGCACTTCATGAGATACTCGTCTTCCATGTAATTTTTTCTGAATACTTAAGTATTATAACCCAAAAAAGCGAAAAAGTCAAGCATCCTGTTCCACCTTAAGAGGAGGTACATCTTTACGAGTGGCAGTGACTGTATAATAACACCTAATTGAAGTACCTGTACCGGATTTAAGTACTATGGTTAAACCATCAATTTTTTCAACAATAAGATCTTGACTAGATCCTATTTGAGTTAACTGAATGGTAATACTATTCATATCAACCAAATCAGGCCAATACTCAGGTAAAAAAATAGTTCTACCTCCTTCTACCCATCCTCTTACATATACAGCATGTTCTGGACCCTCAAGACATCCATGAAATAACCTTTTACCTTTTTTTGATGGATGTGGAATATTAAATGACTTTACCACACTATTTACAGAGCTGGTTGCATTAACTATATTCCCCTGAACCGTTCCGGCTGCAGTAAGATCTTCATTTACTTGAAGATTATCAATCTGGGCATTCCCATGATAAAAAGGGGTACATGCATCATCAGGATAATCAGACTGTTTGGCATTTCCTTTATAAATCCAAGTATATTTTGTAGATTTAGTACCAAAAGTATCTTGATCAGTACAATCTTTAGTATTTTGACTAGGTGCAAAAGCATCAAAATCTGCCATTTTTGTTAACCTCCTTTTTTATCATAATGGTATCCAGAAATAGAGTATTCATCATTATTTCCGGGATAATCGGCTGGTGTTTCACCCTCATACTCAGAGATTAATCTTTCTCCATCAGCACGAGTTCCATATACATGGAAGAAACAATTAATAGGTATACCCCCATTAGATTGTAGGTGAATGCGAGTTGGTTCTAATCTTTTTACAATAACATCTTGATGAGCACCAATAGGTGTCAAATTAACTGTAATCGTAGTAGGATCAACCAATTTCTCCCAATAAAGTGGGAGTTCTATATAAGTTTTATTAGTAACCCTTCCCCTATAATATACATCATTTGATGGTCCTTCAGGACATGTATGGCGAAGTCTATAACCTTCCCTTGTTGGGTGAGGAATGTCAAAATTCTTTTTAGCAGAAAGAACATGACCACCACAATTAGATATTACATTACCTTGTGCTTGAATATTCGCACCTGCTGTTATATTTCCACTCGCATCTAAAGCATTCTGAACTGCTGCATTCCCCTGAACTGCCAATGCATATGGATTATTAAGACCAAAACAAGATCCACCTGGAACACTACATCCTGTATTATCTGGATCAGCATTAGTAAGAGGACCAATATTTACAGTAGCATATGGAGTAATGAATTGAGTTTGATTACCAAAAACTATCGGACCTTCAGCATACATTGATCCATTAATCTTTTGATTACCTTCTTTAATAGCAGGAACTATCCCGGTTCCTACCCTCAACTGACCTCCAGCATTAATATCGTCAAAATTCATTGTCATTTTTCTACACCCCCGTCGTACATTGTTTTTGGAATTGTTGGTTAGAATTCTTAGAAGGTTTCACTGCACATGCATCAGTTACACCTTTAATTATAGAACCATAAATGGATAAAGTACCATTTGCAATAATCTGACCTGTATCACAGGTAGAAAGTTTAAACATTTTCTTAGCATCTATTAGTACTTTCTTAGTATCCTCAATTACAAAACTCTCAGTAGCAGTACATCTAATATTACCTGATGATCCACCTTCTCCTCTAGCAACTAATTCAATATTATTCCCCTCCAATCTTACATTACCATCAGTAGCATTAATAAGTATATCACCTTTCTTAGCATTAATCATTATTGTAGGTGCTATAGACTCATTGGCACTTCCAGCTTCAATAGTAAAGTTACCTGGTCCAGCAAAAGTAGTATATCCTTTCCTCTGATCATCAATATCCATGGACATGAAATGCTTTCCATCCGGTGTTCTTAACATTACACCAGAAGTTACATCTCCTTTCTCATGAATATGTCCAAAAACAATAGATCCTTTCTCATTACCATAACCAGTCGCAGTGTAATTTAACTTAGCAGTATCGGTAGGATTAGATCCTCCTTCTTTGGGTAATCTATCTTTAATATTTGCCATAATTTATCTGGGAAGATTGAGATTTGGATCATTACTAGAGATATCACTACCCTGTTTAAGGATAGCAGACGCTGGAGTAGTAGTTTCTGCATCAATACTTTCTTGCAGTGTGCTATATATCTCCACTAATTCACCTACAGTTTCATACCAACCGGCGTAACGAACACCATCCTTATAGAATACAGCACCATAGTAAGGTCTACCTTGATAGTAACCAGTCTGTTTAAGTCCCACAAGATCAGTAACCTGTATTAATTTGTCCTCATCAATAAGAACTGGATCACGTACCACTTCAAAAACTGGAGTTGCTTCAAAATTAACTCCAGTGGGAGATTTAATTCTAATATTAGGCCATCTATTAAAACCTAGACCAGCATCATCTATACAAACCTTCTCTATCTGACCAAAAGGACTACACTGACATAAAGAAAGTTTTGCACCAAAACTTGGTTCTATAATAACTTCATCCTTAGAACAATCATAGTTGATTCCAGCATCTTTAATATTAATATCTTTTAATCTTAAAGTAGCAGGATACCCATCACCACCTGGTCTGGGGAAACCATTACCAGGATCATCAACAACTATCTCAGTAACCACACCTTTTCCCTTTACCTTTTTAGGACAAGGTGGGGGAATAAGAACAGCAGAAATACCAATAGGATTATCAGTCCAAGATTTAGTTTTACCTGTAGAAACATTCATTTTCTTGGTAATTTTAAAAGCAAAAACTACAGGATTAGTTGCAAATGTACTGGTAGCATCTCCAGGAATATTACTAAAGGTAACCTCCAATGATCTCTTTCCTTTAGTAGCAGTAAATTCAGAAGTCTTTAAATTTTCCCAGTGTTTAGTCTGTGCTATTTGAGTACCATCCAATTTAATAGTTGCTATATCATCTGCTAGTGAACTTATATCATACTTCCCATCTTCAGGAAAGTCAACATTGTTCCATGTTGCTGTCCACTCTTTACCCATATTATTTGCACGGAAATCTTGATCATCAATCCAAGTAGGACTAAGTTCTGCACCCAATGGTCCACTGTTATAGGATGCAAGTGCAGGACCATCATATGTTACACCATCTTTAGCAGTTCCTCCACTAAGTGATCCTGTATTAATAACTTTTCCTTCAACAATGTACTTACAGGTAGCTTTATTAGCACCATTAACAAAGTCATAAAACTTTCCTTGAGTAGCAGAACATTGTATATCACCCCAATCATTATCAGTATGCTCTTCCATTTGAAGGATAGAACCATCCTTATCTCTTAATCTAACCCCAGATTTACTCTGAGCACTTGTTACTTCAACATCATAAACCTTACCAATTTCTACTTTAGAACTAATGGTAGAATTTATTTGAGTTCCTTTATAAGTCTTCGATTCGGAAAGAATACCCTTAATAGTAATACTATTTGCAAATGATGCATCGGAATTAGTCTTAAAAGTAACATCAACAGTACCAGTCTGTCTACTTGCTGTTGATTTAACAACCCAATCAGCAGTATTAAAGATTTTCTTATCAATTAATTTAAAGGTTTCAAACTTATAATTCTCCACCTCCATTTTTAAATGACGCATTCCTTCCACAAGGAATAGTTTTTGATCCCCTCTTATCTTATCTTTTCTTCTAGAAAGATCTAATTTTAATACATCATCAATATAAATTCGTGCAATGTCATCCACCTCTCCTCTCAGTTTATACCATCCACTATATGGAACTTCAACATCCCATGAATTAGTAAAGACAGTTCCACCACCAGCAGAACTTTCATCTGATAATGGTGCAACAGGAGAAAGAGCATAACGATTAAAAAACTTACTCCATCCTGCATAATTTACCGGCCACCACTTCTTTTCTGCTCCGGGGAATCTAGTACTCCACATAGGATTACGAGGACATCTTCCAGGCGATTGTACTATAGGTTCTTGAGGAATTGGTGGTTCAGGTGCATCAATTGTCAATGCTAGACCCATTGGATTCTCATTCCAAGACTTGGCAGAAATAACTTCCTTCTCTGTGAAGACAGTCTTAATATCAATTGCCAATGCCATAGGATTAATTCCCTTAATCCCACTAAATCCAAACTTACCGCCAGAAATTTGTTCCAATTCAGCGATAATTTTATAAGTACCCTTTTTAAAAGATCTAATATAATCAGATTTACCTGTACTCGTATCATTATCTCCAGTGAATCCTTTTTTGTATATTATTTCTTCTTTTCCACCACCTATAATAGTAAGATTTACATTATCATCTACTTGCATTCCAATATCATAGTTCCCATCAATTGGAAAATTAACATTATCCCATATAATTGTATGAGTTCCTGAATAAGGATTATCTTCTAGTTGAATTTGAGTATCAAAAGGGCAAACCCCATACTGATTAATAAATCCACCCCTATTATAAACATTAGTTCTCCATAATTGTCTATTAGCCTTATCAATATGAGAAATAGTATTAAAAACCTCATGGGTTTCAAGATTCTGTGAGGATGTAGATTTTTTCTTCTCAACAACTGGAGGGGGAGGATCTATCGTAACTAAATGTGTTTCAGTACCTCTACGACCTTTTTGCGTCCATGTCTTCCCTACTACCGTAATCTTTTCAACAGCAACTCCCGCAGTACTAGGTCTATCATTCCAATTCATTTCAATGGTAGCAGAACCAGGTCCTATAAGACTCTTTCCATCATCAGAGAATTTTAAATCTCCAGACTTAATACGTAAAGAACAATTAGTATCATTACCATCACCATCCTTTAATTCAATTTTTTTATTATTTTCAGTTACTCTGATGGGTTTATTTGATCCATGCAACCCAACATATACTATAGTTTTAGTGGATGATTCAACATCTTTTGTATTAGGAGTAGGAGTAACAATAACTTTTTCTTTAATAGGAATATTCAATAAATCAACACGAATCTTATGAACTCCTGCCTTTAAAGTCTTCTTGATGGGTTTTATGGCACCACTAAAATGATTTAAATCTGAAACAAAGACACCATCCAAATAAAATTCTGCCTTATTATCCTTTGCTCCACGGAAAACATACTCTCCATCATAAGGAAAATCTTCTTCCCATATAAAAGAATAAGGTATGCCAGCAAAATCAGTACCTGGTGCGTTAGATGCTGGTTTTGGTGATATCGCATACTTATTCATAAAATCACCCCATGCAGGATGATCAACATTAAATTTGCTACGAGTTGTACCCTTCTCCCCTGTTATACTTAAAGGAGCTTGTTTTCTCGTAGACCACCAAGGTTTAGTTCCTTTTGAAAGAAACTCTTGGTACTGTTTAATCTCTCTACGAATAGGATCTTTATCTAAATTAGCATATAATCTTGGTTCCCATGGTCCTAAATCTTTTCCATCAGGTCCATACCTTCTTCCAAAGTTTATATCATCTTCAGGGACACAAATCTCATAATCCTCAAAATCATCCTCCTGATCATAATACTCTACGGTTTCTACAACTTCACCAAGAATAGATTTATAATATCCACCAGCACCGATTCCACAATTATCTTTTACTTCTACAATAGGTGGAGATTGGTATCCAAATCCTCCAGATACTAAATCAATTGCCATCACTGCTCCATCAGCACCAATAACAGGATTACCTTTAACACCTACACCTGCACCACCAGAAAAATGTGCTTGAGCAGGACCACAATCCTTGGTCATCTCCACACCTTTACATTCCTCCTGTGGTTGGAGATCAGCAGGAGTAAGTTTATTTACTCCATTGATATTCATATACTTAGTAAACTCTCTGGTCTTAAAGATAAATTGAGTACCAGGATTTAACTGAGCATAATCATTTGCCTCACAGACTGTTACATTATCAACAAAACCTCTCTCAGTTGAAATATACCCAACTGTAATCTGACCTTTAGTAGCGTTCCCAAAAAGATTAAATTCTGCCATTAGTACATATCCAACTCTTGTCGGGCTTGCTCTCGACTAGCAGCATTAGATTCTCCTACTTCAAGATCGAAAATAGAATCCTCAGCACTAGTAGATGTAGATTGCTGATCTTTAGTTGGTGGAACAAATGGTGTCTCTGGTTGAACACTATGAGTAGCACCCTCCTGAGCTCTTGACTCAACCGCTTTCTTACTTGATTCACTCTCTTGAGGAGTATCAGCACCTCCTCTTGCTAAAGTATAATAATCTGACATAGAAGACATTGGTGAAAGTTCACAACCAAAAACATTTAGTTTAATATTTGCAAACCCCAACGCAGAAGTCATGTTTCCACTTATACCACCCATCATACTCATAACATCACTCAATGCACCAGTAATACCTGCTAATTCACTCTGCAAATCATCTAAGAAAGCATTTACATTATCAACAATTGTATTATTTGCATCGTCAATCTGATCTTGGTGCATAGCAATAACTTCACCTACCAAATCTTCAGCCGTACAAGCAGGAACTTTCGCATATGTATTAGAATCATCATGTGGTGTAACTGAATCTCTTTCTGCGTCTTCTTTTAATCTATTAGGATTGAATATGTCATTTAATAAAGAAGTTATAGTTCCACATAAAGAATTAGTCATCTTTCCATACATACACAAAGTTAATTCACCTATCATATCTTTCATATCAGAAAACTGATAGCGCATACTAGATGGCATAGCAGAAACTACCTTTGTCATTGCCTTGTTCATTATCTTCAGAACATACTCCATAATCTTATCAAAAACTACCTTCATATATTTTGCTATCTGACATGCAGCATCTCCAATCAATTTCTGCATATCCCCCATGGGATTACCAACTGTTGCTACTGCTCCACTATAACTGCTAATAGCCTGTTGAATATATTCTAATTCTTTACTAAGATTTTCTGTAACAGTTTGAATTGCTGTCATCGCAGACTGAACAGGGTCACCAGGTTTCATTGTAACAATCTTCTCTTCCAGTTTTCTCTGCCTCTTTAAATCACCAGCACTTAATTGGTGGACAGCATCTGGATTTTCCTTGGTTGCATTCTGTATAGGTCCATTAGTTGCAAGACCTTCAGTTGCTTTAAGATTATTAATTCCCTCACCAACTTTTCCTTTAGTAAATGCATCAAGTGCAGCACCGGTAAGACCTTGTGATTCTCCTTCTGCAAGTCCACTTGCAATCATTGCAAGTTCTTTAGGAGTAGGACTACCTGATATACCAAACTTATCTAAAATGCTACCTGGTGATGGATTAGCAGTTTCTTTAGACTTTGATCCGGTTACCAGATCACTCTCAGCTACTTTTGGTTTAGAACTACCCGTATATGATGTAAAAACCTCCGCAAATCCACTGAAAGGTTTAAAGGCTTCTCCACCCGTCATTCCTGTTGCCATATCAAAGGCAGTCTGGGCATTATTTCCCAAAAGACCAGTAATCATAGGCAACTGCTCATCTTCATCCATATATTCACCCATCACAAACATTCCTTGACGGATTTGTGATGTCTGGAATGCACCTCCTATTCCATTACCAGCAGTAACAGGATAAGAAATGCTTGCCCATGGAAGTTGATCATCAGGAACACTTTCCTGAGACTGATCATGAACCCCCATAATCCTTACTTTATATCTACGACCCCATCCAGGAATAGTCTGAGGGCTCTCAAATTTTCCTGGCAAGATATTATCCCGCCAGGATGAGTCATCAGCAATCTGACCTATCCAACGACCAGTTGTTGCTCCATAAAATTGAGTAGATGATAAGGTTGCCATAAGTTATTCGTCGTATACTCTACATTCAAACGCATCTGGATGATCGTCACAATAAACTTCAAGTTTTTTATCTTGATGTCTTAAATGATAATCATTAATACCTGTTTCAGGTTCATCATCTTTATGATACTCATCATAAAAAGCATGAGCCGATTCTAAATCTTCCTTAGTATACTCATGCATACCATGATTGATATGTTCTTTATGATCCTTTGGATCAATGTAAACTTCGTGGTCTAAATCGTGTTTAATTTCTTTAGTCATAAAATTAGTCCCTTACTGTAATATTTATCGTCCACGTCTAGCTTTTCTTCTGGCAGACCAATCGGTAGTCGTGGCTGTATCCGATGTCTTTACATTTTGACCATATTTATTTCTAGGACCACCACCTCTCCACTTCCTCCTATCATTCCAATATTTACCAGGATCTTCCTTCCGTGTTTCACTTCTACTCCTAGTTGGTGTAGTTCTCCCTACAGAATCTCGGATCAATATCAATTTAGTATAGGTTTCTCTAGGAGTCAAATAATGACACATAGTAGCAATAACATATTTACCACCATCCTTTTTGTTCACCTCATCCTCACATGCTTTATTAGCAGTTTGTTTAAGTTCAACAGTATCAACCCAGATAGAATCTCCAGCATGTAAAGATAAATCACCTGGTATGACAATAGTAACTGTAGAGGAGAACATCTGATTATATCTCATAATCGATTGATTAGTGATAGTATTAGGATCATAGTTTACTTCTTTTGATTTAGTAAGTTGTTGCTGGTCTTCTCCAAGTCCTGTTCCTGTTGGAAGAGTTCCAGTATCCTTAACCATAAAAGTAGTTCTAGAGAAATTTTTATTCTCTTCTCCACTATTAAACTCATCATTAAAAACAGGAAGTGCTTTACCTGCAAGTTCTAAGTATTGTTCTTTCTCTGCTGCACTTAAGGATGATACCTCATAATCCATATTAAAAGGATTAAAGGTAACGATCTTAGTATTCCATGCACCATACTTCAATTTCTTTATAATATTTAAACTACTACCTTTAGAATAACTCAATGCTTTTACATCATACCCTGCAGGAATATCTTTTCCACCTGAACCTGGAGTATTATTATAAATGACCTTTAACTTCTGAGGTTTGCCCATTAAACCATCAATGGATTTAAAATAAAATCCTTCTGCTGTTTCATAAAAAAGAAAACCTGCACTATTATTTGTTGCGTTTGGATTAGATTCACCACTAGGAATTGCATCCTTCGACATCTTATTAATAAGAAAATATGGTTTAGACTTAGCTCCTGTATAATTTACATTATTTGTTGTCTCTTCAATAGTAAGATCTTTCTCCGTAGCAAGATATTCTTTATCAGTTAAAAGTCTCTCCACATGCTCAGATATCTTACCATCCAACCTAATTTCAACACCTGTCTTACCATTCTTAATCGCTTCCCTTGTTATTAATTGTAAATTAACAGAACTCTTAGTAGAGTCATCTCCAATAGGGGTGTGATCCCCAACATAAAAAGAATTATTATTTTTATTATTAAACACTAAAGTATTTCCTTGATTATCAGAAAACTTTAATTGTACATTCTCTTCCCCAACCAGAGGTAATCCAGATAAAACAGTATCATTATCAATAGCACCACCAGAATCAACAAAAGTTACTTCTGCTGCAATATGATCTTGCAATAAACTCTCATAATACATTAAATTAACAGTTCCATTAACCACACTAACGGTCTTGGACTTGTTTTGATTAGAAGTAATGTCTATCTGTTCAATAAAACCTGGTCCAGATGCTCTAGACGCTTCAGCAGCACGTTGAGTCGTACTCTTTCCAGTCTTTCTTATGTTATCGACTTGTCCGCCGGATCCTCCCCAAGCCATTAATTTAATTCCTCCATGGTATTTCTATTTAACCTGCTTTTTTATAGAGGTATTCGAGTGAATCATCTCCAGATCCATCTGAATTGTCCATTATTATATTTTGCCTTCGAGAAGTAGACATATTAGGAGAAGCAGTCGCCACAGCTACAGGAACTTCGACTAAAGAAACTTGATCTTCTTCATAAGAAGCACGAGAACTAATAGAATTTATTTCTCCATCACGTTTTTTCACATCCCCAATATTAATAGGTGTAGTACCAGTTCCATTGGGAAGTTTCTTTTCTTCTTTCGCATCACCTTTAATCATCTTCACAAGAGATCCTAAATCTGGTAGTTTTTTAACTATTCCATCTACTTTAGATTTGAATTTCGATAGTCCTGGTACAACACCAATAATAGATTCCTCTGCTCCCATCAGAGTTTCTGGGAACATATCTCTTGCAAACAAATAAGCATCAATTCCTAAAGAAGCAGGCCACAGACCTGCGATATCCAATCCACCCGCTACTGTTTCTAAAATACCCCCAATACTATCCCCATTAGCAAATCTATCATATGCAAATAGTAAGTTAAATAAACCCCCAATCCAAGGTAATGCCTTGGCACCAAATTTACCTGCAAGTTTAGGTGCATCACCTAAAGTATTCAATCCAATCTTCTTTAAAACATTCTCCAAACCTGGTATCTTCAACAACTGCTTAAACAAAGTGTCAGCAACTGCCTTAACTGGTCTGATTATAGGTTCCAAAAACTTCATTAATGGTTCAAGAATTTTTTTGGATAATTGCTCCTGTGCAAGTTTAGTTAATTTATTAAATTCATTTGAAACACCCTTAGTAACAGTATCCCATTGCTTTCTTAAGTTTGTTCCTAGATTTTGAATATTTTTCCATCTATCACCAACAAATCTACCAGTCCTTGCAAGTGCCTCATCACCTAAATCAGCAACACTTGTGGTCATTTTTTGCCACCAGTTTGCTTTTGGTTTTATACTTTTAGTTTTCTTTGCAAGGTTAAGTGCATCTTGAGTACGTGCTCCTCCTTGTCTTGCTTTCTTATATGAACGGATTTGATCGTCACTTAATCCTCGCTTCTGAAGTAATCTCTCACTCTTAGTTTTAGTTCTAATAGTACCATCAACATCAACTATCTTTGTCTTTCTTACTCTCTTAATGTTACCTTTAGAATCTATACCCTTAACCTTACCCTTTGGTTTTGGTCCTTTTGGATCTCTTTGACCAGCCATTGCCATTCCAATAGCTGCTGCAGTCATACCAACAGTTATCACCAGATTCATAAACTTATTCAGACCACTAGCAAAGGAATCAAACTTTGCTACACCTTCGGGACCAAAGGTATCTCCTATTTTTCCTCGCGTCCAATCATATGCTTTATATCCCCAGTCAACAAAAGTAATTAAACCTTCAAGAATTAATCCCCCAACCTTAATAAAAAATTCAGCAATAGCTGCTACCGGTTTAAGTATCTGAACTAGTTGAGGTAAAAACTTTAATAACCTTGTGGCAACCCACCCCAAAAGAATCATATTAATAAAGTTTTTAGCTTTTGCTAGAAAACTCTTACCAGGAACAGCTAATTTTATACCTGCTTTTTTGGCTTCCTTAGGTGTTTCTAACTTCTCCTCACCTTCCCCTCTCTCCAATCTCTCATCAGTTTTTTTCTGATTTTTAAACTGAGCTTTCTTTGCAGCAAGAGTTCCTTTTAATAAATCCTTTGCCTTAATTACTTTTACATTTATACCAACCAACTGTGGCGTAGGTTGTTTCCTAGGAGGTATAAGTTTTTGGGGATCTAGTACTGCCATGATTTATAAGGAAATCCCCAGTACTTTTATCTTCTCTTTTGACATCCAAGCTTCAGCATCAAATTCAGGTATTTTATTACCCTGCGTTTCTGTCTTCGATCTTTTCTCTTGTTGCTGCTGAATATAAGATTGAACACTAGAATTTTGTACTACTGCCACTCCTTTTGATGGAGGTCCAGGAATATTTAATTTTAACTCCTGTGCTGCTAATGCTAATGTCTCTGCATTAGCCTCTCCTATATTCAGATCAGATGTTGCTTTTGTAGTAAACTTTGATAGATCTCCTACTAATCCACCACCTTCAAAATTTTGTACTAAATTATTTACTAACCCACCCCCATGGAAATGTTGATCAGGTCTTCGAGGAGAAGAAGAATAAGAAAAAGATGGTAAACTTATTCTAGATCCGGGAGAATAATATTTTGCTACTAATCCACCTTGATTATAATTCATAGTAGGAAGATTAGTCCCACCTCCAGCAGCATTCATACCAGCAAGAGTACCTGCACCATACTTTTGAACGGCACCCTTACTCATCACAAATTCTCCAGCAGTCAATTTTGCTGGAACTTTATCTACACCACTAGGACCAGATACAAAACCACCTTGAGCAAATTCCTGTACTTGGTTTGGAGATACTGATGGTGGTTCGGTTGAAGGTTGTATAGATTCTTCTTCACCTCCATCTGTAAAACGATCTATTAATCCAGGAGTTGCCATCATCAAACCACCGGTCATCAACAATGCTTTACCTTTTCCTCCACCTAAAAATCTCATAAATTTACTTGCTTTAAGTTGAGTAAGTGCAAGAAGTAACTTGGGAATTAATGTCTTCACAATGGTAGCAGTCCAAAGAGCAACTTTTGCAGTAATCCCAACTATCATTCTACCAAAAGCATTACCAAATAACAAATAGGCAGATAATAAAGCAGGCCACCAATCCTTCATAAACCTAAAGATATTCTTTAATTTCTCTTGATTCTTCTTATCACCCATCCATCCCAAAATTCTCATCAAAATATTTCCTAAAAGAATTTTAGATACAAATCCCCATATTTTATCCCATATACTTTGGAACGGTTTAAGAATCTTTGCTCCTATTTTCTTTACTCCTTCCCATTTTGTATTTTCTAATTTCTTTTCCTTTGCATCTCTTGCTTCTCTTTCTTTCTTTAATCTTTCATACTCTGCCTTCTGATCATCTAACTTCGCATCTTGTCTTATAACTGCGAGCAACTCATCCAAAGATTCGTGAATATCCTCTAAAGGTTCAATAGGAGATTTACCCAACCCCTTAAACTCAGGAGAGATTGCTTTAGGTGCTCTAATAATATTTTTTAATAAAGTAATCTTCCTTTCATTATTACTAACTCTCTGACGTAACGAACCCTTCCCATCTCTACCCAGGAATTTATCTAAAAAATTTTGTGATTTACTTTTAGTATCCGGCATTAGCGGCTCGTTGTTTCTGCTTTAGTTCTTCCTCTTCAAGATGTGCTTGAAGTAGACCCACATAGATATCGCGTTCCCACGGTATCATATTTTCAATCTCTGTTAAGCTGTATTTATGGTACTGCATCAAAGAAAAATTCAACCGGAAATAATTTTCCAGATTCATGTGAATCAAGGCTATGCGAAAAAAGACGCTAAACCCTCCAAAACTACATCACTTTCAACTTTTGTCTTAGGATTTGTAACTTTAATAGTATGAGATAACTTAGGCATAGTAGAAAAGAACTGTTCAATTGATTGAAACTGAGATGAATTCATCGATTCAAGAAATTCTTTTACCTCTTTCTTTGTACAGTCTGCAGTAGACCACACCTCATCCTCAGTATAAACTTTATCAATACAAGTAGAAATCAAATCAAAAGATTGATCCATTGCATTCTTCTCATTAAAGTCAAAATTATTCTTAATGAATTGATCTAATGAAGGATATTTCATCTCCATCATAATACTATCATCAAGTTTAATCTTATTAGTATGTTCCTCATCCCTTTGAACTTCAATATCATCTAAGTAAATGGTCACTGGAACTTGTGTAGTTTCATCATCGGGACAATAAACATTAACTTCAAGTTCTTCTCCAACAGATTTACCTCTGATATTAAGAAACAAAAATTCAATATCAAAAGTGGGAAGATGTTCTACCTTAATTCCTTTAGTAAGAACACAAGATTTAAGAACTGCTTTAATAGCATTGGTTATCTGCTTATTATCTTCACTTTCCAAGGCAATAACAAGTAACTTCTCTTCTTTAACTAAAAAAGGTCTGTATTTAAGTGTTTCACCAGTCGAGGGTAACTCCAACTCATAAGTCGGAGTCGCAATTTTTGGTAAAGGCATAATATCCTATAGAGATTTCAGTACGTTTATTTATAGGAGATTTGGAACAATTGCTCCTGCAAGATCTCCCAGGAATCTATTTCCAGTCAAAGTAGTAACAGCAGCATCAGCTAAATTACCAACCAATCCATTTAATCCACCATTATTATACTGTGATTGTTGGAATGGATTTAAAACTCCTCCCATCCCAATTGGTTCATTAGATTTCATAACGTATCTGATATAACTAAACGATACAGTACACTTTAAAAGAGAAGAAGTATCATAAGACACAGGCATAGAAGAAATAGCAAGAGGAAATGCTCTTACAAATTCATATTCTAATAGTTGTTTATAATCTCTCTCAAATTTTCTAACAATTAATCCTTGATCTGCAATATATTCATCCGGATACTCCATCCTATAATAATAGTTTGGTTTCATCAATTCCCTTTCATTATTTGCTGAACCAGGGAACCTTCCATTAGTAGAAAACTCCATCCAATTCTCAAAGAATCTAATGGGAACATAATTATCTGCATCTACATAAAAACTTAAATCAATTCGATCATCAAATACTCTTCTATGTACATGCTTCTCAGTAACACCAGTGTAATCATTATTAATATCCAATGTAGCAAGATTGGATCCAGGAAGAGTTGCTTCCGAACACATTAAATTTAACCTTGCCTGATCAGTAAGACCTAACCTCCTTCTAAAATTAGGAGAAGATGGCATAGGGATCTCAACTTCAAAATGAGAAGTTAATGCTGGTCTAAGAAGACTAGATTTTATTTGAGATACAGATTTAGCTTTATCTGTCGCTGGCATTTATAAATAATTTTTACCTTATACTATGTATAATGGATAATGGGAGAAAGTATTAAAAGTAGGTTTAAACCCACCTATCCCAAGAAATACAAAGGTGATTCTAGAAACATTATTTGTAGGAGCAGTTGGGAAAGGCGGTTTTGTAACTACTGCGACCTAAATGAAAACATTTTACAGTGGGGAAGTGAGGAATTTTGGATCCCCTATCGTGCTCCAGATGGAAGAACACGTAGATATTTTCCAGACTTCATTATTAAAGTAAAAGAACCTACTGGTAATATTAAAACCTATGTGGTTGAAGTTAAACCAGATAAACAAACCAGACCACCCAAACCAAGAAAAAGAGTGACTAAATCGTACATCTATGAATGTAAAACCTATGCAGTTAACCAAGCAAAATGGGAAGCAGCAACAGAATGGTGTAAAGATAGAAAAGTAGAATTTAAAATCATCACCGAAAAAGAATTAGGTATTAGATAATGGCAGATGATTTCGGTTTTACCGCAGAATTAGAAAAAAACCCTTTAATGAGGGTTGAAGAACTTAAAGCAAAAATTCAAGAAGCTAATACGGATGACGTAGAAGATATTATGATTCTTATCATGGAAGTCTTCCAACAAGAAGTATTATATCCTGAACCAGGAAACTTCTATACTTTTGTATATCAACCTAAAACCCCAGATATACAATATGACCAACATCCATTAATTGCGTGTGTACATTTAGATCGATGGGGATTCAGAGGACTTAACTTTCATTGGCAAAGGTATAGAAATTATACGTGGGCTGAGGTCGTCGGAAAGTTGCATGTAGTGGAATATCAAGAGTTAGATGAACTGCTTGCACTACAGTATGGTAAATTCCTCCTAAATAAATAAAAAGTTATTGTGTAATGAGCACAACCGATAAAATACTTGGTAATAGAGATACGCAGTTCCCAACTGTTGGACAACCCAAAGGGATGTCTAGTAAATATTATACCTTAACTGATACTAGTACAAGTCCTGCAACTATTACTGTAAAAGAAGCTAGTCCTCTTGGTAATGTATTCGATAGATCAGTCGGAACTATTCAAGGGAATACATTTTCTAATCTAAAAGGAAATAGTGCAGAAGATTCTTTCTTTAGTAACCAAGGAAAGAGACAAGCAATTAATGCTGCAAGAGCATCATCACTAGAAGATTTAGATACAAATAGTAATCCATGGTTTGCTGATGGGAAGACTAAAGGAAATCCACAATTAGCATATAATGAAGTAAAGAAATCTATGCATCCCAATACGGGAAATAATTATGGTACTGTAGATGGTTTGACTGCACAAATGAAAAAGAGTGCAGAGATGAAAGATGCTGCAGGTACTAGAACTAATTTTCCAGGAGGAAGAGGAATAAATCCTTTAGTATTTCCAGTAGCAATCAGAGATACAACTCAAGATGTAATAAAATTCAATATGATGAAATATTCCCCCAAACCAATCACCATGGGTGGGGAAGGTAAAAAATTTGGAATAGGTGATAGAAAAAGAAATGATCAAGATATTATTGGTAGTGTAGTTCTACCCATCCCAGGAGGAATTCAAGACAATAATCAAGTATCTTGGGGTCAGGATGAAATGGATGCAGTTCAGGCAGAACTAGCAAACATTGCACTTCAAGGTATAAAAAGAGGTCCTGGTGCAGCAGTTGATGCAACTCTAGAAGCTGCTAAAAAAGTGGCAGGTAATACTGGAGAAGCAGGAACTGCCCTTGCAAATCAATTAGCAGGTATGGCATCTGGAAATGCAAGGTTATTGACAAGAACCACTGGTGCAATATTAAATCCTAATATGGAATTACTCTTCCAAGCACCTGTTCTCAGACCATTTTCATTTTCTTTCCAACTAGCACCCAGAAGTAAGAAAGAAGCAGAAACAGTCATTAAAATTATTAGGTTTTTTAAGCAAGGAATGGCACCCATTAGGAGTAAATCCAATCTCTTCCTAAAATCTCCACATACCTTCCAACTATCATACAAATATAGAAGGAATAGTAAAGATCAGGAGCATCCATACTTAAATAAATTTAAAGAGTGTGCTTTACAGGGATTTAATGTTCAATATACACCACAAGGAAACTATGCAACCTTTAGTGATGGTGTAATGATGCAATATCAAATCTCCATGCAATTTACTGAACTCGAACCAGTATTTAATGATGAATATCCAAATGATGGCGACAGATCCCTAGGTTATTAAAATGCCAAGTTATTTCAAACAAGTTCCAGACTTTGATTATGTTAGTCGTCTACCAGACGCTAAGATATCCGATTATATCACGGTAAAAAACCTTTTTAAGAGAGGAGAGCTCAGACCTGACATTTTTCAAGATCTATCAACTTTTGAAAAATATCAAATTAGAGGAGATGATCGTCCTGATAACGTTGCTGCTGATTTTTATCAAGATTCAAGTCTAGACTGGTTAGTTCTGATATCCAATAACATCATTAACATCCAAACCGAGTGGCCACTTCTCCAGATAGAATTTGATCGTTTTGTTTTAGACAAATATGGGTCATATGACGCACTTAATGACACTCATCACTATGAAACGATTGAAATAAAAAATAGTGCGGGAGTGGTAATGCTAGAAGAAGGAAGAGAAGTGCATTCCAGTTTTGAACTCTCTTATTATGATTGGTGGTTAAAAGAACAGCAAAACTATATTACTGCTAATTGCACAATAGAAGTAACTAACCTTCAATATGAAGAAAAAATAGAAGACGCAAAAAGAAACATATTCTTACTAAAAGCAAGATATTTAAATATCATCCTTGATGATATGGAAGATATTATGACATATAGAAAGGGTTCCACCCAATACATAGATGCAACCCTTAAAGAAGGAGAAAATATTAGATTATATCAATAGAATATCTCAGCAGCTAGCGTATATCTCCTTCTAAAGGATTTAATGTCTGGTGGTCTATGTTCTAAAAAAGAAGGGTATATAAACCAACTAAAAGGTCTTGCCTTAGGAGATTCTCTGTCTTTAAATATCGTAGATTCATTTCGGGGGTTAACCAAATAATATACTCCAGATAATTGATTATAACGACTCTGATTATCACTATGTTTATGAAAACCCTTTCCAGTTAATTTCTTAACTCTATCATAATTTCTCCTATAATCCATATAACACCACATCATCAAATCACGGTATTGTAAGGATTGTTCTTGATACTTAGAACAAGCATCTATGAAGGTTTTGATGAAAATATCAGATTCTGGATACTTGTACAAATCCCCATGAGTCTGAAAAGGAGGAGTTGACTTATCAAACTTCCCAGTGTTAAATATACTCTCTAATCTTATTTTTAATTTCTTCTCATCCTGTTTTGTAATAGCAGAAGAATAATCATAACTAATAATCATTTTATAAAACTCTACGCGAGAAAAAAAATGGCGGGGTTTTTTTCCCGCCTTTTTGGAATTAAAAGCTAATTTTCCCCTGGCTAAATCACTCTTCGGCCAGTTTCTGGAAGTAGGACAGTGCATCGTCCTCGTCTGCACTAGCAGATGCTACTGAAGCAGCAGCAACTGGTGCTTTGCTCTTAAAGTCTGGAGTAAATGATCCCCGACCCTCACTCTCATCCTCAAGTTCTTCATCGAACACACGACGAGTAGGAGGTTTAGCACCTAGAACATAATCTAAACGCTTCTTCAAATCTTCATAAGACTTGAACTGATCGGAAGCAGTTACAGCAGAAAGAGAGTACTGTTTCTTCCACAGTGCTTCTAGTGCATCATCATCTTCAAGGAGTGGTGCAGATGCATCAAACTCTGACTTGTCATAATTCCAGTAACCATCCTTCTTAACGATTTTCAGCTTGAAGTTTGCACCTTGCCAGAAATCAAAAGGATTGATTGGAGTTTCATCCTCAAACTCTGGTTGCATTGCTTCCAGAATCTTATCATGGATTTTCTTACCATACTTGTAAAGAAATACTCTTCCCTCATTCTGAGGATTGGTAGGATCTTTTACAACATAGATGTTACTATAGAAAGAAAGCTTACGCTTCTGCTTACGAACAACATCCTTATCAGATTCATTACCACTGTTCCAGAGTTCACGATTGTGCTCTGATACAGGATCCTTACCACCGGTTGTGGTCAAGGAGTTTTCAATATACCAACCACCAGGACCTTGGAATGCATGTGAATACAATTTTGCCCAGGGAATATCTTCCCCTTCTGGTGCTGGTAGGAAACGGATAACAGCATAACCGTTACCAGTTTTATCAACTTCTGGTTTCCAGAGACGGTCATCACCACCTCCACCAGTATTGTTCATCTTCTCTACTTCTTTGACTAACTTCTGGGTCAGTGAACCAAGAGAAGACTGTTTCTTAAGGTCTTTAAAAGACATTAGATTACCTCGGATTAATTAGATTTGGCTTGTGTGTACCTTGTTATTCTAATCTAGAATTTAATTGGGGTCAAGTTGATTTCTCATCATCTCAACCATGTCACCCATGTTTTTAAATAAAACATTCATATCAACATTTTGAGGGAGGCCCATTTGAGCAGCACCTTCAGTAATGTTCTTTTTCATTTCCTTTGCATGAGGGTCATCAGATAAACTGAGACGAGTATACATAACTCTCTGCTTCTCACATAGTTTCTCTAGAATCTCAACATGATAGAGTTGATCTTCTTTAGACATCGTGGGAAACTTAAAGACGTTAGTGTAAACCTCTTCTTGAAGTTCTTGTATCTCCGCCATTTCTGCACGGACAACTTCGGAATCGAAAAAACTCATAGGACAATCTCTTTCAAGATTTTTTTGTAACGTGGTACATCTATATTTAGGAAAGGAGAGTACTTTTTTATCTTACGACTGACAGTTTCCCATACAGGATCGTTTAATTTTTTGTCCCAGTCTTTCCTATACTCCAGTATTCTATCACAGATTACCAGAGTTTCAAGTGAGGTTTTCTTCCCAAGATAACTCTTCAAAATAGGAGGGTGACCATGAGAACAATCAAAGACTTCATCAACATTCTTACCATCAAATAAAGTATTCACTTCTTCCTTAAAAACATAGGATAATGACTGTACTTTCTTCTGCCACTCCTGATATCTTCCCTCACCTTCCTTAATCATCTCACCAATCCACATGGTTCCTGGATCAGTAGAGTATACAAAGTTTGATACAAAGAAATCTACTACTTCCTTATCATTCTTTTGTCTAGAAAATTTCTCAAACCAGAATCTATCCTTCCTTTTATAAAAGGCTTGATTAGTTGCTCTAGTCTTACCACGATACTTATGATAATCATAATGATCTTTAGTAAAGTGATTCTTCAGAGCCAAATAACAACGATAAGCATCAGCTGGCATCATTGATAATCAATTAAACACTGCATCTGATCTTTTATCTTCTCCATGTTCTGATATATTAAACGCAAGAGTAATTCTTTCTTTATTAGCAGTCTGTGGTTCTACATGATGTAAAACTTTACTAGGGAACATCACCATTGTTCCATCAAATCCTTCATATGCCACACCATACTCATCAAATATAGTAGGGTGCTTATGATTCTTATAGTATATCACACCTGAAAGGAATCCTGCATGGTTATGCATAGGATTATCATCTCCTTTATATGCAAAGTTAGTCCACATATCATACCCATCAAAATGTCCATGCCATTTTCTTAAATTAAACTGACGATTATCTCTTCCAATTCCCCAATACTTTGCAGCCAATCTACATACCCATGCCAACCAAAAAGATTGCTCAATTAAATGAGGAGAGATAGAAGTCTGATATGAGTTATGCTTCTTACCATCTCCAGCAAGATATCCTATATTCTCATGGGCTTTCAGTGCTGCTAATGGACTATTCTTAAACTGCCTACTTTCCTTTACCCATACATCCAATTCCTTCTGAATCTGTTTAGGTATCTCAAAGAGAAGAACAGGACATCCTTCTGCAAGTCTTATAGATTCTAAAGGATCATTCATAATGGTAGTTTTGCGCGAGAAGTTCTCTTTAAAAAGTTTAACTCTTGTGCTTCATACTTAATCTTTTCCTTCAGTGGTTTAGATATAAGTTTAGGAACAGATTCTACATCTATACTATTCTGTTCACAAAAATGAATGATAGCATCAATATAATTCATGTCTTTATTAAGGAGTACAAGTTTTTCTATTGCCTCTGCAAATCTAGCAGGACAGAAGAACTTACTCTCCATTACTTTTTCTAGTTCATTCTCAGGCATTCTCTGTCCCAGTATTGTTAGATACAAACTCTTTAATATATCTCACTAGTAACTTAATATAATCCCCTTTGTTTCTTTTGTCAAATACTTTTACTTCACCTCCAGGAGTGACCATCAAGGTAATTAATTTCTTAACAGGGATCTCAGTTAGTTCATAATATGCAGCAGCATAGAAGGTTTCCTGAACGAAATAGTTTTCCAACCACTTCTCAGGTTTAATCTTCTCAGATGTTTTAAAATCTATTACCGCTAACTCTCCTTCATACTCCGCGATACAATCAACTCGGCCTGCCAATCCCAAATATTCAGAGTAAAGAGTCCTTTCTATAGCGTGTATATTATTTATCTTGTCCAGATAAGGTTTAGCATGATGAAACATAAACTTAGTAGCAGGAAGGTAATCCTCCCACACCAAATCTCTATTCTCCAAATATGCTTGAGCAGCTTCGTGAAAATCTGTGCCACGGGTGGTTGCTTTTCTGGTAATGGCATTCGCTTTTTCTTCTCCTATTCTCTTCCTCCACTCAACAAAAACTTGTCGATTATAGAAGGAAGTTACTGAGGTAATAGATGGAACCCACTGACCGTCAGGGAGTTCATATAATCTACATCCTGGAGTGTCTTTCTTTTTTAATTCAAGTTCACCTAAGTAATTACAATGATCAAAGGTCATAAACTAGTTTCCAATTTAGCAATAAGATATTCTTTAACGAATCCAGATCGAACAATATCTTCGATAGTGAATTCCATAATATCAATAGATGGCATTGAACGAAGTATATTCATAAAATCAATGACACCATTACGATCATTCGTCTTAACAAGATCTGTCTGGGTAGCATCACCACAGAACATAATCTTAGAGTCTTGACCTACTCTTGTTATTATACTATCAAGTTCGTGAAAATTCAAGTTTTGAAATTCATCCACAATAATAATGGCCTTATCAAATGTTGTACCTCTTATAAATGAGGTGCTCCAAAAAGAAATAGTTCCTTGTGTTTTAAGATTACCGTAAAGCATTTCAAAGTCTGCTTCACTAGGCATCTCAAACATATACTTTACCATATTCTTGTAAGGTATCTGATAAAGTGAGGACTTGTCTTCATGATCACCAGGAAGGAACCCAATTTCACGAGTAGCAACAAGACTGCGAACAATATATATTTTTTCGTAAGGAGTTTTTTCGTCCAGGACATCTCTTAGGGCCTTGTAGAGTGTGATAAATGTTTTACCAGTACCAGCACATCCATAGGCAACTAAGTGCTGACCACTATCATAGGATTTAAAAAGTGCATCTTGATTTGGAGTAAGTGGTTCCACTGTCCTCATCAAGTCTGAATTTATAGGTTTCTTTCTTTTCATTTGCTTCGCTGTTAATCCTGCACCAATAGGTTTCGTTTGTGATCTATGTTTGGTTGGCATATTATTCAGGGTCGGGCATTACGGACTGAGTTGAGGACTCATAAGATCCTCTACCTGCTAATCTTGCAGAGATTCCTCCTGCTTTTTCAGATTTTTTCAGAACTTCACCCCATCCAGGATTCTTATTAACAAGTTTATCTCTCCATTCACCCACCTCAACTCCTAAAGCTGGGCAATTTTCAGGAGTAAAATATCTTTCCCAATTAGGATTATCATCTTTCCACTGATCCCAAACATGGATACTCATTGCGACTTCCTTCTGTTCACCAGTTTCTTTGTTTATAACAGGATATGTTGCCATACAAATAATAATGTTTAAAAATATTTAGGAAACCCAGTCAAGTGCTTGGGAAACATCGGGAAACTGTTCCACAAAAATCTTACGAACTTCTTCTACAAGATCTATATGTTCCTTCTGAGTTCCGTGTGCAGATCTTAGATTAATATAATGTATCCAAGAACGACAAGAACCTGTCATATAAAGTCTAGTAGGAGTAGCAAGAGGCAGTACAAACCTTGCACATTCCTTTGCTATACCAGCATGAAGCATACTCTTATAAAGATCTATTCCTGCATCGAAATGAGATCTCATCTCTTTATTAAATCTAGAAACCACTGCTGGATCTACATCATCAATACTATTCTGTCTATTCTTTTCATCTTGACTACGCAGTTCAGGTAAAGGTATATCCTCTCGAATGTGAGAGACATCCTGATACCTTTGAGAGAACTCTTGATATGTGAATGACCTATGCCTTAATATTTGTGCAGCAAGACCCCGTGTAGTCTCAATCTCTAAGGTCATGTGTGCTTGCTCAAAGACGCTCCAATGCCCATGTCTAATACAATAGGATAAAAGACCAGCAACCTTAGGATTGTCTTGGTTAGCGGGGTTGCTCACACGAGCCACATACCCCATTGTTTTCTCAGCATCAGGAGTAACACTTACTAATTTAACGTTCATTGATATGGTTGATAAGGTGGTTCTTCATCGATTACAGTATGTTTGAAATGTTCAGTATCAAAGTAAGATATACCAGTCTTACCGTCTCTTTCATCTAACACTTCATTAATCAAAATCTTCATTTCCTTAGCATACTCAGGAGTAAACAATCTTCTAGGAGTGACAGTCGAAGGTTTATACACTGTCTTATCCTTCTTCCGATCATAGTTAGGATCAGAAGGACCACTCATTCCTTGAGTATCTATCTTACTAGTATCTGCCATAATTAATCTGGATACCCATCATCGTCATCAAAAACCTCATCATAATCACTAATCTGTGATTGGTATGTCTCATACCTATATGCATCAACATCTGAATGAACTTCAGATTCTAATGCATCCACTAAGGATTTAAGGTTCCGAACAATAAGTTTTAATCTTTCTTTGTCCATACGATTCCTTTTCCATCTAATTATAATACAAAAAAAGAGGACCTGTCAATAGGTCCTCTTTAAATTAGTCCAAGTAAGACTTAATTCACCGCGCACACACAGTTTTAGACTCTGTATGCTTGATGCCTCTGTAAGTTAATTCAGAGACTTGCTTCTGACAACTCTTGTTGTCATTGGTATCATACTTGATACCTCTGTAAGTGACTTGTGCCATTGTGTTACTCCTAAAGTAGTTGGATTTTAAGGCCCGTTCCTTTAGTCGTTTGCGTCCCCGAAGGGATGAACGTACCCGTTCCGCGACTTACTTGCGCCTCTAATGAGGTGAACGATTGTGTTAATACTAACACAGTTATCTTATTTAGTCAAGCAGAACTGTAACATGTGATACAATTTTAACATTCCGCAAGAAATCTATCCCTTATACCTGCTGCATGTTTATTATGCTCGCACAATTTGTTCACCCAGATACGTTCAGCAAGAGTAACAGGGCGATTAAGTCTTATTTTACACACAATCTCCACCAATCTTAATCTATATTCCTTTGAAAGCATTAATCTTAATTCCCACAGCGAATATTCTTTTGCCTTCGGTACATGGCTCTACTCTATGAACTAGTAAAGAAGAAAAACAAACTGCACGGCCTGCAACAGGTGTAATTTTTATGGATGTTCTTTCTGTATTCCAAGGTCGAGAATTATTTAAGATGAATACTGTTTCTCCTGAAGTACAGGTATTTAAATAAAATAATAATACAAAATCTTCAGCGTACTCATGGTTATGAGGTCTTACAAAACCACTTCCCTGATAATCAAAGATATGATTATGATGAAGATAAAACTGACTCTTATCAAGACCTAACTGTTCAGAAGCAATATCCATGAGTTTACCTTCTGCAAACTCTTCATACTCTTCATTCTCCCACTCCAAAAGATTACTTGTATAACAACCAGTCGGAGAGATATAAACATTCTGATCTGCTACATGAATAGTTCCATTGGATAATATATAATCCCTATATTTCCTATTCATAAAAGATACGAACTCGGAATCTACTTCAAAGTCTTTAAATAAAGGAAAATCAAAATGCATTGATCACTAAAGGTAAAAGATAATGTTCTGCTTGTTGAATGGCCCTATGCAATGTCTCAGCAGTGTCACCAGGAAGAATAGGAACCTCTTGCTGTTTAATTATAGCACCAGAGTCAAGTTCTTCTGTGACAAAATGTACAGTAGCACCAGTCTCTGTTTCACCTGCTTCCATTGCCTGTTCTATGGCATGTAACCCCTTATACTTAGGTAATAAAGAAGGATGAATGTTTATAATCCGTCCTGGAAATGCATTACAGAACTTCTTACTGACAATCCTCATCCACCCTGCCATAACAATTAAATCTACACTATAAGCATCGAAGATCTTAATGATATCATCTTCATCCTTACTAGCAATCCGAAGAGATTGTATACCCAACCTATCTGCCCTCTTCTTTGCACCACATTTCTTCTTATTGTATACCATCAATACAATATCATGGTCAGGACACGAATGAACTATGTTTTCAAAGTTTGTTCCTTCACCGGAACACATAATTCCTATTCGCATTAGAGAGGATTCCCATGCTTATCAAGTAAACCAAGTTTCTTTACTTGACCAAGATTGGACTTCCTAAACTTTTTAATCTTCTTATATTCTTTGATGAGTTTATCTACCTCATCCTTTGGTATATTAACTTTCAATTCCTTCTCCTCTTCTTTTTTCTCAACGAAACCCAAGGAATTATCCTCAGAAGATTTGGTATCCTTCTCCTCTAAGTAATCATTTATTCCCTCTTGAATCTCACCTCTAATGATTGCTTCTATTTGAGCCCTAAGAAGTTCATCCTCATTCATCGCTTCTTCCTCGCTTTCTTTTCTGGTTTTTTAAATCCATACATGGAAGGATTAACGGTACCATACCCCCACTCAATCCCCTTCAAGGCATCTTTACCATACCTATCATAATACATATCAAAAACATTAGATTGCTTCCCTGAACGGGTTAGATCAATACATTCAGCACCCTCACACATATACCTTACAATATATGCATCACTAGGAAATTTTTTATCCTCTGCCTTATCCCGTGTAGTTTTTTCTAAAAGAACTTCGCACGAATAATCAGAGGGTTTAATTTTATCCTCTTCTTTTTTCTGCTCTTCTTCTGCCACTTTCTTTTCCGTCTTAATTGTCATGATTGGTTCACGTATGTACGATCACCCCATACAATATCAGGATAGGCTTCCTTAACCATCTCAAGAGTAACTTTATACTTCTTGGTTAGTTCTTTATCCTTTACCAAACAAATAAGATCTGATTCTTTAGGATGAAGTCCTTCAAGCATCTGAACGAACATAGATTCTCTACGAATGTTATTCAGTTCATCATTACCACCCTTAATAAAGTGATAAAGGTTCCTCCACTCTCTTCTTAGTGAAGTATGATCTGTTCCTTCTGGAACATCATTAGGAGTATAAGGTACAGGACCATCAGGTAAAGCTGAAGTAACACTAGGATCAAAGTTCCAAATAAGAAGTGCTGTTAATGCATCATCTCTATACTCTTTAAGAACTTGTACCTTCTTTGCTTTTGATCTCTGCTTGTGTACTAATTCAAGTATCTCTGACATAAAAGGATTGGGTGGAAGTTTTTCCACTGCCCATTCTTTAGTCGTCGTCTTCGTCGGTGTCATAATTGTTTTCAAATCGAACTGCTACAATTTCATCGGGAACCAGTTGTCCGTTTTCATCGAACATCTCTGGGTGTGCATACACTATTTGTGGTGTAGTTTCATAAGAATGCTGTCTTGCTAACCATCCTATCATACCTCCTACTATTAATGCAAGCAATGATACAACTGTCGTTAAAGTTAAAGTTACTATGGTCGTTTCCATGATACTTCTCCAGAGAGTTATTTTTTCTTAATGTCCAGGGACAAGATAATCTCTCTACTAAAGAAAGAAAACTGAACCTGAAAGGTTTTGGGCTTTGGTTTCTTCCTCCTATTACGTAATAATAATTCCACACCCCGGTTAATCTCCAGGGATTCGTCTTTATTTAGATCCTTTTTTTCGTCTTCCGGGCCTTCTGTCATAACCATACCTCACTGCATCCTCAAGAATGCCAGCTAAATAATTTTTTATCTTTCTTGCTTGGGGTTTGGCAATATGTCCATACCCCTCACGCAATTGTTGATGCTCACTATCTCGACCACCCTTAATATATTCTTGAAGATCTAAAACCAGGTTACCAATCTCATGTGCAGTAGAGCTATGAAGAAACGCATCTATTTCTGCTTTGGTTGTCTTCCGATATTTTAAAAATTCATAGAACTTAAGGGTCATCTTTCCTTGAAAAGCATAATCAATAGCATGTTCTAAAAGATCATATACATTTTCAAAATCATCTTCAGGATGTTTCATCAGACCAAATTCTTTTCCTGTAAGTACTTGACAGTCTCAGTACAACCTCCAAGGTTAGTTCCGTTGAGTGTAACTTGAGGAAAGGTAGAACCTTCACCGAACTGTTCATAGAAACTTTCTCTATCAAAGTCCCTGTCAAGTTTATATATTACATGTTTAAGTTCTGCAAGTTGCATTACTTCTTGAATCTTGGCGCAAAAAGAGCAGCCATCACGCGAATACACAGTAAAATTCATAAGGTCTGACATGCGATATTTAAAAATTTTATTTAGTCTTCACCCCCATCTCGAAGATGTTGGTTCAGAAGATAGAACCATACTACACCCATGATCAAGATAAGCGCAACCCTTATCGAACTGGGTGAAGTATCGATCACAACAAGATAGCACCTATAACAAATCCTTTAGCAAATGAAATGACAACTACTTGATAGTCAGTCCATCCAAATTTGTCTTGGCACTTCTTAATAATTTTCTTATCCCATTCAACTACTTTGTCGAATGCTCCTTTAATTTTGTTCATTGTTCTCCTAGTAAATTGGCTAATGTTTTCTTGTAGTCATCATCAAACAGTTGCAGTCCTTTATCAGTAAGAACATGACCGTACATCTTTTCAAAAACACCTGGTGGTATCGTAACTATGTCTGCTCCGTGATAGAAACATTCAGTAACACTAAAGACATCCCTAACAGAAGCAGCAAGAACCTGTGTGGTTACCTGTTGCTTTCTAAACAATTCAGAAATGAAACGAACACAATCTGTACCATGAATAGAATTGTCTACTAATCTACCCACAAAGGGAGAAACATATGCTGCACCGGCTTTCGCCGCTAGGACCGCCTGTGCTGCATTAAAGATCAAAGTTACATTAACCCTTATCCCTCCGTTTGAGAGTTCATTACACGCCTGTAGACCGTCCTTTGTGCAAGGAACTTTAATAGTACAGCAGTCACCATAAAAATCTGCTAACCGAAACCCTTCTGCAACCATACCAGCTGCACTAGGATCAACCACTTCCATACTGATATCTGCCACACCCATATTCTTGAGTTCAGCATAGACATCATCAGGGTTTCTCCCACTCTTCATGATAAGAGAGGGGTTGGTAGTTACCCCATCAATTAAACCCGTGCCAAGATGTCTTTGAATGACTTGGCAGTCAGCAGTGTCAAGAAAAATCTGCATAAAATTCTATCGTTTCGTTAGTATATATCATAGCATGAAAAAATCCCCCTGGTTTGAGGGGGATTTAAAATATTTAATTTGTTGGACTAATTGTTAAACTAGAACCTCCTTACAAATACGTCTACACACATTCGCATTGTCATCACACTCGGTGAGGCACTGAAAATAATCATTTATTGCCGATTCATGGTCTTGTTCTACTTCTTCTACGTTGGTTTTCCAACCGGCTAATTGATTATAGGATACTAGATTGTGCATTGATGACCTCCATTTTGTTAACGTGAACACCATAACCAAAGGTCTGGTTACATCTTGTTGTCCTCAAGTCTACTATTATTTAGTTAGCAAAGCAACACAAAAGCAGTTCGGTTTTACAAAAATAAATGCCTACGCAATTCTACCTACCTTCTCTCGACCTATTTCTAATAGTAATATGATTCCCTTCAATAGCAAACTCTAAGTAATCTGCATGATCCCATTCAAGTTCTTCATACAAAACATTAAGTTTATCCATATCAGCCCACAAATCAGTGGGAGTTGGTTCACCCCAAAATGGATTGTCTTCCATTATGTACCTTCCTTTTCCTTATTTATTTTTCTTCTAGGTACTTGAATAGTCCATGACCCACCATCTAAATCAACCATATCAAAGTTCTCCTTAACATATTTCTCTCTTGCCTTCTGCTCTTTCTCCCTTCTCACTAATTCAGCTTCACGTCCTGGTTTAGGTTGAGTGTCTCCATACTCAGGGATCTGAAAACCAAATGACTGACACTCTTCTGAATCAGAGAGATCAATGTTACACTCTTCTGCATACTCCCAGATAGCAGTATCAACCTGCCCAAAGAGAGAGTCAAATGTCATTCTCTTTCTCAAATCATTCGCAATATTATCTACATGCTCATCTGCTAGATCAATTCCACATGGTCTTGCTTTGACCAACTTATTAAGATCAATAACGATCTTACAGTCATTGTAAATGCACATAATTAAACAAACTCTTTTAGTTTTTGTAAGATGTACTTGTATGCTTCTACTATATCACCTTCATCCTTTCTAAACAAGTCCTTATCAAACCTTTCTTTACTTCCTTCTTTCCAGAGTCGCATTCCGTCAGGTGATAGTTCATCAGCCAAGAGTAAATTTTGTCCAGAATCATAACCAAACTCCAATTTAAAATCAACAAGTGTAATACCTATCTCACGAAAGGTTTTTGATAGTATAGCATTGACTTCTCTAGCAATCTGTTCTAGATCTCTCAAAGGATAGTCACCCATTAATCTAATACGATCCTCTGTAAGTAAAGGATCATCCTTCTCATCATCCTTTAGATAATACTCAACCAAAGGCCAATTAATGATGTGACCTTCTTCTAGTGTTGTCTGTCTGACTATAGAACCTGCAGCAACATTTCTGACTACAACTTCTATTGGAATAATCTCAACTCTCTTACACCACATCGCCCTGTGAGTGGACCTATCCATGTAATGAGTTTTGATTCCATACTTTTCCAATAGTTGAAAAAGAAATTCAGAAATCTCACAACAAACAGCACCCTTACCTTCAGGGAAATCTATCCTCCTGCCATTACCAGCAGTAACTTTATCCTCATACTGGATGAGAACTTGATCAGGTTCAGCAGTATTAAAAACTGTCTTTACTTTTCCAACAATAAAACTAGTATCAGACATATCAATGAGGATCGTATCGTTGAATAATAGAATAGATCAAAGCAAGAGCAATCAAGGCAATGCAAATAAGAACTAATGCAGTGTGCAACATAATGATTCTGAACAACACTTATATTGTATCTCACCAATCAGGATATGTCCAGTCCCCTATGTCAGTTTTCCTACTGGTCTTTACTCTTATTATAGTACAATCCTTACACTCATAGGAATAAGAGGATAATAGATTCATATTCTTACGAGTCCGATAATATCCATGCAACAAATTCTTTTGCTCACCACAAACCCTACACTTTCTTTCTTCCAGCAACAGATGAGCAAGTTTTAATTGGTCGTCTAATTCCATGCATTAAAAAGGACCCTACACTAGTTAGGATCCTTTATATCCTCCTTACTGGAGGCCCGATGAGGGGGGACTTATTGACAATGCCCTTGTATTAACCAATAGAAGGTGCAAGTAGTGCAACCTCTGTTACCTCAGCAGCAGCAAGATCAAGAGGGAAGTTGTGAGCATTACGCTCGTGCATAACTTCCATACCTAAGTTTGCTCTGTTCAGAACGTCACCCCATGTTGGGACAACCTTTCCTTGTGCATCCAGAATTGATTGGTTAAAGTTAAAACCATTCAAGTTGAATGCCATCGTACAGATACCCATTGATGTCAGCCATATACAGACGACTGGGAATACAGCAAGGAAGAAGTGAAGACTTCGACTGTTGTTAAACGATGCATACTGGAAGATTAATCTACCAAAGTATCCATGAGCAGCAACAATGTTATAAGTTTCTTCTTCTTGTCCAAATTTATAACCGTAGTTTTGTGACTCATTCTCGGTTGTCTCCCTGATCAGAGAAGATGTAACGAGTGAACCATGCATGGCAGAGAACAATGAACCTCCAAACATACCTGCTACACCTGCCATGTGGAATGGATGCATTAGGATATTATGTTCTGCCTGGAAGACAAACATAAAGTTGAACGTTCCCGATATGCCTAGTGGCATACCATCTGATAATGAACCTTGACCGAAAGGATAGATGAGGAATACAGCAAACGCAGCAGAAACTGGTGCGGAGTATGCAACACAAATCCAAGGACGCATACCTAAACGGTATGAAAGTTCCCACTGTCTACCCATGTAGGCAGAGATTCCTATAAGGAAGTGGAAAACTATTAACTGATATGGACCTCCGTTATACAGCCACTCGTCCATTGTAGCGGCTTCCCATATGGGATAGAAGTGCATACCTATAGCATTTGATGATGGAACTATAGCACCAGAGATGATGTTATTTCCATACATTAAAGAACCTGCTACGGGTTCTCTGATCCCATCGATATCGACAGGAGGTGCAGCGATAAACGCGATTATGAAACAAGTTGCAGCCGTTAGTAGAGTAGGAATCATTAGGACTCCAAACCAACCAACATACAAGCGATTCTCTGTGGAAGTTACCCACTGACAGAACTGTTCCCAATTAGCGAATGGCGACTGCTCTCTTCTTTGGAGAGTTGTCATTTGAAAATTAGTGCGGTTGAACTTGTAGGATGAGAGGCAGAATCCCCCATGGCCTCGGTTAGGGGGTAAGTAAGGGCGGTTATCCGCCAAGGTTATTTATTATAAAGGAATGTTAAGTCCTTGTCAACGCCTTAAGA
>VTLG01003498.1_pt1 | contig 38968 bp, 55 predicted proteins | sample 4694571 | NCBI WGS metagenome assembly VTLG01 (sample SAMN12604809, study PRJNA352737) | marine metagenome | biome: ENVO:00000447; feature: ENVO:00000209|ENVO:00000569|ENVO:01000036; material: ENVO:00002151; isolation source: viral sequences binned using virsorter ... | reverse complement strand
ATTGGAAACACAATTGGAACGGTTGCTACCAGCGAATTAATTTCTTACACAGGAGTTTCTGGTAATGATCTTACAGGAGTTACTAGAGGGGTTCTTGGAACTGGAACAGGAACCGGAGGAGCAGGATGTCCCGGAGACACAGGAAAAGCTTTTAGTACGGGTACAAAAGTTTATGATGCTTCAGGCCCAGCTTGGGCTGGATGGGGATCAGCCTCGTCTAACACTGATAAAGTAACTGATCCTGGTTTATGGTCATTAGATAATTTAGGTGGAACTTTAATTGCTTTAATTCACAATGGTGCTGTTTTTGAATGGGATTCAAATGCTACAAATGCAACAGCAACACGTGCTACTATTATTACAGGTGCACCTACTGCATCTAGAGATATGTTAGTATCAACACCTGATCGTCACTTAGTTTTATTTGGAACTGAAACTACAATTGGAAATATAGCAACTCAAGATGAAATGTTTATAAGATTTTCTTCTCAAGAAGATATAAATACATGGACACCAACAGCAACCAATAGTGCTGGTACACAAAGACTGGCCGCCGGATCACGGATCATGGGAGCCAAGCTTGGTAGAAATGCACTGTACGTCTGGACTGATACATCTTTATTTACCATGAGATTTGTGGGAACTCCATTTACTTTCGCCTATGAACAAGTAGGTACTAACTGTGGATTAATAGGAATGAATGCAGCAGTAGAAGTTGATGGAGCTGCTTATTGGATGTCGGATAATGGTTTCTTTAGATACACCGGTAAACTAGAATCCATGGATTGTTTAGTAGAAGATTATGTTTACAATGATTTAAATACAACTTCTAATCAATTAATTTATTGTGGAATTAATAACTTGTTTGGAGAAGTAATGTGGTTTTATCCTACTGAAAATTCTAACGTAGTAGATAGATCTGTTTTTTATAGTTATTTAGATTCAACACCTCAACGACCTATTTGGTATACTAATGCTAGTACATTATTTAGAAGAACTACATGGCAAGACTCAGCAGTATTTGGTTTACCTCATGCAACTAATTATGATGCAAGTAATAATGCATCTTTTGATGTAGAGGGAAATACTGAAGGAAGCACAGTCTATTATGAACATGAAACAGGAGTCAATTATTTATTAGGAGGAACAGAATACGCTATTCCGGCAAACATTACTTCAGGAGATTACGATATTACTCAAAAAGTAATAAGAGGAGCTGCTACAACTCTTGCGGACCTTAGAGGAGATGGAGAATTTATTATGAGAATCAGTAGAATTATACCAGATTTTATATCTCAAGCAGGTACTACAGTAGTTCAATTAGATGTAAGAAATTATCCTAATGATAGCGCAGCAAGCTCACCTTTAGGTCCTTTTAATACTACGAGTAGCACAACAAAATTAGACACGCGAGCAAGAGGAAGAGCGATTGCTTTAACAATTGCAAACAATACCGCTGGTAGTACCACGTTAGGAGCTAATTGGAAATTAGGTACGTTTAGATTAGATATACATTCAGGAGGAAGAAGATAATGGCAAAAATTGTACAAGCATTAACACGAGCTAGTAAAGAGTATGAAGAAGATGTAGCTCAATCTTTAGTAAGAGATTTAGATGCTGTGTTAGAAAAACTTAACACTACATTTCAACACGAATTAAAACAGGAGATAGAAGCTAGAAGTTTCTTTTTAGATTAATGGCAGTAGTAAACGAATATAAATTTGTAGGAATAGATAATGATACTAGTAATGGAGAACTAAATCCTTTTGGTTCTGGTAACCCAACAGTTAATGAAACGTATCTTATTAAATCTATTTTAGTAACGTCAGCTGGTACACCTAGTCCTATTGTTACAAATAACTCTATTACAACTATTAAATCAGCAGCTTTAACTGCTGATACTACTAAAGAATTATTAACCCAACCGTTAATAGTAGAGGGTGGAAAAACCCTTACAATTAAAGCTGGCAGCGCAGACTCATTTGATATAGCTGTTAGCTATTTAAACATTAAGAAAGAGGTAACAACATAATGGAAGAAATAAAACCAGATAAAATAATAACAACAATAAGTAACAAAAAAACAGGCGAAATTTACAAAGATGAGGAAGCTTTAAAAGCTGCCAATATACCTGAAGAAGACGTTCGAAGAGATGTTAAGGTAATTATGCCAGCTCTTGATTTGTTTTCAAAAACAAAGTAAACTACTAAACTTAGGAGATTTAATATGTTTGAAGAAAAAATGTCAGAAACCATAGAAGCAGGAGCACCTAGTATCAAGTATAATAGAGGAGACGTTCGAATGGGCCAAGGTTCAGGAGACAAACAATCTATGCGAGTGGCTGCTCAAATATGGGAACGAATGGACCCAGATCAAAAAATTCAATTTGAAAATTTTGAAAAATTTTATCAAAGTGGAATTTGGAAACAAATTTTACAACAATTAAGAATGGATCAACAACAAGAAGGTATTGCTTCACAAATGCCTCCAGGAATGATGGAAGAACAAGTGAGCATGACTGAAAGAATGCCAGCTAAATTTGGTGGTGATATAGATCCGCGTCCAGCCCCATTAGGAAACTTTTTAAGTTTTCCAGGAGAAATTATGAATACGGGTGGAGATCAAATGTTTGATGAAAAGTCTACACTAAAAGAAACAATAGATACTCCTAAAGGAATTGAAACAATTAAAGAAAAAGAAACCATGAAGATGGCAGGTGGTGGAGCAAGAGGACGGAAAGCTCAAATGGTAGCTGAAGATATAGCTCAAGAAAGATATGGAAAAGAATTCTATGATCTTTCTCAAGCGTTGCAGTTAGAGATATACAGCGAAGCATTAGACTTTATTGATTCTGGAGGAGAATAAACCGTGCCATTTAAATCGGAAAAACAAAGACGATACCTGTGGGCTAACGAACCAGAAATTGCAAAAGACTGGACGGATACCTATGGAAGTAGAATTCAAAAAAGTATGGGTGGTGGATTAGGTGTATTAGAAAGTGGATTAGAAGACGACTTTAATTTTGACCCCCTAATGGTTACAACAAAAACTGACTCAAATTATTCAACGACTCCACTTATGATAAAGATAGGAAATAAATTTACTGTAATGGTTCCTGGTGAGTCGGAACTGATAGAATTTGATAGTGAAGAAAAAGCCTCTGATTATATAACGAAATTAAGGCCTTTTAATAAAGGTGGTAGAGTAAGTTTTCGAGGTGGTGGAGTTGATGCAGGGACAGAGTCTTTCGCAGAATCTCTTGGTGGTAAAAGTTATGCAGATGAAGTGGGGTCTAAATTTGGATTTCAAGGTGAAAAATCTGCAGGTGATGGCTCTACTCCATTTAGAAAAGCAGACAAAGTTGAAAAAGAAATACAAGCTAGAACTATTGAAGAACAACAAATAAGAGATGCAGCCGATAAACGAAGAAAAGATTTAATTGCAGCTAGAAATGCTGCTAACGTCAAAACTAATTGGTTTGATAATGCTTTAAAATATAATGCTAAAAAAAATTATAATTTAAGTTTACTAATTCCTGGAGCTAAAAAAAATTTAATAAAAAATAGAAGAGATTATAAAAGATATTTAGAATCTCAAGGAATTGACACATCTACTTTAGATTTTTTAAATGCTGACGACTTATCTAGTTTTGAAGTTTATGATGCTTTATCAAAATATAACCCTACAAGAACCCCAATGCCTACTTCAGAATTAATAGGAAAAGATTTTACACATGGTAATGTGCAAAATTTTGAAAATTATATGTTAACTAATAAACAAAACCCTAATTTAATGGCATCGGGTGATTTAGGAAATTTTTATAAAATGGATAAACCCGAAGGAGCAATTGATCCTAATACAAATCTGCCTTTTACAAGCGCAGGATGGGATTCTTTTAAACAAAGTATAATAGAAGACAGAGGTTTAAACACAGGTAGAGACGACCAACCACTTCCATGGTGGATGTCACAACAACAAGGTGGTGATGTAAGCGCACCGGTAGTTGATGATGAGGAACAACAATATACGTATAGAATGTCTGATGCAAATGCAGAGGTTCCTTATGCTTTATATGGTGAACCTGGTTATCCACAAAGTGTTACATTTAAATCTTATTTAGCCAAAGGAGGAAGAGTACCAGCAGCTTTTGGTGGTATTATGGATACACAAACTGGAAGAAAAAAATATTTCTTAGGTAGTATTGGAGACGCTATTGGAGATGCTTTAGGTGGTGTTGCTAAAGCAGCAAAAAAAGTTTTAAAAAGTCCAATAGGTAAAGCAGCTTTATTATACGGAGCAGGCGCAATGGCCGGTTCTTATGGTAATACAGGAAATCTTTTTAGTAAAGGTATGTTTAGTCCAGGTAATATTGGAAGAGGAATATTTGGAATAACTGCAAAAGGACAAGCTGCCAGAGGCTTTCCTGAACTTGCAGCTAAAAAAGGTTTATTTGGTAAATTAGGTTTAACAAAAGGTTATGGATCTTTTATGCCAACAGCTTTAGGTGGTATAACAGCTTTAACAGCTTTACCACTTTTGGGAGTAGGAACTGATGCTAAACAAGACGCTAGTATAATAGCTGACAGAGGGGGAAGGTTAATAGATCCTTTAACAGGCGAAGAATCTACACCAGCTCAAATGAGAACAACTTTAAGTGACGCTATTGAAGAAGCTGGTACGGATGCCACTAAACTAGCAGCAATTGAAGATGCATATCCTTATTTAAATCTAGGAGAATATTTACCATACCCAACGTATGGAGTTAAAGATGGTGGAAGAATCAAAGCTCAAGAAGGTGGGCTCATGAACCTTGGAGGCATGGAAAAAGATTATAGAAATAATGGAGGCTTCGTTGCTATCGGAGGAGAAGAAAGAGCTGACGATGTACCTGCAAGATTATCTAGAAATGAATTTGTTTTCACAGCTGATGCAGTAAGAGGAGCAGGCGGTGGAGACATTGACAAAGGTGCAGAAATCATGGAAAACGTGATGAAGAACTTAGAGCAAGGCGGAAAAATTTCAGAAGAAACACAAGGAAACACTGGCGCTCAAGAGATGTTTAGTGTATCAGAGAGAATAGGAGAAGTAATATAAAATGGCTATAACAGAAACACGAGCATTACCCCCACAGTTTGTAGAAGATTTAGGTAGAGATTATGCAACGCAGTTAACAGGTTTAACTAGTCAGCCGTTAGACACAACAAAATTTCAACCGATGGTTGCTGGCCAAGACCAAGCACAAAAAGATGCTTACACAATGGCAACGACTACTGGTCAAGGTATTGGAGCTTACGCACCATACTTAACACAAGCCGGTCAATTTCAAACGGGAGCAGGGACTTATGCTGGTATTCCAACAACTATGCGAGGTGCCCAAGATTATGTAGGACCTGATGCTTATCAACCTTTTATGTCTCCGTATCAACAACAAGTTATTGATGCTACGTTACAGTCGTTTGATAAACAAGCAGCAAAAGATTTAACTAATGTAGGATTAATGGCAGCGCAGTCTGGAAACTTAGGTGGTGGTAGAGAAGGTGTTTTAAGATCTGAATATCAAACTCAATCTGGATTAGATAGAGCCGCATTAGAGGCACAATTAAGACAACAGAATTTTCAACAAGCTCAACAAGGAGCACAAACAGCATTTTCACAAATGCAAAATTTAGGAGCTGATCAACAAAGAATGGCTCAACTCGTGCCACAATTATATGGCGGAGACATTGGTACTTTAGGGTCAGCGGGCGCGACTCAACAAGCACAACAACAAGCTGTTCTTGATCAACAAAGAGAAGCAAACAGACTTGCAGCGTACGAACCTTATGAAAGACTTGGATACTTTGGTACAGGTATTGGTAGTTTATTTGGTAGTGCAATGGGACAATATCAATCACAAGTAACACCAAACCAATCGCCGTTGCAACAGGCGCTAGGTATAGCATCAATGGGATTAGGAGCTTACAAAGCACTTACGTAATTATGTATAATAGAACTTTAAAAAGACCGATGTTTAGGATAGGCGGATCTGCTGGTACAGGGATCACGACTGGATTACCTAGACAAGGATATAAGGGAACAGATGATGCGGGTGATCAAAGAGTTAAACAAATGCAAGGTGAATACGAATTTTTAAAAGAACAAGTTGGAGAAAGACCTCAAGTTGAAAAATATCCTTATAAAGCATCTGATTTTTTTATGAATTTAGGTTCAAATATATTAGCACAACCTGGAGGCGAACCTATTTTTCAAACACTGGGTAAAGCTTCCATACAACCCCTTGAGAGATTAACTAAGACTAACATAATGGATTTTCAAACTGAACAAGAAGGAAAATTAAGTCAGTATTCAGACGATAGAGATCTTTTATTAACAGCTTACAAAAACACGAGCGAAGGTGAGAAGAATAAATTATGGCAAGAAGCGAATGCTATGTTTGACAACAAAGGAGTTAATCCAGAAACTAAAAAAACATTTATGTCTGCACAAGAAGCTTACAACTTATTACTTAAAAATAAATTTATGAGTAAAGAAAGAATTCTTACTCCTGAAGCACAATATAATAATTCTTATAACGATTTTTTAAGTAAACACTTAAGTAATATGAACTTTAAAGGTAACAGTGTAGCCGCTTCTAATTTAGCAAAACACGAAGCAAATATTGTACACGATAAATATCCCGCAGAAGTAAGTGAGCAATTTAACCTTACACAATTATGGATTGACCCAACTTTCTTTGACACTGAAACAATGCAGCTTAATGAAATAGGAGATGTTATTCCCGGTATTGAAGTAGGTAAAATATACATGAATGTAGCCGACGGAAAGATGTATAAACTAGGTCCAAATAAAGTATTTGAAGTAGTGAGCTTAACCGACTTACAAGAATAAGGAGGTAGCCAGTGGCTGAAGAAAAAAAGAAAAAAACACTTACCGAACAATTAAACGATCCAGTCTTTAAAGCTTTAGGTGGTTTTAATATTTTTGACATGCCGGTTAGTCCAAGCGACGCTTTAAGAAGAATTGAAGAGGCAGAAGAGAAAGAAAAAGAAGAAAAAACATTAGAAGAAAAACTTAAAATAGCCTCTGATAATATTAATCTTCAATCTGAAAAAGAAAAAAGAAATATTATTGATGAAGCTGAAGGAAACAATGAAGTTAGTTTAGGGGAGTCAGTATCTAACGCTATCATAGCTGGAACAATTAAAATTCCATATGGATGGGCTCAATTAACTGCTGAAATAAGAGATGCAATTGGAGATGATGTTCCTTTAGAAGAAACTAATGTTGCTAAATTAGATGCATGGTTTGATCGCACAGTGGTGGGAGAATTAATGAAGTATTCAGAAGAAAAAGCAAGAGCTACAGGAGCTGGTAGAATTACAGAATTTTTAACATCTATGTATGGTAACTGGAAGTTAGCTGGTAAACAAGTAATGAAATTTATAGATGACCCATTAATTCTAAAGAAAAAAGGAAAAGAAATTGCAGATAAATTAATAGATGCTAAAAAAAATGGTCGATACATTTCTTCTAATAATAAAAATTTAAAAAAAGCCGCAGACAAAGTTAAAGAATTAAATTTTGCTAAGAGAGCAAAAAAATGGACAGCGATTGCTGTAGGTGGAGGCGTTACAGGAGCGTTTATTTCTGACACCGAAGATGTAGGTACGTGGGGTGATTGGTTATTTGAACCAGGTCATTACAGTTCATTAGATAGAACTAAAAAAGAAACATCTACGGATGATGCTTGGAGAAAAATAACAAACAGACTTAAATTAGGTGGAGAAATGGCATTTCCTATTACTCCATTTTTTTATGGGGCAGGTAAATTTGCAAAATGGGCAACACAACATGGTAAAAATGCAGCGTACAGTAATAAAGCTGCAGAACGTTGGGCTGACAAATGGTTTATGAAACCTTTTAGAGCTAGAGCAGATAGACCTAAAGCAATTTTTAGAGGCGTGCAAAGATTAGAAGGAAAGCAAGCCGTAGCACGAAACATGGCCCAAGAATTAAATAGAAGAATAGGTTACAACTACAACAATATATTTCAAGCAAGTAGAAATTCTGCACAAGCAGTAGACAACCCTCAAATTTTAAATGAAATGTTAGTTAATTTCTTAACTCACACAGGTGATGTTATTAAAAAAGGAAAAATAACTTTTCCTGGTTTTAAAAATGTAAATGCTTTTAAAGAATCTTTAAGAAAATTAGGAGCCAAAAAAATAGATATAGAAGAATTAGTAGCTAACTTAGAAAAATATAGAAATAATATGAACATATTTAAAAACTCTATTCTTCAAGGAAAAAATTTAAACGTAGCTCCTAAACAATTTAATGACATGATGAATGATAGATTTCAAAATTTTTTATCAACAGAATATAAAATTTTAACAGAAAAAGGAGTAGGTCCCGTAACAGGTTATAAAATTACTAATGAAATGGTGGATGATGTCGCTGCCATGTTTGTAAGATATGCTCAATCTAATGGCGTAAATTTAAGTAAAGCTAATGCTAGAGACGCAGTGTTAGACATAGCAGATAATGTATCAAAAAACCCTATTACTAAAACTCCAGAATTTGTTTATCCCATACAAAGTATTGGAGCTGACAAAGCAACGCAATTAAAAAATATTGCAGAAAACATAACTGCAGGAGGAAAATTTAAAGCAGATAAAGCAGGTGGATTAATTAAAACTAAAAGTGATTTAGCAGCTTTGCAAAAATTATTTGGTAAAACAAAAGATGTTAACAAAGTTATTATAAATGTAATGGAAGATTTAGGAGGCATAGCCGCTAGAGATAATTTTTATAACGCTATGAAAATTGCTAACAAAGCTTTGTTAGATGCAGGCGAACGAGGGTTATTTTATCCAAATAGATTGCAAGCCATTACTGCTTTTAAAGGAGCAAAAAATCAACCAAATTTAAAAGACATTATTACCTCTCCTAGTGGGTTAAAATTAAGTGCTAACTTGGCAGAAGAATATTATACAAGTCCATTGGATGGAATGTTTACTAACAGAACCATAGCTGATGCTATGAAGTTTGGGGATAAACTTCCTTTAAGTGGAATTACCAAAAGTTTAGCTTACAGATATTTATTTTTAATACCTAAAGGTATTACTCAATTTGGTAAAACTGTATTAGGACCTTTTACTCACGGTAGAAACTTTACTTCAGGAGGAGTAACTACTGTTTCAACTGGAAATATTTCACTTCTTTTTACTAACCCCGGTGTTATAGGACAAGCAATAAAAGATGCATATAGAGCTCTTCAACCACAAACCTTATATAGAATAACAGGTAATCCTAAATATCTAAATACGGATGCCGATCAAGCTATGTATCAATTTTTTTTAGATGAGGGAATGGTTAACTCTAGTGCAACATACAAAGATGTAATGGGAATTATTACAGACATTGAAAAGGGTGGAGATTTTTTTAACAGAGCTTTTAAAATGTTTGGAAATAAAATGAAAAAACTTTCGGGCACAATTGATTGGGCCCAGGACATGTATATTGCTGAAGATGATATATGGAAGATGGTTAATTTCTTTGGAGAAAACTTTAAACTTAAAAGAGCTTATACTAATGCAGTTGCCAAAGGACTAAAAAATTCAAAGACTGGAAAAAAATTTACTAACGCGGACATACCATCTGATCTAGACTTGGCCAAAAGATCAGCTCAAATTGTTAGAAATACATTACCTAACTATGCTTATGTGTCTCCCTTTGTTAAAGCAACAAGAAGATCTCCTCTTGGAAACTTCGTATCATTTCCAGCAGAAATTATGAGAACAACTTATCACATAGCTAGACAAGGTTTAGAAGAAATTAAAGATCCAGTTTTTAAAAGAATTGGTTATGAAAGATTAATAGGTTTAGCCACAGCGTATGCAGTTATTCCACCAATGATTGTTGAAGCAGCAAGAGGATTGTATGGAATATCAAGAGATAAATTACAGGCTATGAGAGAGATGGTGGCTCCTTGGTCGGTTGACTCAACATTAATACCTGTAATAGATGAAGATGGAAACTATCAATATATTGATTTTAGTGGGGCCTTTTTCTATGACACATTATTAAATCCACTTCAAACTTTAATTTCTCAAGCAGAAATACAAGATAAAAAACCTCTTATCCCAGCATTAATGGATGGAATGGTGCGAGGATTAGATAGATTATTACAACCATTTTACGGTGAATCAATTTACTATGGACTGATAGCAGATTTATTTATTAGAGGTGGAGAAGACAGAGATGGAGTTAGAGTATGGAATGAAGAAGACGATAGATCAGATAAAATATTAAAAGGATTATTTCATTTTATGTATACCGCTTCACCATTATCTTATCCACAGCTAACAAGAATAAGTGCAGCTCTTCAAGATAAAACTATAAAAGGAAAAAAATATAGATTATCAGATGAGTTGATGGGATTTATGGGAGGACGTCCTGTAACAATTTATCCTTTAGACACAATTAACTTTTCAATTGCAGAATACACCGAGGCGGAAAGAAACCAGAGAAAATTAATTACAGAAGATATGTTCACAGGTGAGGCTATTACCGATAAACGATTTGTTTTAGAACAATACATTAAAGCAAATAAAAAAAGATTAGAAGATCAAAATGAAATGAAAAGAAAAATAGATGCAGCCATTATATTAGGAACTAATCCTAAATTAATTTACAAAGAGTTTGAAGAAAGAGGTAAAGGAAATCTTTTTATAAACTTAATGAAAAATAAATTTACACCTTTTAGTTCTGATATGAAATGGGCTCATGAAAAGGCGTTGGATGAACGAAGAACAAAAGGTTTACCAAATCCTTTAGATGCTAACGCAAAAATTTTATCTCTTATGGAAATGGTTATGAACAAAGCACAATATTTAAACCAAGACTTTGTTATTGATGAAGAAAAATGGATACCTAAAAAGAAAAAAGCAATAGGAGATCAATCTAATATTCAAACACCTCCTTTAGGAGAGACTCCAATGCCAGTAGTAAATAATACACAGATGGCAAGCGTAAAAGACTCACAAACTAACTTGACAAGAACAGAAGAAGCGCTACTATCTCCAAGTGAAAAAATAATTGCGGGGAGAACTTAATGGCTAAGAACGCATTACAAAAAATTGAAGAACATGAGAAGCTCTGCAGAATAATGCAGAAGCAAACTCATGATAAAATACATAAATTAGAAAATCAAATAAACCGCATAGAAAGCATCTTATTAGTGTCCACCGGTGCTTTGATTACTGGTATGGGGTATGTTATATTTACTTTAATCTTACAATAAAAAATCATGAATCTTTCTCGTAACTTCAGTCTTCACGAATTAATTAAATCGGATACAGCAATCCGTAAAGGGATTGATAACAACCCTAACCCAGATCAAATAGATAAATTAAAAGTATTGTGCGAAAAAATTTTACAGCCAGTACGTGATCATTTTGGTAGAGTCAAGGTGACGAGCTGTTTCCGTAGTCCAGAGTTATGCCAAGCTATTGGTAGTTCAGTCAATTCACAACATGCAAAAGCTGAGGCCGCCGATTTCGAAGTGGTAGGAACTGACAACGCTGAACTAGCTGATTGGATTTATAAAAATTTAGAAACAGATCAATTGATCCTCGAGTTCTACAAACCAGGCGAACCCAATTCGGGCTGGATTCACGCAAGCTATGTAGAAGAAGGTAGACGTGCACAATTTATGCATGCTTACCGTGACCTCAGTGGAAAAGTAAAATACAAACCGGTAATTGGAAGCGCTAGAAACCTAATTTAAAATTCTGGGCGCGCTCACACATATATCCTATTAAATCCATGACTTCAACTCTTCTCCTAAAACTTCTGATGCTATGTTTATTTTTTTACGGAGAGATTTTACGATTTTTTCGTCTACGGTATCATCGCAAATCAAATCGACATAAGTTACAGATTTTTGTTGTCCAATTCTGTGTGCTCTGTCTTCTGACTGTAATCTTTTTTCGAGGTCATATCCGTTAGAATAGTAAATTACGGTGTTTGCAGCCGTCAAAGTAATCCCATAGCCGCCCGTAGCTGGCGTTCCAACGATAAACCGACACTTAGGGTCGGACTGAAATTTTTTAATATTACCTTGTCTTTGATCTTGAGGAGTTAACCCATAATAGTCTACAATGGAACCCGGACCATGGACCTTGATTACTTCTTTAATTATAGCAGTTATGTCGTATTGGTAGTGGGCCCAAATAATAGCTTTGCCTTCTGTTTCTTCTAATACATCCATTAATTCAGTAATTCTATTATTCTTAATGGGCTGAGTCATTCCATCATCAGAAGTAAAATGACCACAAGTAATTTGCTGTAATCGCATTAATTGAGTTAAAGCATTTACCGTAGTAACTTTTTTACCATTTAAAATAGCTAAAGCTTCTTTTTTCATCTGATCATAAACTTTTAATTGGTCAGGACTTAACTTAATATTTCTTTTCATAAAAATTTTATCAGGTAAATCTAAGCAGTCTTCCTTAAGAACTCTATAAGAAAAAGGTTTTAATTTATTAGATAATTCTCCTAAATTTCTAAAACCAGAAACTAATTGAATTTTTCGCCCTGCAATATTAGCAGTTTTCATAATGGCATATCTCATTCTAAATGAGTAATAAGACTCATGATTTAAATGGAAAGGATCTAAAAAATAACATTGACTAAACAAATCTAGAGGATTTTTAGTAACCGGAGAACCGGTCATAATTCTTCTATATTTAGTTAAAGGTGTTAAAGATAAAATATTTTTAGTTCTTTTTGCTGTAGGAGTTTTAATTGTTGTGCTTTCATCAATAGCCATTAACGCTCGATGAGAATTTAAAAATTTCATGGCAAAATCTCTACCTTTAGTTGTACTAAAAGCTTCTACATTCATAATTAAAATATGGAGATCTTCTCCAAGAGCAAATAAAGTATTAAGTTTTTCTTGTTGTTTTTTAGTTATATTAGGTTGCCACAATACGGTCACATTATTAATATGATTAGGTAAATGAGTTGGTATTTCTTGATTATGCCAAGTTCCAATAACTCCTTTAGGAGCCACAATTAAGGCACCATTAATTTTGCCTTTATCATAAAGCATCGCTACATTATCAATTAATACTTTAGTTTTACCTGTACCCATTTCCATAAAATAGGCATAAGTTTCTCTGTTCCAAGATTTGTCTAACGCAGTTAATTGATGTGCGTAAGGTTTTGTTTTAAATTTATAGTTCATGTTTTTTTCTACTTTCTAGTTGACAATATAATATTAAAGACCTATATTGTCAAGCATGAAAGAAAAAAAGTTACAGTACAATGAAATAACTAAAGATAAACCTTCAACGGTTTATGTAATTCAAGAAATTCCGGGAACTAAAGAAGGTAGACCAAAAATAAATATTATGGGTGCTGCAAGTTATGGAACGTTTAAATTTTTACTTCCAGAACTTTCACAAATAATTTTTTCACCTGGTCCTTTAATTTTTAAATTAAGAAAAGAGTTAGCGGGATACAGACAGAAAGATTATTTACTATTAACTGGTGATCCAGCTATTATAGGGGTTGCCTGTTCGATCGTGTCTGACATAACTAATGGAAAATTTAATTTATTAAAGTGGGATAAACAAGAACGAAAGTATTATTCTATTGAAATAGATTTATATGAGAAAGGAAAAATAAATGAGTAATCAAAGAAGAGAAATACATCTTAAAAGAACAACTGCAGGAAATTTTGTAGTTTCAAAATTAATAAATGTTCCACCAGGAGTAGAAGTAGGTGAAAACATTATTAGTATTGAAGCTCCAATGGATGAAAGTTTTGTACAATATTTATTTGTAGAGTTACCTAAAATGCAAATTGATTTAGTGGTGGAGATGTAAAATGGGAATAGATTTTGAACAAGACCAACAACAGGTCATTAAAAAAACTGACAACATACAATCTTTAGCAGATCAAGTAGAAAGATTGGAATCAATGCAAAAACAAGTTGAGATACAAGAAGAAGCATTGAAAGAAAAGAAAAAACAAATTGAACATATATCAGGAGAAGTTATTCCAACTATGATGAGCGAAATGGGTTTATCTCATTTAAAACTTATGGATGGTTCTTCTGTAGATGTTAAACCAAATTATAGCGCAACTATTACTGTCGCAAACAGGGAAGCTGCGTTTAACTGGCTTCGTAACAATGGACTAGGAGATATAATCAAAAATGAGATATCCGTATCTTTTGGTCGTAACGAGGATAACAAGGCGGCTGATTATGCCAAACTTGCAAAGGGTCACGGGTTCGAACCGACACAAAAGTTGAAGGTAGAGCCTATGACTCTTAAAGCGCTAGTCCGTGAGCGTCTAGAGGCAGGTAAAGAAATGCCAACGGAAATTTTCAACATTTTTGTTGGAAATAAAACAACAATAAAAAGGAAACAATAAATATGAACCAAGAAACAAGTGGTAGTGGACCAGGACCGGGAAACACTATAATAAAGAAAGAAGCAGGTGCATTGTCTACGAATTTATTCGAGGCTGATGCAAATGCTGGCTCTCAGAATATGACGCAAGAAGATCTTGCTTTACCATTTCTGAAAGTCTTAGGACAATTATCTCCTGAAGTTAATAAGAGAGATGGGAAATATGTTGAAGGTGCAGAACCAGGCATGATTCTCAATACTGTCACAAATGAAATTTATGACGGTGCCAAGGGGATAAATGTATTGCCAGTTTTCTACGAAAGAAAATACGTAGAATGGGCAGATAGAGGTGAGGGTAGAGGTGCTCCAGTAGCTATCCATAACGCTGATAGTGATATTGTGAGTACAACCACAAGAGATAAATCATTTAAAGATAGATTACCAAACGGTAATTATCTTGAGAACACTGCAAATCATTTTGTAGTAGTCTTAGGTGATAATCCACAGACAGCTTTGATTTCTATGAAAGCGACTCAATTAAAAATTAGTCGTAAGTGGAATTCAATTATGATGGGGATTAAGATGCCAGGCAAAAATGGTTTATTCACACCGCCAACTTACAGCCACATTTATAATCTAAAAACTGTTCAAATGTCGAATGACAAAGGAACATGGTTTGGATGGGAAGTGTCTAAAGTAGGTCCCGTTACAGATAAAAATGTGTATGGTGTTGCAAAAGGCTTTGCTGAAAGATTAGGCAAAGGTGAGGTGCAAGTCAAACACGGTAACGAAGACAAACAGGATACTCCATACTAATTCCTAGGAGTCGGGCGGCGAAGCGAGAGTGGATCCGCCCGTCACAAATATTTATGAATCGGTTTAAAGAAATATTTACGGGATTGGAACGTGCTCACGGAGTGACCTTCGTAGACAAGAAGGGTGTCGACGGAGAAAAGATTAAAGGCAAATCTTTTGTAAAAAGAGAACCTGTCACAGATAATATGTGGCTTTCTCATTTACAAGGTAGAGAACCAAGTTTAGGAATTATTCCAATTAATGATGAAAACAAATGCATATGGGGATGTATAGATATAGACTCTTATGCTGGTTTTGATCACCAAAAATTAATCAATAAAATAAAATTATTAAAATTACCGCTCGTGGTATTCAGGTCTAAAAGTGGTGGAGCACATGTATTTTGTTTCACCACCGTTCCTGTTACAGCGCAGTTAATGAGGGATAAACTTTTATCTGTTAGTGCCGTATTAGGATATGGCGGCTCCGAAGTTTTTCCTAAACAAGTAGAACTAAAATCAGAAGAAGATACAGGAAACTTTTTAAATTTACCTTACTTTAATGGAGACAACACAACAAGATATGCATTTCGAGAAAGTGGTGATGGGGCTACCATGGAAGACTTTTATGAGTTATACGAAAGAAATAAATTAACTCCAGAAAAATTAGAAACCTTAGAAATTAAAAGACCTTTATCTGAATTTAGTGATGGACCTCCTTGTATAGAATCATTAACACAAACAAAATTAAATGATGGAAGAGATCGTGTAATATATCAATACATACAATATGCAAAAAGAAAATGGCCAGAAGATTGGCACAACAGAATTAATCAATTTAATTACAAATATTTTGAAAATCCTTTAGACGATAAAACAATTCAAGATAAAATAAAATTTCATGCTAAAAAAGATTTAGGTTTTAAATGTAATGAAGAACCTATGTGTAATCATTGTGATAAAAAATTATGTAGAAGTAGACAATTTGGAATTGGAGGAGAATCAATTTTTCCTGAACTAAGTGATTTACAAAAAGTAGAGTTAGACGAACCATACTATTGGGTTAATGTAGATGGAGAACGAGTTAAATTAGACAATATAGATTGTCTTATGGATCAAAGATTATTTAGAAGAACTGTTACAAAACAAATAAATAAAAAACCATCTAGAATTAAACAAAATGAATTTGATAAATATGTAGATCTTTTATTAGCTGGTGTAGAAATTGTTAAAGCACCACAAGGGTCATCTATTTTAGATCAACTCCAAGATCATTTAGAAGAATTTTGTACTAATAGAACCGCTAAAAGCACAACCAAAGAAGATATATTAAGAGGAAATGTTTGGACCAATGAAGGAAAACATCATTTTATTTTTAGTAAATTTTTTCATGGATACTTACAAAGAAAAAAATGGGGAGAAAAAGCTCAGCCTACACAACAAATGTTAAAAGAACATTGTGATTGTAAAGATGATAGATTAATTATAGGTAAGAAAAGACCTAGTGTAATGATTGTAAATGCATTTGAAAGACCAGAACATAATTATACACAGAAAAAACTAAAAGAGGAGGCACCTTTTTAATGAAATTTACTAAAGAATATAGAAAAATATGGAACGCACAATATTATTTAAAAAACAAAGAAAGAATTTCAAAAGAACATAAAGAGTATCATGAAAAAAATAAAGAAAAACAAAATGCTAGATCTAGACAATATTATTTAGAAAATAAAGAAAAACTAAATCAAAAGGGTAAAGAATATTATTACAAAAATTGGAATAAAGTACAAGAGTGGCACCGAAAATATAAGGAAAACAACGAAGAAAAATTAAAAAAACATTATTATAGTGAGTCCAATCAAAAAAGATTAAAAGAATACAGAGAAAAAAATAAAGAAAGAGCTCAAAAATTACGACAAAAACGAGATAAAAAAAATAGAAAAAAATTAAATAAATACACAAGAGATAGAAAAAAAACTAATCCTAGTATTAGAATAAGACATCAATTATCAAATAGACTGTGGAGTGCTTTAAAAAGAAACAATCTTTATCAAAATAAATGTGCATCTACTATGCAACTTGTTGGATGTACTATTGAAGAATTATGGAAACATTTAGAATCTAGTTCATCTTGGGAGCCGTGGATGACACGGGAAAATTATGGTAAAGGGGGTTGGGATGTTGATCACATATTACCGTGCGCTTCTTTTGATTTAAAATGTCCAGTTCAACAATTAGCTTGTTTTCATTGGAGTAATCTTCAACCATTAGAACATATTAAAAATGTAAAAAAAGGAAGTAAAATTTTATGAAAACAATTGTATTAGGACCTCCAGGAACTGGGAAGACTCACACACTTTTAAATAAAGTAGATGATTATTTAAAAGAAACTGATCCAGACAAGGTGGGTTACTTTGCCTTTACAAAGAAAGCAGCAAACGAAGCAAAAGAAAGAGCAATGGATAAATTTAATTTAAGCGAAGATGATCTTCCATATTTTAGAACTCTACACTCGCTCGCTTTTAGAAGGTTAGGAATTAACAAAGAAAATGTAATGCAACGTAGACATTATGAAGACTTAGGACAAAAAATAAATTTGCCTTTGGATTATAATGACTATGATGAAGAAGAAACTGGATTGTTCACCACTAAAAGTGATTACTTAAGAATTATAAATTTAGCTAAATTAAGAAACATTACCATTGATCAACAATTTAATTTGGGAGAACATAATCAAGATGTGGAATATGATAAACTTAACATAATAGCTAATGAACTAGACAGATATAAAAAAGAATATAACCTAATAGATTTTAATGACATGATACTAGACTTTGTTAAGTCAGATAAATCTCCTAGATTTGATGTAGTATTTATAGATGAAGCTCAAGATTTATCTAGAATGCAGTGGGATATGGTTAATCATTTTAATACACAAGATTCTTTTATTGCAGGTGATGACGACCAGGCTATCTTTAGATGGGCTGGTGCAGACGTTGATTCTTTTATTACTCAAACAGGGAAGATGTTACATCTTACGCAATCAATGAGAATACCTAAAAAAGTTCACGACTTTGCTATGAAAATTATAGAGAGAGTTTCAAACAGAATTTATAAAGAATGGAAACCTAAGACAGTAGAAGGATCTGTTAGAATGTATGAATCATTTGAAGATGTGGACTTAAGTAAAGGAGAATGGATGGTTTTAACTCGAACTAGGCATATGTTAGAAGCAATAGAAGAGACATTAACAACTAAAGGATTATATTTTGAAAATAAATTTAAAAAATCTTTTGAAAAAGATATTCAAGACGCAGCTATTGATTGGCATAATTTATTAAAAGGACAATTATTAAACTATCGACAATTAGAAAATATATCTAAATACATGGGGCCAAGTCATTGGCATAAGAAAAAAATGAAAGGAATGGTTAAGGAAGCTTTTTATGGAATAGATCAATTAGTTAAAGATTATGGACTTCAAATTAAATTAAATTGGTTTGAAGCATTTAATGACTGTTCAACAGATAGAAAAGAGTATATAAGAGCTATGAGAAGAAATGGAGAAAGCTTGAAAGAAAATCCTCGAATACAATTATCAACTATACATAGTGTTAAGGGTGGTGAAAAACAAAATGTAGTTTTATTAACTGATCTTACGCATAATACAAATAAAGCTTACGAAAAAAATCCTGACGATGAGAACAGATTATTTTATGTAGGTGCCACGAGAACAAAAGAAAATTTACATGTTATTCAACCAAAAGATGATTACAAAAGTTTTCAAATTGGAGATCTATGATACATCCCTACGCTACAAGTAGAAAACGAGCAAGAAAAAAATGGAGACAAAGTCCTAAAGGCAAAGCATGGGACAAAGCTTATAATCAAAGACCAGAAGTTAAGGCTAGAAGAAAAGAACTTTATATTCAAAAAATAATTAAGGAATCACAAAATGACTTCAACAGTTTGGGATAAACAACACGGAGGATCACATTATAAAAATTTTAAAATTCAACCCAGTAAATTTGTGGTTGAAAATGAGTTGCTCTTCCCAGAAGGCTGTGCTATAAAATATATCTGTCGTCACAGACTAAAAGGAAAGAAGGAAGATATATTAAAAGCGATACACTTTTTAGAAATGATACTTGAAAGAGATTATAAAGAAATAGAGAAACCAAAAGAAAATAAACCAGAAGATAAAGATAACTCCTGGGGTATAATTACTAAATGATACAAAAACCTTTATTTTCACCACAAGTAGAGTGGACTCCACCAGATGAATTTCCAGACTTATCCAAATATGATGAGATTGCAATTGACTTAGAAACTAAAGACCCAGAACTTATGAAGATGGGATCAGGTTCAGTTACTGGTAGAGGAGATGTTACAGGAATAGCTGTAGCTGTACATGGATGGTCAGGTTATTATCCAATTGCACATGAAGGTGGTGGTAACATGGATCGTAAAAAAGTTTTAAAATGGTTTCAAGGTGTACTAGACACACCTGCAGATAAAATATTTCACAACGCCATGTATGACGTGTGTTGGATACGCGCGTTAGGTTTAAGTATTAACGGTCTTATTGTAGACACGATGATTGCATCGGCCCTTGTTGATGAAAATCAAATGCGTTATGACTTAAACAACTGTTCAAAACGATACACTGGAAAAGGAAAGAATGAAACACATTTATATGAAGCTGCAAAAAGTTGGGGGGTTGACCCTAAAGCAGAAATGTATAAACTACCTGCCATTTATGTCGGTGCATACGCAGAAAAAGATGCAGAGATAACTTTAGAGTTATGGCAAGAACTTAAAAAAGAAATACTTCACCAAGATATACAATCTATTTTTGAATTAGAGACAGAACTTTTCCCTTGCTTAGTTGATATGCGTTTTTTAGGAGTCCGTGTAGATATTCAATCAGCGCAAAAACTAAAAGAAGAATTACATAAAGAAGAAAAAGAACTCCTACACTTAGTAAAAAAAGAAACTGGAGTAGATACGCAAATATGGGCAGCTCGATCCATTGCGCAAGTTTTTGAAAAACTTCACCTACCATTTGACCGCACCGAAAAAACAAATTCTCCATCATTTACAAAAAACTTTTTACAGAATCACCCCCACCCACTGGTGAAACGAATAGCCCGCGCTCGTGAAATAAACAAGGCGCATACCACGTTTATTGATACCATATTAAAACATAATCACAATGGAAGAATCCATGCAGAAATTAATCAACTTAGATCAGATAATGGAGGAACAGTAACCGGAAGATTTAGTTACTCGAACCCAAATTTACAGCAAATACCAGCTAGGAACAAAGAACTTGGACCTCGTATTAGGGCCTTATTTGTGCCCGAGGAGGGCCATACATGGGGTTGTTTTGACTATTCTCAGCAAGAGCCTAGGTTGGTAGTGCATTATGCAGCTTTACAGAATCTCTATGGAGTGGACGAAGTCTTGGAAGCCTACCGTGAAGGCGATGCCGATTTCCATACTATCGTAGCTGACATGGCAGAGATACCTAGATTACAGGCCAAGACCATAAATCTTGGTCTGTTCTATGGTATGGGAAAAAATAAATTACAAGCAGAGTTAGGAGTAAGTAAAGATAAAGCCGAAGATTTATTTAGACAATATCACAACAAAGTTCCTTTTGTTAAAAAACTTATGGACAATGTAATGAATAGAGCTCAGGACTCTGGTAAAATTAGAACTTTACTTGGTCGATTGTGTAGGTTTCATTTATGGGAACCTAATCAATTTGGTATACATAAAGCCTTGCCACATGATACAGCGCTCATGGAACACGGACCAGGGATTAAACGTGCTTTTACATATAAAGCTTTAAATAGATTAATACAAGGATCAGCTGCTGACATGACAAAGAAAGCAATGATTGAATTATATAAAGAAGGAATTACTCCACACATCCAGGTGCATGATGAACTAGACATATCTGTTAGTGACAATGCAGATAAAATAAAAGAGATAATGGAACATGCAGTTTCTCTTGAAGTTCCTAATAAAGTAGACTATGAATCTGGACCCAATTGGGGTAATATTAAAGAGGAGGAAATATGATAAAAAAATACATAGACCAATTAATGGTATGGCAATTACATAACAGAAGAGAAATTGTTTGTGTTGTTGCTGGTCTTATCATTGGCGCAATTATATTTTAGGTATGTATGTCATATCTAAACGCAAACATACCTGTGACGTATGCACAGATCAGGAGAGAGTATCTCTATGACCTTACCAGACATCATGGAGAAGTTGAAGATTGCATTATCTTCGGCATGGCATCGATTACAGGTCGTCCGATCTTGTTTCATGCAATTATGGAAAATGGGGCTGTATTTTATCGTTTGCCGATTTCGGCCTTCATCCAACGAGGATATAATATACAAGAAGTTCCTAGGATGCGACTTGACGAGTTGGAGCTTTGGAATTGTTTTAGTTATTATCCTGCTGTTACTTCTTACGATCTCTTAGACGGTCAACACGGAAAATACATAGGAAAAGATAAAAAATGGCACGCAGGCTCTTATCTTTTTACAGTTGACTGGGCTCATCCAGAGAGTAATATAGTAGATACAGATCATTCTGAAATTCCGCACGAACATAAGTGCGCACATATATTAGCATTAGACGATGGTAATTATGCAGCACAACCTAACAATCGACTTATATGGGACATACCGTCTTTTACAGTTAAAGATGAAATTCCCGACTGGAAGGTTCAAACAAGTGAATGGAATGTAGAAGATTCTGGTAAATGGAAAACAGAAGATACTGATAAGTTCTTCTATGACATTGAGGAGAAAAAAGATGATTAAAAAATTATGGAAAAAATTTGTTAATTGGCTTTTTAGTTGGCAAAAATGATGGAGAAAATTTTAACGATGTTGGTTGGACTCCTAATAGCATTAGGAGGTTGGAGTCTATCTAGAACTTTTGAACTCTCTACTATACAGGCGGTACATGATAATAAAATTGAACAATTAGAAGTTCAATTAAGATTAACAGAAGAAAAACTTGCTGAAATGGCAGACTCAGATGAAGAGATCATGGAACAACATGAAAAATTATTTAAAGCTTTAGAAACAACTCAACCTTCAACAGGATATAGTTACAACTAATGGCACTTAAGATTTCAGACGAAGCTAAAGTACAAATGCCGATGAAGACGGTTGCCAGTCTGATCGCGTTGGTCGCGATTGGAACCTGGGCTTACTTTGGTATTATTGAGACTCAAAACAGACTTTCTACTCAAGTAGAATTAATGTCTAAAGATTTAATTGAAAATACAGAATTTAGAATCAAATGGCCGCGGGGTCAACTTGGTTCGCTTCCTGCAGATAGCGAGCAATTTATGCTTATAGAACATATGAGTGGACAAGTAGAGAAAATAGAGACAGCTATGCAGGATATGATGTCAAATACGGTCAATATTGAACGTTTACAAAAGGACGTAGAAAAGATATTATCGGACATTGAAAAATTAAAAGATAAGCAAAGAACATTTGCTAACGGAAATGGAACACACTAATGAGTAAAGGAACACATAAAACTAAAGACGGACGCACAGCTAAGAAAGGGTTGTGGTATAATATTCATCAAAAAAGAAAACGTGGGGAAAAGATGAGGAAGAAAGGCGCTAAAGGTGCTCCCACTAATAGAGCTATTAGACGTAGTCAGGGCTAATGAACGGGGCTGCTTTACGAGGATATGGAAGAGCCTATATGGCTTCTGGAGGAAAAACTCCTGCGTGGCAAAGAAAAGAAGGAAAGTCCGAGTCGGGAGGACTAAATAAAAAAGGGGTCGCGTCTTATAGACGTGCTAATCCAGGTTCTAAACTTAAAACTGCAGTCACAACTAAACCGTCAAAATTAAAAAAAGGATCTAAAGCGGCAAATAGACGTAAATCTTTTTGTGCAAGAATGAGTGGTATGAAGAAAAGAAGAACTTCTGCAAAAACAGCAAGAGATCCAAACAGTAGAATAAATAAATCTTTAAGAAAATGGAATTGTTAAAATGGTAGAAGTAGTATTTGCATTGTTGATGATAGTGGACCATGAAATTAAGGAACACTTACATATGGACAGCCTCTCAAAATGCCTTAAGGGCAAGCGTATCGCGGAGAGACAGCTCAAAGCTGAAAGTAGAGTGCAGTATAAATGCATTAAATCTAAAGCTAACACCGAAATATATATGGGAGAGAAGAAAATTCTTTCATTAATCCTTGAATAAAAAAAATCCAATAGCAAAGTATCTAAGAGATAGACGTTATCGCCAAATTGTGATAAAGAATAAAAAAGCCTATGACCGAAAAAAGCATAACCTTTCAAACAGAACTAGTCAACGGTAAGTGTCCAACGTGTGATGAGTACACAATGTTAGTTGGTATTACTAAAGAATTTTATAGATGTATGACATGTGGAGCTGATCTTCATCAACACATTAATGGTAAGATAAGTTACTTACCTGTGATTCATCCACCCGCAGGCGCAAAGCCATTTGTTAAAGATTGGGTGTAATGGGTAAACGAGCTAAATTTGGTGTAGTAACTAAACCTAAACGCGATAAACCTAAAAAACGCCCGGGACGTCACAAAAAACGACCCAACAAACATGAGAAAAGAATGGGAAAATTTCGTAGAAAGTAGTTGACAATTATCCTATAAAGACCTATATATACAGAATGAAAGATAGAAACATAAATATAGAAGTAAGTAATATATCAGGTAAACAATGGACGAACTTGTTAATTGAGCTTAATTTAGTTGCTGAAGCGTGGAAAGCTTATGGACCTAAAATGAAAATTAAAGCTTATAACGTAGATCGTATAATTAAATGGGGGAAAAGAACACATGACCATAGAGAAGATAGACCAAATAGCACTACTGTGGGAAAAAACAAAAGATCCAAAGTATAAAACTCTTTGGTATCAATACGTAAAGGAGTTTGCAAATGGAACTTATTATCCTGAGCGATGGAATGTATCATCTAGTACCAGTAACAAAACAGATGATAGAAGGAATAACATTACTCGATCGACTTCTGGTAAATTGCTTTGATCTTTGTGATATATTGAGATTAAAATTAACAACTTACAGTGAGTTACTTAATGCTCACGTAATGAAAGATAAGAGCGGAAGTTTGTATGGTTGTATGTGTAAATGAATTGAAAAGGACCGGCGTCCATATCATGCCTCGCGCTATTCCCTGTACGTCAAGCGATAACCTCGGCAATCACCGGGGTAGCCTCGGAGCCTTTGCTCCTGCAGGAGTACGTGCACGGAAACTGTGGGGGTTGTTATGAAAATATTAAAACACCCAGACACATTTTTAAGACAGCCCACTGAAGAAGTAGAATTTCCATTGAGCGAAGAGAACAGTATCATTATAGATAATATGATTAAGCTTATGTACATTGCCAATGGTATAGGATTAGCAGCTAATCAAGTTGGCTATAACAGACGTATGTTTGTAATGGACACAAGTAATGAAAGAGACAAGCCACAAGTATTTATTAATCCAGTAATAAAAGCAAAAAATAATTTAAAGATGAAAGATGTAGAGGGGTGTTTGTCTTGTCCCGGAGAAGAAGTAACAATGAGTAGATCTCTATCTGTTAACTTAGAATGGTTTGATAAAGAAGGAAACAAAAAACATCAAGGCTTTTTTCACCTTCCATGTCGAGTCATACAACATGAAATGGATCACTTAAACAATAAACTAATTATAGATGAAAAAAAATAAAACGTTACATGGATATTACTGTGCTAATGGAATTATCTGGGAGTTATGGATAGACGATGACGGTAATATTACACAAAAGAAAATGAAATAAACCTATCACAAGAGGGAAAGGTGATAGGTTATTGTGGTGAGAATAATTGGGCTCTAACACAATTTTGCCGCATTGTCAAATGTCTTTGGCTTCAGTGCAAGTAAACCTAATATATATTTGATGTTTGTTAACTTCTTGTTTTCCAATTTCTTCCATTTTTCTTTTTGATTCTTCATAGCCTGCAATCATACAATGATACATATCGGGATATCTCTCAGGCCATTCATATGGCTGCAAACAAGTGCTCGCTGTATAGCTACACATTATTAATGTTAGTAAAATTTTCATCTTGACAAATCCTTATTCAATCCTATATATTGCTCAGAAATAAATGAAAGGAACTATGACTGATATAACAAAATATAGAAACGTTTCGTTAACGCACGAAACATACAAGACTTTGATTGCATTGTCGAAGGTATTATTACCCGATGCGACTTTGTCGATTAGTAAGACCATCGAATCAATTGCAAATGAGAAAGCGAAGAAGTTAAATGGCAAAATTAAAAAAGACTAACACTAAGATAGTAATATGTCCTACTTGTAAGGGGAATGGATTTGTTAAAGTTGCAAGTTTTCATTCTGACGCAATGATACATCAATGTTGGGACTGCGAATCAGAGGGAGAATTTTATGTTTATACACCCGAAACTATTAAGCCTGATCATTATGTTGATCCTATTACAGGCGATGTTAATAAGTTGCACTAAATGACTGAAGGCGACATAGCTTATCTTGCTGGCTTAATCGATGGTGAAGGCAGCATTCAATATAAACAATACATGCGTAAAAGAGCGCATAACAAAAAAGCTTATCCCACTTGGTCTATTAGATTAGAAATAGCCATGACTGATAAGGACACTATTAAATGGTGTCATGAAACTTTTAAAGTAGGTCATTGGGGCGAACGTAAAGTAAAACCTGGGAAGAAAAGACAATGGCGTTGGAGAGTATCCCATAGGGATTGTCTTAAAATCTGTGTCAATATTTGGCCTTATGCTAAAACTAAACTTCATAAGGTAGAACAAATAATAGATCATTACGAGACTTACGATGGGTTACCTAAAAACGTAGTTGATTTAGAGGAGTATAGACTTACTAGAAAATTTAATTGGAATTTACATGGCTCATAAAGATAAAGGTAGAAGGTGGGACGGTAAATCTAGAGTCGTAACGGACCTTTACCGAAAAAATTTTGACGAAATTTTTAAGAAAAAAGTATTAAATGGAGACGATCCTTTTAAAAAAAATGACGGGAGTGATAAGGTAGAAATAAGTCCCGAAGAAATGAAAGAAATAGAAGAAAGAAATGGTTTTTAAAAATAATAATATAACTATTAATAGTAATAGAATTCCTATTGATAGACTCAAGAAATGTTTCTCTATATTTCCTAAAAACTTACCACCTTATTTGGCTTCAATGCCAAGTTTAATTGATCCTAAGATACCTATCTCAAAGACTGTTCGTAGTTGTCCTGGAATGATTAATCTATTTAAGAATACTATTTTGTTTAAGAGTCCATTTGATATTCATGTAAACTTCGAGGACGACGGATCATGGAACGCTTTTGTAGGCTCTGGAGGTATGGGTAATAACACGGTTAATGCTCATGATGACAATCAACTGTTAAACTTTGTAAACAGTCCGTATAAATTATTATTAAAATTTCATTTTGAAATAATAATTCAATGTGATTACGCTGTGTATTTAACTAATCCATGGTGGCATTTTAAACCATATGAAACTATTCCTGGTTATTTAAATTGTAAAGAACCTGTTGAATTAAATTTTTTTGTACCGATTAGAAAAGAGTTAAAGGTATTGAAAATAAATTATGGGGATCCTTTGATGCATGTTAATGTAGAACATAAGGATAAACTAAATATTAAATTTAATAAAAAGAAAATAGATAATTGGAGTGAGCTTCAGTATCGATTCTCTACGCTAAAAAGTAAACTATTTAAGGCTAAATTTTATGATGGATGAAAAAGATTTAAAGGAACATTGGGATATTATAAACAAGCTCCAGGCTCCCAAATTAAATAAGAAATACAAGTATTTACAAGGAAAACAGATCACGGATCATGGAACTGGGACCAGGGTTTATGACTTCAATGGGTCTAGACTTCCAAGCGTAACTACGATATTAGGAGCCACCAAAAATCAACAATTTTTAAAAGACTGGAAGGCCAAAGTTGGAGAAGAAAACGCAGAACGAATCAAGAATTTATCTAGTAAACGCGGAACTGCCATGCACAAATTCTTGGAGAATTATATCACAGGAATTGGGTACGCTGATCTTACAGGGCTCGGACAAGAGGCGCAAGCCATGGCCGAAAAAATTATTGACGTGGGTCTCACACCTGTTGAAGAAGTGTATGGTTCAGAAATTACATTACATTATCCTGGCCTTTATGCTGGGAGCACTGATCTCGTTTGTCTTCACAATGGTTTAGAAACTATTGCTGACTTCAAACAAAGTAACCGCCCTAAAAAGTTAGAGTGGATAGAAGATTATTTTTTACAAATAGCAGCTTACGCTATGGCGCACGACCACACGTACGGTAGTAAGATTAGACAAGGAGTAATAATGATGTGTACTCCAGATTTATATTACCAAGAATTTAAAATACAAGATCATGAATTAAAACAATGGAAACATAAGTTTTTAAAAAGATTGGATATGTATCATGAGTTACAATTCGATGAAAAAGAAAAAACAACACCAATGAATCCGGAGGACTTCTTCAATGGCGCATAGCAACGACATATATAACGCTTTGGTTAAAAAGTATGAGGCAGATATGGCTGATGCAGAGGCTAAACTAAATATGTTTATGTACTCAAGTCAACTACTACCTGAACATGCTGATATAACTGGAGAAATCGACAAATTGCTGCATAAATATGTAGAATGTGGCGAAAAGTTGGCAACTTTAAAGCGTAAATACGGCAAAAGTAACTGACATATAAGAGATCTCACAGATATTTTTTGTTTTTAAAAAAAAAACATGAAAAAAAACTGTCATTCTGTCATTTTGAGCTATTAGTGTTGGTATACAACAATAATACGTGACAAAATTAGTGACAAAAAATGTTTTTATGACAGAAAATATTGTCAGTTGTACACTAATGTCACAGTAGCTCTATCCCGGTGGGCCAAACTTTTTTGAATTTCAAAACTGTAAATATCTGGTATATCTCTTATATGCCTAAGAGAAGAAGAAAACAAATCGCAACTCGTACAACTCCCGAAATACCTTTTCCTAAAGTCCGGGTGGAGTGGATAGACATCTTGAGTGACTCCGGCTGGGCTAGTGATAAAGAATTTGATAAAATGAAATTAAGTTACCCTGTCAATGAAGGTTGGTTGTATTCCAAAGATAAGAATTCAATTAAACTGTTTGCTTCTTTTGATCGGGATGAGGATGGCTTGACTTTTGGGGATCGGACGATGATACCAACTTCGGTTGTTCGGAAGATTCATAAGATTTAGTTGTCTCCTCAGCCACACCTTCAACACTTTTCAAACCTAAAAGAGGTGCGTAGTCGGTTAGTAACTGTTGGCGTTTTGCTTGCAATTGCTCTTCTGTCATTTCCTCTAATTTACCTGATCGTATTTCTTTTTTGTCTACATATAATCCTGCAGCCTTTCCTCTCGCTACTTCCATATTACCGGCAGCGGAGAAAGAATTCTTTTTTAGAGCAAGACCTTTAATTCTATCGAGTTCAGCTAAGTGTTTGTCGTAAGTTACATTATGCTTCTGTAGTCTGTCTTCCGTTAGCTGTGCTTTGTATGCTACAACTAATGGATTTTGTCTTGGGTTAGTTAGCTCGGAGCCTTCCACGATTGCTCGTTTTGGACTGTAGCCTGCAAGTAAAGCTGCCTCTGTTTTGGAGACCGGCCCGTCAGGTCCGCCAAATACTAAAAATTCAACGAATCTTTTTTGCATTTCTGTAAGTCTTTTTGGTAATCCCATGATTGACAATTTAAGGTAAGTATCCTATATTGTCAAGCGTATGAAAGATAAACGTACATATACTAAACTGAAAGAACATGGAGAAGATATGAGCCACGAAAATGAAAGAAAACACAAAAACGATGATAGAGGGGCTTTAGATTTGTCCTACTTAATTGAGCAACATAAGGCAGAAATTTGGGAGTACAAACAGAAAGAAGCTGATTGGATTAAAACTAAAAATGTTTTAGATGGGTCCAAACAAATAATTGATCAACTAAGTTCTAAATTGGTAGAGCAAGTTAGAATAATTGCTGAACTTAGGTATGACAACCAGACTTATAAAAAAGAAATTGAAAAACTTGTTGCAGAAAAAAACAAATGAGAGTAAGAGACTTACAGGAATTTCTTTCCACTTTTACTGCTAGTAACAAGTCAGGTACGAGGCAAGGTAATGCCATAAGTGACGCTGTCATCTATGTTGAGAAAGACGGATTCCTAGAGGAAATTATGAAAATGGAAGTCTACGAAAATAGTCAAACAATCTTGGGAGCCACTAAAAATCACGAGTCTCACCGTTTAGTTTTAAAAACAAAACAGAATAGAAACATAATCATTCCACCTAAATTACGTAATAATACCCTGTAATTGACTGTAATGATTACCTCGAAAATTCAATGGGTCCTGAAGCAAAATTTTACCAAGAAATTAAAAGAAAGTTACCTGAAATTTCGTGGATTAGACTTGAAAATCTTAGCTTATCCGGCACTCCTGATCTATTGGGCTATAATAATTCTGGGCACTTTTTCACTGTAGAACTCAAGGTAACAAAAGGTAACAAAATCAAATTTTCGCCACATCAAATTGCCTTCCATGTGCGCCATCCTAACAACTCATTTATCCTGGTAAAGGCCCTCGGTCCTTTACCCATGAAAACTTTTTCATGGTCCTTGTACCGTGGTACCCGGATCAGGGAGCTTGTTACTTTGGGCTTGAAACTTCCTGCTTGTTGTTCTTCGCTTGAAGCTTGTCGCTTGATGTTTGCTGAGGCTTGACGCTTGTCGCTTCCTGAACCTGAACTGGTTCTGGTTTGCTTGTGGCTTGTTGTTTCCTTCTCTCTGCCCGTAGGGCAGCATAATATTTTGGGTGGTGAAATGTCATTAGTGCTGGCCGTATGATATATTCTTTATTTCTTTATTCCAGCAATTTCTACAATCTTTGCATTGATTGTCCTGAGATGGTGCTGGGCATGTAGCGTTAGCCGTTACAACAGTTGAAGTATTTTTCCAGCTGGCAGGTGCTGCCTGGTCCACCATCGGCGCGCTGAACCTGATCACCAGGTTGCTTGGTGCTCTGTTGAGATGGTCCTTGATCCATGCTTCACGGGTCGGCATCCAGTGCCGCCTTGTGGGCGTTAACCTGCAGACGTCGTATATTTTATTTAAATGTTCTAAGTCCTGTACATCTCCAGAGTCGTGCCACCTGAACACGTCGGGCTTCTTGCTGTTGATAAGGTGAGCCATAGCCTGAACCCATTGCGGTGTGTATATTGCTTTCAGTCTCCTGTACTGTGCATCTTGGACCACCTTAAACACGTAGCAGCCCTTGAGCGCATAACAGTCATAACAGACAGAGCCGGGGACCTTTTGGAGCTTGGCGCCTGTCTTGCATTCTTTTGCAGGTATACCAATTGACCATCCGGGCATCTTGCCAGGCTTCGACAGCCCGCCAACCAGTTTCCATGCTTCTTCGGTTTTCATTTTTTATTCTCCTTTATAATCCTACTATTACCAGACAGCTTGCCGCTTGTCAATTGCTTGTTGCTTGTTGGCGCTTTGAACCCGTTGCGCTTCGAGTCTTCTAACCATTTAAAAAACTCTGCACAGCTGGCCAGGTAACTGGCCGGCAGCGTGCCATGGTCCTGAGTGAACCATGGCAGCAGGTTATTATGATTAATCTTTTTTTTCATACTTTTGCATATCTTTTTTAACAAGAAGCAAAATCTCTTCCAGAGCGTTAGCGATCCTGATCAACGGGTTGATCGATCTCTCTTCTAAGTCTTGTATTTCTTTTAAGTTTTCCATTCCTTCATTCATAATTATTCCTTTCTAAATCCATCCTATCATCTCCTGGACCAGCTGTCAAGCTTGCTGCTTGCCGCTTGTGATTTGTTTTTCTTTTTTAGAATCATTCTAATCTGACGCCTTGCGCTGGCAGCCTGTTGTTTGTAACCATTGGCCACGAGCCACGTTACGTGCAGCTGCAGGATATTAATTCCGTAATTTTCTAATTGTCTACTCATAATCTTTCTGGATCAGTCTCTTCCCACTTGGTAAGTCCGTACGGGACCGAAGCAGTAATAGACTGATCCCAGGTCCAAAGGTTCGCTGTCGTAAAGTACTGACCATCTGGACCAGGGATCAGTTGTTGTCCTGCGCAGGCGAGGATTTCAGTTTGCAACCCTACTTTCCCATCACCGCCCGGTGATCGCGACCTGAACTATAGTGGGTCAATTCCCACAGCTACAACACTGATCCCAGATCCACCAGGTGCATGTAAGACATTAAAGATCTGCCTAATGGATCAGGGATCAGTTCTGGTGGTGGCGCCATTAGACTTTTGTCTCGAGACCACAACCAGAAGTTGTCCCAATTAAATACCTTTTAAGTCGTTGACCTGCTCTAGCATATTTAAGGGTAGAATAACCCACCAACTTAAAATTAATTTAATTAATCAAATATAATGCTTGACTATCCTATTGTCAAGTGATATTTATTCTTTATGCAAAATAAAAATATAAAGGAGAATAAAATGCGATTAAGACTAAATCAAGAGTATCGGAACAAGATTGCTAATAGAATGAGAGTACATCTTGAACAAGAAGATACGATTGAAAAACAAAACTATGACAATCTAAAAGCAGATCAGATTGACATAAACGATAATGCGTGGAAGATTGCCGAACAAATTGTTAGACGACATTATACTTTAGATGATGTTGCAAAGGCACAATACTTACAAAATAAATTTGAGAATGTAAGTACGATTGCTAAAGACAGTTGTTTTCATTTTCATTATCTTGGAATGAAAGAAGATAGAGACTATGACAACAATGTTGTTATGAAAGAAGATACTATTGAAAGCCATTTTGATTTTAGATTAAATGGTAGTATTGATACTGACAACAATTATTCATCTTCAAGAGATCAAGCTTATGGATATGCTTTGTTTCGTGATGAACTTAAAGCACAAGAAAACTGCAACCCAGATATTTTGATTGAACAAGAGGGCAAAGATAGCAACCCACACAAAACAAAATATTGTGATAACAACGACAAGTATCTTGGTAATGATGACAAAGGCTATGGTAGAGAGTGGAACGAAAAATATCAATTAGATTTAATTGGTAGAGATTATTGTAGAGACAGATCAATAGCGTGTACTGAACAAGAGTATATGATGTTGATACAATGGAAACAAGCCAAAGGTCAATTTGTAATTGCACATCAAAAATGGATACAATCTATTTTAGATCAGATGAAAGAAATTAAAGTCGGTCTAAAAGGTTATAAATATCTTGATGAGGCATTAGAACTTGCAACTGAACTTGGTTTAAATATTGATGAGGCTGAAATTATTAGAACTAATAGTACAGGCTTAACTATCTACAATCCTAAAAATCTAGCTGATAGAATAAAAGGAATGAAGAACAAGAGAGTTAAAACTAAAGCAGAAAAAATAGCCGAAAGACTAAAATATGAGGCAGAAAATGGGAGTGTTAAATTTGAAAAAACAGAAACAAGTTTAAATTAACACTTGACGAGGTTATCCTATTGATGATAGGATAACCTTAAATAAAGAAAGAAAGAAAGGATAATATGAAATACTTTAGTTGGTACGCAAAATCGCGACAAGCATTTATTAATTGTCGTGGAGTTGATGAACACGATTATTACGATGAATGGAGTGGAAAGTTTAAAACTTTTAAATCAAAACAATGGACAGATCAAAAGGGTTTTCCTTGTTACAATTTTTGGGATATTGACGCAGAACACCCAAGAACTGCAGTAAATTATTCTGTGAGAAAGGCTGAGGCAGTATGAAATTATTAATTGGATTAAGCGGATTTGTAATTGCAATGTTAGGTGGAATTTTATCTTATCGATTTGATTTTACTATTGGATTACTCGTTGCATTCTTAGGTGTATTTATGTTTTGGTCAATGCTACCAAGCACAGATCAAAATGAAAGGCTAAGAAGATATGAGTAATTATAATTGGTGTCATGGTCCGAACTGTCATACTTATCAAACTCAATCAAGAATAAGAGGGAGTGGCGATAATAAAGTTTTAAGAACTATTAAAATTAAATGGGGCAGATATAATTACTCCGGCGATGAACAACCTAATATGTGGGATTACTTTTGTAATCAAAGTTGCCTAATGGATTTTATTAATACTCATATATCTAGTGTCATTGCAATAGCACCAAGACGCGAGGCTCTTGAAACACCGGTTAAAGTTGAAACAAAAACATACAACGCACCAGATCACCCATATTATAATGGCAGAAAATACAAGACAATAACAAAGGTTGACAATAGCAATGGATAATATAGGATAACTATTATGACAAAAACAAATACAGATGAAAGAACAGAAGAAAGACGTAATAGATTTAATGGCGAGTCTATTATGTTAACTAAAGAAGAGGCGAGAAGACACGATTGTATCTTCTTAGCTGAGATCATGGCAACACTAGAAGATAAGACCAAAGGTGTTGGCGAGTCTAAGCATTGGAAAATTATGAGAGATCATCTCGATTGGTTTCGTAAGAACAATGCTGAGGCATACATGGTCTTGCTAGACTAATCATCAACCACGGTGCAGGCGATCGCTCGCCTGCACTTCCTTAAAATCTTTTAATCAATAGAGGTACCACACACAAACCGAACTTCGCGAGTAACGCGAACCCCACTTCCCTTTTATATAAAAAGGGGTCCCACTACTTCAGGTTGAATTGCTTGATTTAGAGAGTTAATGGTGGTAAAAAACTTATTGAACACCTAAGATGGTGCAAAAAATTTTATAAAATTTTTTATGAATTTAGATAATATAGATATAAGTAAACTACCTGCTGAAGTCCGTAAAGAATTACTCCAAGTAGATGTATTACTTGCTGAGAAAAAAATAAAAAATATGGCTCACAAGGATTTTATGTCCTTTGTCAAAGCTGTGTGGCCCGAGTTTATAGAGGGCGCACATCACAGAGTCATAGCACAAAAGTTTAATGACCTTGCTACAGGAAAAATTACGCGTCTAATTGTAAATATGCCACCTAGACATACCAAGTCTGAGTTTGCATCTTACCTGTTACCAGCATGGATGGTGGGCCGTAATCCAAAATTAAAGATTATTCAAGCAACTCACACAGGAGAACTTGCAATTAGGTTTGGTCGTAAAGCAAAAAACTTAATTGATTCTCCTGAATACCATAAAATTTTTAAAACTAGACTACAGGAAGACTCTCAAGCTGCAGGAAGGTGGGAAACTGCGCAAGGTGGTGAGTATTTTGCTGCTGGTGTAGGTGGAGCAATTACAGGAAGAGGTGCTGATCTACTAATAATTGACGATCCACACTCGGAACAAGACGCAATGTCAGCGACAGCGATGGAAAATGCGTACGAATGGTACACATCTGGTCCAAGACAACGTCTTCAACCTGGTGCAAAGATAGTTTTAGTTATGACACGTTGGTCAAAAAAAGATTTAACAGGAATTTTGTTACAAAATCAAAAAGAAGTTAAAGGCGATCAGTGGGAAGTGGTCGAATTTCCAGCGATCATGGACCAAGGAACTAAAAAAGAACCTGTTTGGCCGCAATATTGGAAATTAGACGAGCTTGAAAAAGTAAAAGCAACACTTCCGGTTGGAAAATGGAATGCACAATGGATGCAACGTCCAACTTCTGAAGAAGGAGCCATAATAAAACGTGAATGGTGGAAGAAATGGGAAAAAGATTGGCTTCCAAGTTGTAATTATGTAATTATGTCTATGGATACCGCTTTTTTAAAAAAAGAAACTGCGGATTACAGTGCAATTACTACTTGGGGTGTGTTTCATCCAAATGAAGACTCTAAACCTAATTTAATTTTATTAGATTCACTAAAAGATCGTTATGAGTTTCCAGAATTACGAAGAGTTGCTCTTGAGCAGTATAAATATTGGAATCCTGACATGGTAATAGTTGAACAGAAGGCATCTGGAACTCCATTAACGCACGAATTGAGACAAATGGATATTCCAGTGATGACATTTACGCCAAGTCGTGGTAATGATAAGCACGTACGAGTAAATTCATGCGCACCATTGTTTGAGGCAGGAATAATATGGGCCCCTGATATGAAGTTCGCAGAAGAAGTCATTGAGGAATGCGCGTCATTTCCTTATGGCGATCATGATGATTTAGTCGATTCTATGACTATGGCTGTCATGCGATTCAGGCAGGGAGGCTTCCTACCCCATCCCGAAGATTATGAAGATGAAAAAAAAGAACCTAGGAAATTGGAGTACTATTAAAAATGGCAGTAAATGTAATATATGCAAAAGTTCTTGAGCTTCTTAAAAGAGCGGGAATTGATCCTCAAAAATTTATAGGAACTATAGATCCTAATAAAATTAAAAAACTTACAACTAAAACTGAAAAAACAGCTACTAAACCAAAATTAATTGATGCTTTAAACAAAGACAAATCAACTTTTGGTGATGCGTTAAAAATATTTGAAAATGAAGCTAAATATATTTCTCAAATGAATGAAATGGAGCTGACAAATTTTGCTAACAATTTACAAGATTATTTTACAGTTGGTGGAAAAGTTAAATACACTCCATCCAACGTTGTAACAACAGAAGGTACACCTGTTGTTGGAAAAAAATTAACAAACCTTGCTGAACGAAAAGGCGCTAAAGGAAAAACAGATGACACTTCTCTTCAAGGTGCTATGGAAGGTCTAATGTCCTTGGTCGATGATCTTAAGGGTATATCTCCAAAAATGAGAAACCAAATGAACCGTGATGAGTTAGCTAAGTTTCTTCAAAAGATGAGAGGTAGAAAATTTACCAATGACGAAATTAAATTAGTTCGTGAATATATGGATCAATACGGAATTGGTTTGGCTAAAGAAAAAGGAGCTCCAGCAATGGAGTATGCAAAAAAACTGGGAGCTAAAAATAAAGAAGAATTTAAATTTATAGAAGAGTATTTAGATAATATTCAATCTTATTCTCCACAAGAGTTTAGAGAAATGTTTGACGTTAAAAAAATTAACATGGATCTTTCAGATTTAATTGAAAGAAAATTAGAAAAGCATTTTAAGAAAAAATATAAATGGGACGATACTAAAAGAGATGGTGGGTTAGATGAGATTACTTATGAAAAATATGAAGATGAGGTTTATGAAGCTGGAAAAGAATTTTCTGATTTTCATCGAACCTATGACTCAAGCGCTCCGTTTGGAGAGAGTAAATATCAATCTTGGTCTAATAATCCAAAAAATTGGATAGATGAAGCAAGTGAAAAACTTCAAAGTATTACTGGTGATGGATTAAACGTAGATTTTTATAAAAGTTACACAGATGATGTATTAACTAAATATCCTAAACCAGAAAAATTCCAATACGGTGGTCCGGTGATCAAGGGCCCTGATATGGGGGCCACGGCTCACGGATCTGGGGAATTACTTGCACGATCTAGAATATTACAACCTGGAGGACAAACAACAACGTCAACAGGATTAAATTATTTATTAGGTGAAGACGATACAACTAGAATTCCTTTTGCTGGTGGTAAATTAGTAGACATGAGTCGTAGAGGATTTTTAAAATTTGTAGGTGGAACAGCTGCTAGTATTGCTGCATTAAAATCAGGTTTAGTAAAATTAATGGGTGGTAAAAATCCGGAACAAGTTAAAAAAGTAATTGATGAAGTTGTAATTGCTAAAGAAACAGGAGCACCAGAATGGTTTCAACCTTTAGTTAATAAAATTTTAAGAGAAGGGAAAGACACTGATATTACCTACAGTGAAAGACAAATTGGAAAAGTAATGGAGACACCATCTGGTAAAGTAGATGTAATTTATAAAATGGACACAGGTGAAGTAGAACTTTCATTTGTTGGAAAGAACACTGCCTTAGGTGAGCAAGTAGATTTAATTTATAAACCAGGACAAGCAGATGAAATGACAAAAGGAGCAAAACCTGCAGATGAATTTATAGCAGCGGAAACTGTTCCTGAAGGACATATGCATGGACCTGATGATTATAGTATAGATATTGGTTCTTTTGAATCATCAAATGTTGGAGACCTCTCATCAGATTTAACAGAACTTAAAACTTTTGCGACAGGAAAACAACCAACTATGAAAGAAATTGTTGAAGGTATTAAAAAGAAAAAAGTTAGAGAAACAATGGAAAAAGATCCTGGTCAATACTTAACAGACGTTTATGGTGACTATGATCCTTATGCATCCGGTGGGCTTGCAAGATTGTTAGGAGAATAATGCGAATAGATAAATTAAGAATGGGTGAAGCATGGATAAAAGAAGATGACGCTACACCACAAGAAGCAAAAGCAACTTGGGATACTTTAGAAAAAGAATTTGAAGATAATAGAAAAATGTTATTAGCAAGTGCTGAGACTGATGCAATTATTCAAACTATAGACGACAAGTTTGGTCCGGGAACCATGTTCCCTGCATCTGAGGCACCTATACCAGAAATGACGGACACTCAACGTATCATGGAGTGGGAAGAGAGAAATAGAAAAGCAGATGGTGGTTTATTAATTTCTCAATTAGTTACACCCAATCCTGATGGATCAAGACCTGGATACGCTCCTCAACCAGGATGGAAAAAAGAAAAAGAAAAATTTTTTAAATGGTTAGCAAATAACCCAGACTATGATTTTGCTAATTCAAGCACTCCTGAAATTATAGAAAAATCTGGTACAAAATTTGAAGTAGGAACTATTCAAAAATTTTTAAATGAAGAAGGAATACAAACTAAACATTCTATAGCAAGAGCACAAGATACACCTAAATATACTAAAAAAGTTTTAGAAGAATTAAGAAAAGATTTACCTGCAGGGATAAGTGTAGAACCAGGAAGACCTGGAAAATATTATTTTAGAATAATGCTTAAAGGAGGAAAAGCAGGGAAAGAAACTTACAGAAACTCTATGGTGGCTAATGAGGCCAATAAAAAATTAATTATTGATGATTTTAATCGAGTATCCAAAGAATATTATCCTGGAAGATTAACAAATCAAGAATTTAAAGATTTAAGATTAAAAAACAAAGATATGACAACCGAACAGTTTGCTAAATTTTTAGATGATGAAGGTAAAACTACTTATTTAGGTGATAAATGGAATAAGAGTAGTGTTTCTCGTCTTCAAAGTAAATTAGATATTGGAGTAGGAACTACAGGTCCTTTAACAATTAGATCAGTAGATGAAGCTAAGAAAATTATTCGACAACAACCTGGTGCTAAATTTTTCTTTATGACAAATCCCACTGACTCAGAAATAACAAGATATGCTGCTAATTTAGTTTCTCAAGAAAAGTTAGGTGGTAAAGGTGGCCTGCGAGGTTTTCCTATAGGAAGTACTAAAGAAAATAAAATGTTTCGTAATTTTTATGACTCCTCTCTTAAATTAGACGGAAGAATGAAATTATTAACTGACAAACCAATAGATGCTGATGGTAATATTGATTGGAAAATGAAAGATAAAAATGGAGTACCTGCATGGAAAAAAGCAAAATTTTATGACAATAAAACAGGAGCAACTTATACTTGGGGAAAAGACTATAAACCTGGTGATTTAAGAAAACAAGTAGACGCTGCTTATGGAGATGGATTTTTTGC
>VTLG01016309.1_pt1 | contig 38982 bp, 58 predicted proteins | sample 4694571 | NCBI WGS metagenome assembly VTLG01 (sample SAMN12604809, study PRJNA352737) | marine metagenome | biome: ENVO:00000447; feature: ENVO:00000209|ENVO:00000569|ENVO:01000036; material: ENVO:00002151; isolation source: viral sequences binned using virsorter ... | reverse complement strand
TTCCTCCAGAACCATCATCTGATTGAAGAATAATATCTTTGTCATCTGCATCATTTCTTATTATAATATCTCCAGTAGTTGCTCTCCAATATCCTATATCATTAGTTCCATCGTAATACATATATTGGTCCGAGTGTGAACCCATATAAAGATTTACACCATCATTTCTATACATATCTTTTTGTATAGATAAAGCTCCTAAACTACCATCTAATGTTAGGTAAGCTGTATTACCACCTGAACCATCATCACTTTCTAAAATAATATCTGCATCATCTGCTCTTTGTGAAATGGTTAAATTTCCTGTATGATTTAGTATTGTAGAATTACTGCCATCGTGTTTTAATTCTAAATCATCGCCACTACCTATTGCAAATTGTTTACTATCAACAACTCTTACTTGTTCGTAAAAATAAGTTCTTTTTTCCCCACCATCAAGCACCATATAATTAGTGTTTCCACCACTACCATCATCATTGCTAAATATAATGTCTGCGTCAGTAGCTTCGTTTCTTATCTTGGTATCGCCATTAGCATTTCTAATATATAACTCATCATTAGTTGGCTCGTAGTAAATATAAGCGTCTGAACTATTTCCAAAATATGCTTTTACATCATCTGCAAACATCATATTCTTTGCTACATTGATAGTAGTAGCACTACCATCTAATGTTAGGTAAGCAGTAACACTACCACTACCATCATCGGATTGCAGTACAATATCTTTATCATCGCCTTGATTTTGAATATATAAATGTCCAGTAGAGTTTATAAAATAAGAATTAGTGCCATCGTGCATCATTTGAAAGTCATTACCACTACCAGCTTTTAGCTTACCATTATCATTTACTTTCACATCGTGGTTAAATATTGCAGTTCCAGCATCACTTCCATCAATCTGAATGGCATTAATATATCCACCCGATGTATTGTGTCTAATAAATAAATCAGCATCTGCTTTTTGTGTTAAGATATAATTGTGGTCAGACTGATGATATAATTGTAAATCATCAGATGCTCCTATTGCTACTACTTGATTATCATTTTGGAATTGTACTCTTGCAACTTCACTTGCATCTATTTTCATTGCAGTAATTGTACTGCCACCATCGTTTACTCTAATAAAAATATCTTCGTCTGATGTAGTGTTCTCTATGTATAAATCTCCAGTTACATTGTGTGAAATATAACTATTGCTACCATCGTGTTGTATTGCTAAATCTCCACCAGTTCCAAACATAGCCTTAACACTATCTTCGTATAGTATATGTTTATGTGCTTTGGTATAACCTGAACTACCATCTAATGTTAGGTAAGGTGTATTACCACCACTTCCATCGTCAGCCCTAAAAATTATATCTTTGTCATCTGCTTGGTTTTGAATATAAAAATCACCAGTTTGATTACTGATATAACTATCAGTTCCTGCGTGTTCTAAATGTAAATCATCACTTGCACCGAATACTAATCGTTGCCCATCATTAGGTAATTTAACTCTACCTATTTCACTTGCATCAATCCTTAATGCAGTAAGTGTAGAGCCACCATCGTTTACTTTAAAATATATATCTTGGTCTGATGTTTTATTGTCTAAAAATAATGCTCCAGTATAGTTTTCTATAAATGAATTTGTTGCATTGTGGAATAATTGTAAATCACCAGAATTTCCAAGTTTCATTACACCACTATCTATAAGTTCTAAATGATTTCCATCTATAGTAACATTTGTTGATGCAGACATAGCGTCTGCGCCAGTAGCTCTTAAAACTCTACCACTTGCTCCATTGGACATAAAGTCTGATACATCTACACTTATAGTAGTGCTTGATATATCTATACCAGTTCCTGCTGTATCAAGTGTTGCGTCTAACTGCGTTTGAATATTAGAAGTTACTCCGTCTAAATAATCAAATTCAGTATCAGTTACACCTGTTGCGTGTAAGGTATCTAAATAATTTAATTCTGTAACACTTCCTGTATATCCATCTAATACATTTAATTCTGCAGGTGTTGATGAAATTGTTGTTGTTGTAGCTGCTGCTAATAGTGGAATATAACCACTTGCGTTTAATAAGTATTGAGTGTTGTCATCATTGGTAGGGTCTACAATAGAAAGAATAGTTTCGTTTGCGTCTGCTGTTGCTCCTTCAAATTTAACAGCATTTGCAGCGTTCATTGTAACTGTATCTACTGTAGTAGTTGTTCCTGCTACGGTTAGTTTAGGAACTAATAATTCTCCTGTGCTTGGATTATATCTTAATGCACCTGTGTCATCTAATAAAGCATTTGATTCATCGTGAAATACAACTGGAAAGTTTGTGTTTGCTGTGCTATCTGATACAGTTACTTTTGCAGCTGTACCAGTTGTATCCTGGTTTAAAGTTCCAACAACTAAATCTATTGTTCCATCTCCATCTTGATAAGTAGCAGTAATTCCAGTTTCGGTATTACTACTAAACATTGCTCCTACGACATCTTGTATTTCTTCATCTGTTTGGTCAGCAGTCGCATTACTTTCAACTGAATCAAGTTTTGTTTCTTGAGCATCAGTCATTAATCTTTTATTAGAAGCATCGGTAAAATTAGTAGTTGTAAATGTAGGTGTTGCTCCACTTATTACTGATTGGTCTAGTGCTTTTACATCTGCAATACTTGCAAGTTCACTATCCATTAATGCACCAGCTGCAGTAACATTTGTTGCATCTGTTACATCGGCACTTGCTTCTATACCATCTAACTTACTATGGTCTGCAGTTGTAAAGTTTTCATCAGTTTGGCTTGCAACTACAAAATCTATATTACCATCTGTGTCATCATAGCTAACAGAAATGCCCGTTTCTGTACCATCTAACATACCTCCAACAAAATCTTCTACTTGTTCTTGTGTTAGTGTGGCACTTACTTTAGAGTCTAATTGTGTTTGAATGTTAGATGTAACTCCATCTACATAATTTAGTTCTGCAGTTGTCGCAGTTACACCGTCAAGAATATTTAGTTCTGAAGCTGTAGAAGTTACACCATCTAAAATATTTAATTCAGAAGCTGTAGCAGTAATAGCAGTTTCGTTAATCTGTAAGGCTCCATCATTTTTGATGTTGATAGAAGAAGAACTTATCTGTAGTACACTAGATGTACCCTCTCCATCTTCTATGTCTCTCAAAGTTCCATCTACTCCAGCATTGCTGTTAGAAACCTGTAGTAAGTCTTTATAAGACTCTGATATTTTTTTACCAGTTAATGTTGCCATTGTTTACCTATGTAAAGTTTGTAGGAACAATTCCTCTTGTTCCTCCAGTTTTATCTCTTCTTCTAACACCATATCTTCTTACCATCTCTCTGTATTCTGCCATAGCCATTTGAGCTGATTGTAGTTTTATCTGTGCTAGTTCTGCATTGTTAGTTCTTGCAGCTTCATCCATTAATGCTTTTGCCTTAACATATAATATTAATGCAGGTTGTAAAGTATTGTCTATATCAATCGTTCCTGTAATTGCTGTAAGTTTGTCAGGCTCTGCATAATAAGATATTAAAATACCATTAGAAATGTGGTCAGTTCCACTACCAACTATAGGTGCCTTGTGTCTACCTTGTGCTGTTTCTGTTGTTCCACCATCGCCATCTGTTGTAGCAATAGCTATTTTATCTCCTTCTATCCACCACACAAAGTTTACCGATGGGTCTTTGAATGTACTACTTACCGCTGCCATATCTACTCCGTATCTGTTACTTTCACTTCTTGATTTACTAATCTAGGAATCACTACATACTCTGAATCACTATTTAAAATACTACATCTAAACACTTTGTTTATTGTAATATCTCTATCATCGTCTAGTCCATACCACATTTGTCCATTTACCATATTAGTTTTACCATACTCAGTTTTTAAATTATACTGTCCTAAATCTATTAAAGCTTCATTAATAAGACTTAATACATAGTTTTCTGATACATCAGGTACTGCTTGTTTTACTCTACTGTATATTTCTTTTCCACTAAATTCTATTGCTGCCATTATAAGTCCTCATATTTTGCGTTTACATCTTGCCAGAAAGAATTACCCTCTGTCCACAATCTAAACTGTTCTAACGTTTCTCTCCAGTCAGTGGCAGGTGCTATTACCTGTTCACCCCAGCTAGTTGATGGAGTTGTTAATAATTCTGTCCAAGTAGAACTTGGGCTAATAGCTTGTTCACTCCAAGAAGTTGAAACAACATCTAAATCCTCTGTCCAAGAACTAGATGGTTTTATAGTTTGTTTTGTCCAACTTGTGCTTATAGCCATTATCTAATATCCTTGGATTCTTTTTTCTGATTTATAGTTTCTATCCCCAACACCTGCAAAGATTCTTTGTATTGTGCATCTATCATTTGGTATTGTTGTGTGTACCACTGATACTTAGAATTATCTATAGATAGTCTTGTTTGTATTTCTGATGCATATCCTTGTGCTGCATTTAAATAAGCACCTACTGCGTTATTATAACCATTGGCTAATGCAAGGTTAGTTTGGGCTTCAGCTATAAAAGCCTGTGCAGTATTTATAAAAGCTTGTACTGCTTGTCCTTTTGCTCCTGTGAAATTTGCTCTTGATGTTATTTCTGTAGCAAATCCATTTATCTCTGCCTGTAAACCATTAACAGCGGTTGTAAATTCTTCTAAATGAACTCTTGCTCTGCTTTGCTCTGTTTGTGCGATATTTAATGCTGACTGTACAATCTCTGTATCTTCTAAAGCCTGTGCACCAAAAGCATCTGTAGTTGCTGAAGGTTGATTATTGTTAATTAAATTTGTTGCATTGTCTAATGCGTCTTTTACTTTTGTAAATCCTACTCCAGTAGTATACACGTCTTCATCTCCATAAAGAGCTGGGTCAGCACTTGCAGCTTGAAACTTATCAACAGCCGTATTAATTGCATTTAATGCTGTTTCAAAATCTCCACTGTTATCAGTTTGTGTTGCTATTTCTGCCGCCTCTACTTTTGCAAGTCCTATTTCTGTAGCAGCATTTGATATGTTTGTTTCAACTAAAGCAAGTTTATTTACTATTGCATTATCTCCAGAGCCAGTAGATATTAAAACCACCGCTTCATCTACTTGAGTGTTAATCAATCCTAACGCTGTTGCTAAAGTTGTATCTGAATTAGTTTGAATGTTATTCATTAATCTTTCAACAGCATTTCTTGCTGCGTACAATACTACTGAATACTCTGCTTCATCTGGAAAATTATCTATAGATGTTGCTGAGTCTGCAACAGTTATATCTGTATTTATACCTACTACTCTACTATCATTTGATGCAGCACTTTCTGGAAATGTATTAATAACTTGATTGTGAATTATGTAAGCTGGGTCACTAGTTGTTGCATACTCCATATAAGCAGAGTCGTGTACAGTGCCCATTTGATGTGGCTCTAATTCTCTACAAGGCATATATCTATTGCTATTGTTTGCATCTTTTCTTAAAACTGATATAATTCTTTTTCCCTCAGCGTCTTGCGAGTTCGTAAAATTTGTATTACTTGCTACTCTTGAAAGCTTACTTAAAGGCATTGCATTTAACACATATCTTGCTCCTGCAGTTAGCCAATCAGCTAACGCTAAATCTTCTGTACTAGCAAACCCTGTTAATGCATCTACTTGATTTTTAAATGATTCAGCCATTATTTACCTTGCCCTCTGTTTCTTTTTTTATAATATTTACTACTCATCTTTGTTCCATACTTTGTATTATTGCTTTGCCCTTGTCTGGTTTTCTTCTTACCGTTAGTGTGTCTTTTTACCTGTGTTTTTAATCTTCTCATTCTCCGTAATACTGCAAAGTTTGATTTACTCCTGTAGAGTCATCTCTTAATAAATCTTTAGCACTTGGAAGTAAATTCATATACAATTCTTGTATTAAGTCTGCTTCTCTATTTCTTCTTGTGTCATACTTATCACCAAAATCTCTAAGCTCACTCATCAAAGGCATATAAGATTGAGCATCCTGTGGGTCTTCTGCTATATCCTTTATAATTTCTCTAAACTTTGGTGTTCTATTATAATTGCTTCCATATTGAAATTGTAAATCTGCGATTACTGTTTGCAATCTTGGTGGCATAGATGAAAGTTCTTTACCTGTTAATGCTAAAAAACTATTCTCAATACTTTCTAACTCTCTACCTTTTACAAAATTATCTACTTCAACAGCTTCTTCCCTAGTTAAACTTAATGGATTTTCTTGTTCAAAATCATAAGCTTCTTGCCCTTGCATACCAAAGTATGCTTCCATTTTTTTTAATGTTTCTTTATTTTCAAAATCTTTAAAGTAGTCTATATTCTTTGTTCCAAGGTCTAATCCAGTTCCTATGGTTACACCTGAACTATCCAATACTTGCTCACCACTTCTAGGAACATATCCCTCTGTTTCAAATCCTTCACTCATTCTTAAAAACTCCATATTAACTTGAAGTTCTTTTTGCTTCTTGTATTCGTCTTTGTCTATAGCACCATTAATAGACCTGTTTTCAGGACTAAAAAATCTTTCTCTAATCATATCTAATAGTGTTCCGTTCATCTTCTTTTTTTTCCATTTTGTTTTCTAGCAAATGTTTTTACGTTTGTTGGCTTACCGCCTACTCCTTGTGCTTTTGCTCTCTTTCTACTAACTGCACTTTTTCTTTGTGATGCTGACATACCAGCTGCTTTAGCAGCAGGGACACACTTAGGATATTTTCTTTTACTACCTTTTGCAGATGACCTTCCACACTTTTGGAACTTGCCACCTTTCTTAGGAGCACCAATATCTACCCAGTCCTCACTGAACCACTTTCTAAGTCCACCCTTGTATGCCATTAATATTTACCACCACGTTTTTTATATTCTCTAACAAGCCAAGCATTAGCATACGCTGATGGGTAAACATCAAACTTACGTTTTGCTGCAGACTTTACTCTTGAATACAACGCCTTGTTTTTTGGTGTTGGACTGCCTTTCTTTCTTTTAGCTTTTCTTTTAACAGCCATTATTTCTTATAGCCTTTTTTTCTCATACCTTTTTTCATAACCTTCTTTTTCATTTTAGGCTTTACAACTTTTTTCTTTTTCTTCATTCCGTACATATTATACTTCCTTCTATTAGACTTTATAGTTTTAGTTTTAATCATTTCCAAAAATCATTTGGTCCATTTTCTTTGCTCTATCTTTAGCATTCTTTTTATTAGTTTTTTCTATGTGCTTATCCATACTTACTGTACCAAAATCTATTTGGTCTTTCCTAATTGCTGTTGCCATTGGAGAATCTCTTAAAACAAATTGAGTGCTCCACTTTGGAGGGTGTGCTCTCTTTCCACAAGATGGACAATTAAAGTGTCCTTCTTTATTTGGTTTATTACAATGCTGACAATTAGCCATTACACTTTAGTAATAATAATGTATGCAATTCTGCTTCTGTCTAACATAACTGCGTTAGTAGCTACTAGCTTTGCATCATCTATAGTTTCAATATAATCATTGATTTCTTTTGCTAAAGAACCAGACACTGTACTTGCGGCTGGACTAATATCATTGATTATAACTTTTGTCACTGTATCAAAATTCGCCATTTTATTCTCCTATTAGTTTTAAATTTTTTGGATTTCGGGGTTGAACCTTTTTACGAACAACCCCACAGTATCCAAGACTGTTAATCCTCACGGATTAGTTTATGATATAGTTACGTGTGCCACATCGTGTGCTACAGCTTTTGCAAAGTAATTAATACCATTACAAAATAGCTCTACTTGGTCACCTAATTGTGCACCACTAATGAATACGATTTCATCAACTGCTGATTCAGCAGAGCTACCAGCTCCACCGTCTCCACCTGCTGTCATACCAACGATTGTATCTTCGGCAGTATTGTTAGCAATAGTAACTGCGTTAGCAGCAACTGTTGATAAAACGAATTTAGCATTCCAACCAGCACCAGCTGAAGCCGCTAAAGGTAAAGTAATCTCATAGGCAGATGCCTGATTAACTCCGAATACTTTTCCTGAATCAGCTGCAGTTAAAGTTCTAGCTGCTGCAATCTCTTCGTATTTTAGTTTAAAGTCACTTACACCACTGTTCTGTTCTAAATATGATGCTCTAGCCATTTTACACTCCTTCTAAATTAATTAAGTAATGTGATTCTGGTAGACATACTTCTAGTCCAGCTTCAGTAATAATCATATCTTTACGTAGGTCTTCATCTGCACTTTGTACATTTGTCATAACCTGAGTATCACGATTGATTCCATTACCTACTAATGGTCTGTAGTATAGTTTACTCATATCAGCCATACACATCATACCAGATGAATGTCCTCTAAATAGAGGTTCTTTCACTAAATATACTGAACCGTGAACTGTATTAATCTCCATTAACTGGTGACCGTACTGTCCTGATAGTTCATCCATATTTATTTGGTATTGTGTACTAGCAGTTGATATATCAGAAAATGAGCCGTTGCCCATTTTGTTAAAGAAAGAAATAACAGGAAGAGAAGCTAATGCTAATCTTTCGTTACTTCCACCTCTAGCAGGGTCAAACAATACTTCAAAGTCTGATAATAGTCTATCATATGTAAGCTCTGCAGCTTTTGCAGTTCTGAAGTATGCTTTACCTGACTCATAAGATAAGTTAGATGTACCGCCTACTACTGTACTGTTTTTAATGATGTGACCTACTAGACCTTCTGAGTATTGTACTCCGCCTACTTTTGCTTTCTGATTGAAAAGAAATGCTCTTTCCATATCTATTTTGTGTTCTCTCATTTTTTGAGCTAACACTCTTTCAAACTCGTTAGATACTCCACGTAGTTGTGTAGCATATGCTGTGTTTGAAATCTCAGCAGCTGTTTTGAAAATCTGGGTGTACCCATAATTATCTTCCATGCTGTCTGAGAAAACGTCTGGTGCTCCAGAACCTTCTGCGTATGCAGTACCAATGATTTGAGCTCTTTTGTTATCTAAAAGCTTATTAGCATTAGTTGCTGTTGATGATACAGAAATCACTTTACCAGTGAATGTTGTATCTGCTGCATTCTGAACGGGTGCATCTTCTACTCTACATACAATGTTAGCGTAAGTTGCATCATCTTCAGTTCCGCCTAGTGTTCTTACTGCAAAGACCATTCCTTTAACAAGGAAGTCTACTGCAGCTCCATCTACTGTATCTACAGTAAAAGATACTGTATCTCCAGAAGACTGTGTTGCACTACTATCGTGATTACCTTTTAAAAGAAACTCTCTACTTGTATAATTAATCTTTGTTCTATCTTCAAGATAACGAAACAAAGAATCATCCGTAGGAAGTTTTGCAGTTTTACTCAAGTAGACGAAGAAAGGACTTTCTTCAGGTGCTAGTTCAGCAATCCTATCAGAAAAGTTATATAATCTTCTTCTATCTGGAGCAACTCCATAATCAGCAGATGTAGTAGCAGCAGTCAAGTTTGTTGACTTTATTTGTCCGCTTATTGCCATTTTATTCTCCTATTTATTTTTGTCTTTTAATTCCTCTACCAATACTACCAGAAGTTGCTGCACTCATTATAGTATCCCACATAGAATCTTGTTCATTCTTTGTTGGAACACTTCCACCTTGTAATACACCAGCTGTTCGTGCTTGATTGCTTGTGTCAGGCTTTTGAATAACAGGTTCTTTATAATCGCCTTTATTCATTTTAAAAAGCCTAACTAAGTTATCAAGAGGAACATTATCTTTTGGTTGCTGAGCAAACTGCATAAATTCTTGCACTTCGTCTTTAGCCATACCAAAATCTCTTTCTAGTTTATCAACTGTTTTTGTAATGAATTGCTTTTGCTCTTGTCCTCTCATAGCATTGTTTACAGCATTATTTATTCTAGCTTCTTCTTGTTTCACACGCATTTCGTATGATGAAGAGCCAGGTTTGTTGTACGCTTCCCACGGATTGAAATCGTCATCTTGTAACTGTGCTGTCTCAGTTTTTTTATCTTCACCATTATTACCGACAATACTATCTCTTAAAGTTTCTACAAGGTCAGGTCTTTGCTCTAGTAGGTTTACAAGTGGTTTGTATTGGTCCATATGCTTTTTTTCTGCTTCAGCTTTGTCATACATAGACTGAAACTTCTTTGCTTCTTTTTGCCAATCCATTGCTTCTTGTCCTTCTAAAGTACCTTCTTGTTGAGACTCAGCTTGAACCGTATCCATAGATTCTACAGCTTGAGTATCGATTGTTGATGTTTCATTATTCATTTTAACTCCTTCGATGTCTAGTCTTCTGCTTGAGCAGAACTACGTTTGACTTCAGCCTCTACGACTTTCAGTTCTCCACGTAATTTCTCAAGTTCTAGCAACACCTTATCGTTTAGTTTGTTTTTACTTATACGCCTATCGGCAGTGGCGTTAGATTCTATATCACGTAAACGAGTCTTAAATTTCTCAACTTCAGTTCGTTTTCTATCGGATATAGATTCTCTTGTAGCCGTTTGCAGGTCTCCCTGTAAATCTTTAATTGTTTCTGACATACCAGCCATTTGCTGTTCCATAGCTGCTCTTTGATTCATACGATTTAAAATACCTTCTTTATCAAAGATGTCTGGGTTTTTCTTTAACACTTCTACTTGGTCTACTAGTCCCATTTGGAATGCTTCCATATACACAGCTAACTCTGCATACTTGCTTGTAGGCAATGTAGAACCTGACTCAATACCTACATCGTGTTGTTCTAAATTGTGTTTATCTTTCTTTAAATCAAACACAACTCTTGTTTTGTCAGAATATATTTGTGCTAATTGTTCTGTTATATCATTGTTAGGTTGTACCAAACGCATAAGCTTTGGTACGTCATAATGTGTTTTTGCATAGTTGTACATTACTTTTCCAAGTCTTTTAATACTAAACTCTACGTCTCTTAACTTAGATTTAGGTCTTTCACTACCTAACGCTATAATTCTTTCTGTTCCTCTTGCAGTTTGTGGTTGGTCTCCCACTCCTTGCATTATCTCTGGAATACCAAAAATAAAGTTTATATAGAACTCACATTGCTGTATCAATCTATAAAACTCTCCAGTCAAAGGTTGTGGTGCTGGATAGTGTGGCTCACCCTGTGATGAGTCTACTTCTATTACTGCATTTGGATTTGCCCAATCTTTTTCTAATTGTGAAATGTTTTCTACACTTCCAATAGGAACCATAAGCTTTAAACCTGCTGACGCTTGTGCGTGAGATAGTGCTAATGACCATAACTTATTTAACAAACGTTGCATTGGTCTTGCTCTGGAGACATCAGAACGAGGATAAGGGGTTTGAGTCCAAACGTTTGCAATAGGCACTATTGGGTATACATCTGTGTTTAATATAGTTTCATACAACACTACCTCACCAATACTTGCAACAACTTTAATTCTATTTTGATAGACTTGAATAATATCTACCTTACCCATCTCAACCAATTTTTTATTTTGCTCTAAAAATATTCTAAAGTCTGCCTCATCTACAATAAACTCTTTACCATTTTCATTATCCATCAAACGATAGAAAGGAACTTTAACTTTTGTAAATCTTTCTAATATTTGAAAACGTTTATAGTTTTGTTCTGTATATCCTCTTACTGTATCAGGTGTGTATGTGTTCAAAGAGTTTTTATTTATATTGTCAGGATAGTCTTGCTCGTTAGAGTATGTAGATATTCTATCAATCAATGGGTCAATCTCTTCTCCAGTTTCTGGGTCTACACTTGCACCTAATTCTGGATATAAATTTAATACCTGTGTTTCTGTAAGTATCGTAGATAAAATTATATTATCTGCATCTGTAAAAAATCTATCTCTGGATGAAGCTGGGACATACACTCTAAACGGGTCAAGGTATGAAAACTTTACATCCCCTTTACCAAAGTCAGAGTCATAGTCAATGTAAGTATATAAAAATCCAAGCCCTACTACGCAGTAATCGTGTATAGCTTGTTTTACCTGTGCGTCTCCTTCGGAGTTCTGCCAGGCAAATCCCATTACCTCTCTCCAAAGATAGGCTAATGATGTGTCTGAATCCTCTCTTGGCTGCACTGTAAATGCAGGAGGTCTAGCAGTGAGCATACTTTTTAGTCTTTCAACAGCAGGAGATATTCTATCCATAGGAACATCTGCCTGGTTTCTCGCTGATAATTCGTGAGACTCTTGTTCTGTGAAATGATTACCTAAGTAAAAATCTAAATCTTGTCTAGCATCTGTCTCCCAAGCCTTTCTATCATTCTTATATCTGTCAAATAGTTCTCGGTTGGTTAGTGCTCTTTTGTCATATTCCATATTATTCCTTAGAAAAAGATGTAGTTTATCGTCTGAAATTTACAAAAAATGGTAAAGTCGTAGCAAGAACTATCAGTCAATACTACCTGTTATCCAGTTATAAACCTTGTTTTTCTTTATGTTTACTTGTTTTTCTATCCTGTCTTTAAAATTTTTAGCATCTATTGCGGTACTACTTGGGGCTTTTGCAAAGTAATCTGCATAGTATAATGCATCCATAAGGTCATCATTCTTTGGTTTTGGGTGTTCAAACAACTCATCTACAATCTCGGTCATATGTTTTTTGATGTATAGTTTCTTTGAATTAACTATAGGACCAAGCGTTGTTTCTAACCTGTCTTCTTTTTTAATACCATATGGAGGTTTAACTCCTTTAAATATACCTGGCATTAATCGTTTATCTGCTACAGATATTCTGCTTGTCATATCTCTTACCATTTCTTGTGCAGCAACAGTTTCAATGCTCACTCTTCTAACTGGTGAATACTTCTTTGCCATCTTCACAATCTCTTCTGCCATATCAAATGCTGGTATCTTTTCTCTGAAATAATCTAAAATGTATCTATTTTTGTTTGCATCAATACCCATTACTAGAATAACTTGATAATCTGATGTCTTTGTTGCGGTAGCTGCAAGGTCTACTCCAATATATACATTGATTGGTATAGCTTCATTATTATCAACTAAATAACAGAACCTATCTCGTACTTCAAACTTGTGATTGTAGTATTGAAGTCTATCTACCTTAAATGCAGCAGACGCTGAGTCTCTTGCATCGTTCATATACTCTTGAGCAAACTTGTTTACCAGTCCTGCTTCAATAAATTCTTTTCTTTTATTATCTAACTTTGATAAAGGAAACTGGTCTTTCCATAAAGGTTTACCATCTTCAATAGCTCTGTGAAATGTTAAGTCCCAAGGATAATCTCTGTTGTTGTTCTTTGCCTCGTTCCATCCATCAACAATGTTTTGTAAGAATGAGTCATAGTGTACAATCGTACCAGTCAGCCATATCCAACCTTCATTACCTGGTGTTTCTTCAAGTGATGGGAATACAGTAGATACAATCCACTTCTTTAACTCTGCTCTTCTATCTGGTGTCTTGGTATTTAACTCTGATTCAAAGTCATCAAGAATAATACCAGTATATCTTACACCAACTTCTGCTCTACCACGAAGTCTTTGTGCAGAACCTTTGGCTATAATTCTATCTCCTTTGGGTGTTACAATATCTTTTTCAGTCCAACGCTTTCCAACAGAACCACCATCCATATTACCAAAGTAATATCTTATGATTTCATTTTCTTCAAAGTGGTGTCGTATATATTTTAAATGGTCTACAGACTGACCCTGTTCTTCTGATACCCAAGCCACAAAGTTTTGTTTGTCTTCTTCTGCAAATAAAAACTTATGCATTATAGCAGCTTTAGATAAAATACTTTTACCCATACCACGAGGTATTACGTTACAAATACGTGCTCCTGGTTTATGTTGGATTAGTTTTTTAGCAAGGTCGTGGTGGAATTGTGGACTTTCAGATTTATGTAAGAAGTCTTGTGGTAAGAATACACGACCAAAAAATATTAAGTCTTTGTATGCTTTGGCTAATATCTCATCTCTATCAGACATCTCTGACGCAGATGGGATAATATTAATCTTCTTGTTCTCCACTTTCAATTTGTTTCACTCCACTAAGTTGTAAGATTTCTTCTTTACTAAACCCAGTAAAGGCTTGACCAAGTAGCAACTGCTCTGACTTCTTTTCTTTTGGATACATACTTTGTATCTTCATAAAGTTTTCTAATGCTCTAAGCTTTACAGCATCAGATGTATCTGGATTGTCTACTATATCTCTGGCTTTTTCCAAAGTCCATTTCTTATCAACACCAATATCGGTAAGTAATTCTTCTATTTCTTTTTCCACTTCTTCTTTTATCCTAGTTTGTTTTAACAGCATTGATGATTTCACAGATGCTGTGTTTTTATTATTTGTTTCAAAACATTCTAAGTATGCTTGAACAGGTACTTCGCCGTGTGCTATCATCTTTACAAAACGAATCTCTCTCCAAGACAAAGGCTTTTCTTCTATGTTAGTCCTTTTCTTGAATGAGTTATAATCTTTTTTGGGTGCTCCCTCCATCGTTCCTGAACGAAAACAAGGTCCAAGCAATGTGATATAATAATCATCTATTGCTTTAAGGGTAGTGTTTTTCATCTTCTTCTTACGAAGAATCTGTGTAACCTTGCCATCATCAGTTAGCACCCAATCATTGGGTTCTCCATCTCTCCAATCCTGAATAAGCTCTGCATCAGGGAATATCTTTCTAAACTCTTTCTCGTTATCAAATACATAACGAGGGACTCCTTTAATAATACGTTTATGCATTAGCCTTCAACAACATTACCCCATACCACGCATCTACCATTGACAATCTCAATGACTTCTACTTGGAAGTTCCCACCTGGGAAAAAGGTAATGATACTGAATGCGTGATTCCAATTATGCAAACGACCTCGCAACCACTTGTTGCTTTCTCTTGACATATCTTTCAGACATCCAATTCCCCAAGCTCCAATAGTTCCTGCGTCTAATTTGGTTAAGGTATGTCTTTGAACATCGTGGGTATGCCCGTACATAATATTGGCTCCATACGTTTCAAGATGTTTTTTAGCGTGATAAGTAGTTGCGTAGGTACCGTGTATAAAATTTATCTTACCTAGTTTTAAAGGTAGATTGTATTCATAATACTTATACCCTCTTTCTTTTAGCTTACAAGCTTTTGGAAAGGTGTAGTCTTGCATATATGGGTAACGTTCTACAAAGTTATCCATCCAGAGTTCGTGATTTCCTTGAAGCATATACTTCTCATTGACATTGTGCTTCTTCAATTCGTAATCAATAATATCTAAACCAGCGTTTACATCTTTAATGTCTTGGTCTAGGAATGGGATTTGATATTCTAAATCTGGTAGCTTCTTTCCTTTATACTTCCAAGGACTGAAGTGATGCCATTCTCCCACATCACCTATATTGACATAAATGTCTGGTTTAACAATCTTGATTGCTTGTAATGCACAAGACAATGCTTTCATATCGTGCAACGGAAAGTGCACATCAGGAAAGACGATTGCTCTTTTAAGCTTTGATTTTCTTGCCATCTTCACTTATTATACTCCCCCACATATCATCTTGTCCTACTAGTTCAGGTGTTTCTATCATTTCTACTACTTCAAATAGTTCTATGATACGTTCTAATACATAGGGTTCTTCTGCAAATATTTCAGCATCACGTAATCGTTCGACTAAAAACTTAATACGTTCTATGCTTTCATTGAGTTCCATTTATTTTTTATCTTTCTTTTTTTTAGGTTCTTCTTCATCAAGACCCTTTAATGCTGCAAAAGCACCTTTAACTTGTTCCATTGCTTGTTGAACTGTGTTGATTTCTGCAACTAGCTCATCCCTTTTACTAAGCAACTCATCAAACTGTTGTTGGTACTTTTGTATTTGTTCTTTTACTTTATCCTTCATAATGTAGATGTCTCCTTGTGTTTGTTAAAACTTACAATCTTTCGTCAAGTCTTTACAATAAATATCTACGTAAAGTCTCAAAAACAGAGAAAAATTAAAAAAAGTAAAAATAGTTCTTTGAAAACAGAAGAAAATACCTTATCTTAAAGAACCTCTTTCAGGTTGTCGTATTAGGGTATTACCCTATTAGGGTATCCCTATTAGGGTATTCCTATTAGGGTAACCTAATTAGGGAACCCAAGACACACACTATGTATTAGGGTACCCAAATATTAGGGAACCCTAATGCTGAAAAAAACTTCCAAAAAAAATTAGGCAATTTTGTGTGAGCTTCTTTTTTTGTGTATACCCCCCGCCCGAAGGCAAGGTTGGAAATTTGGAAATGGGTTGAAATTTTGAAAACCCCAACCCAACCCAATTATATTTAATAAAAAGTTCCTCCGTTGTTTTCTTCTTCTTCTAATTCTTCTAACATATCCATAGCACATTCCAAAGTACTTCTAATTTCTTTTAACATTGTACCTCTGATAAATAAAAAATTATTGTCCCAATCTCTTTCACCTAATACTATTTCTAAATGTTTAGTATCTCCTTCTACATCTGTTTTTAATTGTTTTAATAATTCCATTGTATCTTGTTTTAACATTGTATTTCCTTTATGTTTATTTATATTCATACTATATATATGACAAGAGGGAATAAAAGTTCCCATATTATAATGGTTTTTTTCTATTCCCAACTTATCCACAAGTTATTAAGATACTATAATATTTTCAGTATATTTATTATCAAGGTTCAACCATTTCATATTTATAACAGAAGTAGCATAATAACGCCCATTAATGCCCTTCTGATACTCTTTATAATACTTTGGTACTATTTCAACACTATTACCGCTTATAAGTACTTTACAGCCCTTAATTTTACTAATTCTATTTAATAACATAGATTTAACGCTTGAAGGTACATCTAAACTCAATATTTTACTTTTTAATAAATCCATTTTTTTTATTCCTTATTTAATTAATCTTATACCCTATATACTATTATTATTTATTTTGGTTCCTTGATTTTTAATTTAAAGTTTATTTTACCGCCGTCTTTAGTATTTTTTGTCTCCCATTCTAAATTGCAAGCGTCTAAAAATCTTTTTTCATCAAAGTTTTTATTTTGTTTTTTAAAGTATAATAAAAAACTTTCTATTATTTTATCATCAAGACATAAGAAATTATTTGCATCATAATAACTATACAGTCTAATCTCTTTTGCTACAAATTCAGATGTTTTTTTAGTCATTTTTTTATTCCTTAAATTATTAATGTTATATTATTACTACTACTTAAACTTGATTAAGTTCCCAATTATTTTTTAAATATACCCATATCTGATGGAACCCTCTTATATTTTGCATTTCAAATTTATAAAATATTCTAGTCCCAAAAGATGGAGATTTTACTTTTTTAGATTTACCGCCCAGTTCTTTTTCATTTTTATAATGTATGAACCAACCATAATTTTTTTCATTTTCAAAACAATTCAACATTGATTTTTTTACGTTAGGATATTTGATTAAAAAATTTTCTATATGTTTATTCTTTTCTTTTTTCATTTTTTTATTCCTTATTTTGTTTTTACTACAATAATTATATGCAATAAGTTTCCAAAGGTTCCGAACTTTTTAAAAAAAAGTTATCCACATTTTTTCCACATAATAAAATTTTACTTATACGCTATTAATTAAATAAAGTTCCAATGTTTTTATAGATAGCCCTTAAACGCTTTAAAATAGCCCTTAACAAGCATAACAACGCTTTATTAATACCTAGCATGAAAAAAGTTTTTTATTGTCTTGTAGATAGCATTTAATAATATTGTCGTCAGAGAAATAAATTATTATTTTTTTTCAGGAACTTTATTTTTATATTGTAGTATATAGAGTAAGATTAATAATTAATGGAGTTTATTATGACATTAAAAAGTAAGCTTTTGTTATTAGGTATAAGTAAAGCCAAACAGGTAAAAGTGGAAAAAGCCAAGTACTTATCTAATGACAATGGTAAATTGGTAAGGTTAAGAGGGCAAAAATTCCCTCTTGAAAGTGGTAAGTATTATAATTGTTCAGATGGACAAGCAATATTACAAGCCATTAACGAAGCGTATAATATATATTGGGAATATAAACCAAGATATAAATAAAAAAGTTGGGAACTTTAATTGGTTCCCAACATATAAGAAGTAAACAAAGGAGAACTTATGTATAGAGATAAGTACCAAGTAAGTGGAACAATAACCACTAAAAAAGTGTACTATCAGGAAGTAATAGCAGATAGTAAAGAAGAGGCAATAAAAATTGCAGAAAAAAATGGTTATCAATGGGACACAGATGACTTATGCACAGAAGAAAGTGGATTAGAAGAACTTAATGCATTATTAATTGATACAATATGGGAAGAAGAAGAAGAATATTAAATAATAGGGAACTAATATTAATTAACATAGTATAAAGAGTATGCAAACAAAACAAAGGAGTATAGATTATGTTTAATTTATGTGGAAAATGTTGGAGAAAGTTTTTTTCCTCTAAATGTTATAGATGTAAATAAGTGGGAACTTTATTTAATTAAGATAGTATAAGTAATGCAAACAAAACAAAGGACTAATAAAATGATAACAAATTTTAAAACAAATATAGAAAATGTTAATGGATTAAAAGTTTTAGAAATAAAATACAAAGAAGAAACTTCAGTTAATTGGAGTGAGGCAAACCAATTTGTAAGTAAATTTATAAAAAGAGGTTGGGTTGTTGATTGTGATTATAAAGATAATTATACAGATGAAAGTATAATAATATTAAGCAAAGGAGAATAGATAATGGGATTAGACGCAAGTGGTGGAAAATTAAATCATAAATACGAGTATGAATTTGAGAACCAAGAAGGAGAAAAAGTCAAACATAGTTATATAGGAGTAGGACATTTTGAGTGGAGAAAACACGCAAGACTACAAGAGTTTATGACAAGATTATATATGAAAAGATATAGGATTAAAAATAAATGGATTGAAAGAGGTGATGGTTGGTATCCAATAGAGTTTGGAACATACAACAGAATAAGATTGAAAGAAGAAGATATAGACAAACTGGAAGAGGCAATTAAAGACGATTACGAAGAATATTTTTGTGATGGTGGGTATTTATGGGGACACCAAAGACAAGAAACATACATGAATGCGTATAGAGAGCAAGATTTAGAGTTTGTAGAGTATGCAAGACAGCGATTAAAAGACAACAAGAGAGTTTATTATTCTTGTAGTTGGTAAAATAGTTGGGAACAAAAAAGAAAAACTATTGTTAAAGGTAGTATGAAACAAAAACAACAGGAGAGCAGATGAACGAATACGCAAAGGACAGAGACGCACAGAAAAAAATAAATTATATCTTACTGAAACAAGTAATTGAAAATCTTGATGAGTTGGAGAAGGAGTTAAATCTAAACTCAAAATCATTTAACACAGAGGGATATAGAGTAGGAATGAATAAAAGAATATTAGAAAAGATAATTGGGAACATTAATTGCTAATATGAGTATATATAATAAACAAAAGGAGAACAAATGAACGAACAAAAAACAAGATACTTTAAACATAATATAGATGGTAGTGTTCAAGAGATTTGGGTGCCAATGTATTTAAACTATTATGAGGCAAAAGAACTGATAGAAACTATTATAGGGCAACCCCCAAACAAATTTCTACAAGAAAGTATAGGAGAAAAAGAATATCACCCCCATAAAGAAGAACACCCTGATTGGACTGAAAAACAAATAAACTTTTCAAAAGAATTATGGAAAGATTTTATGGATTGGTTTTGGGGTAATGGTAGATGGTATGATGAGTTTACAGGCTATAATATATCGTCAGATAGTGATAGTGTAAATGGTGCTTTTCATAAAAACTTAAAGTTTTTTGAGGATAGTTTAGAATTATACTTTGAAGATGTTAAAGAAAAAAGATGGAGAGATGGGAACAAAAAATAGTTAAGTGAGTATAAGTAATAGAAACAAAAACAAAAGGAGAACAAATGAAAACATACAAAGAGATGTACGAACTACAAGAACAACACGAAGTGGAGAATGTTTATAATAAGTTTTGTGATTATGAACACATTAGACTTGGTGGAGAATACAATATGATAACAGAAGTCAGAGGTGTTTTGGAGGAGTTAGAGTTTATGGATAGCCCTTTACAAGACAAAGAAAGTTATTTCTATATCCAAGAGAACTATGATAGAATAGTTGAGGAGCTTGGAGATAACTTGGAGAAGTATGATGATGGAGAAGGATATTGGATAGTAGATATTAAATACAAACGAAAAGAGGACTAATGAATATAGAAAAACTAAAACAAAACTTACATACATATGAAATAGATTTAAAAAGATTGCAGTATCTTTATGGAGATAAGGATTGTCAAGATGATATATTGAAGTTAAAACATAACATTGAATTACTCAAAATTTTAATAAAGGAGAACAAATGAATATAAGTAAAGAGTTTGAAAACATAAAAACAAAATACAAGTTCAAGGAGCCAAGAGATAGAACAAAAGCCATTGCTAATTTGGTAAATGTAGAACTACATAATCAACTACAAGAAAAAGATGAGATTGAAAATGTAGCAGACTACAATGTAGAGTTGTTTGGAATGGGAGATTGTGTGTATAGAATACGAATGAACTATGTCTATACTATCGTCTGCACCATTAGAAATGGCAATGATATTAATACCTGTGTTCAGATATTAATGAACCACATATGGTATCAAAACAGATACTTTGAAGATAAGGTAGATAGAAATTGGAGATAGAAAAAAAAGTTGGGAACTTTATTTAGCAAGAGGAGTATAATGATTAGTAAAATAATAACACATATGATTAGTTATGTGATGATGTTCATTGGGATATTGTTTATCATAATGACAACACTACTAAAACTAATTGGAATAAAGGAAGAAAAATGAAAAGTAATAAACTAACAGATAAAGAGTATGATACACTATGGAGACTGCTTGAAAAAGCAGGTGTCTTGTGGCAGTATTTTGAGAAAGAACATATTGCAGAAGACTTAACAGATGAGCAGTGGAAAAAGTTTCTTGAAGACAAGCAAGATGGATTTGCAGATTCTGTTTATGAAACTGCTATGATATGTGTATCAGATTTTGAAATGGAGGAAAACAATGAAAGTAAATGAATACAGAATAAACCCTAATGTAGAGACAGGTGGGACAAGCAGGTTCGGAGAGGTAATGTTAAAACCAGTAGAACTATTGATGGTGTTTGGTAAGCCACACGTTATGGATAGTTATAAGGTATCAGGCGAGTATATCTTTGAACACGCAGAGACAGGCACACCAATCACTTTGTATGATTGGAAATACACTACCCTGTATGAATCAGATGGTATTGAACCAGTAGATTTTTGGAAGTTAGATGAGGAGGTTCAGTTCAATATAGGTTCAAACAATAGTTATGCTTATGGCTTTGACAAGTGGATAAGAATGACTATACAGAACAGATTGAATGAGATGAATGAAGGTATTGAGAATGAATGATAATGATAAAGAAGGACTAGAGCATACAAATATGTATGATGTGTGGGAAGAAGAAGATTGGCAGAGCCTTTGTTGTACTTCTCCGCCCTTTGGCAATAGTTTTATAGAAGAAGAACAAACAGGGATTTGTTCCAAGTGTTATGATGGAGCAAACTTTGATGACCTAAATAAGGAGGAAGTATGGGAAAGTTCAAAGAAATAGATAGAAAAAGACAAGAAGTGGAGGAAGTAATGAATAATCAAACACCAGTCTATGTTGATATAGATGAGGAAACAGGCACTATGATTATTGTGGCTAATGAAGAAATAAAAATACCAGTCTATTTTACAATAGATGATGAAACAGGTATTACACACTACGATACAGATAGTATGCGTGATGAGTTTGATAAAGAGATTGCACAACTTGAAGCCAATGAACAGGCAGAGTTAGATGGTTGGAATGATAAGATGAGAGACTATGCTACGGACAATATGACTTGTGATATGGCAGAAGAAGTGTATGAAAATATGTAAATGCTATGATTGTTGGAAGACAATAATGATATGGGATGTTTACCAAATAAATAATCAACCCTATTGTTTTGGATGTTATCTGGCAATCACAGAAACAACAAAGGAGAAAGAAGATGAATAGAAAGAAGATGAATGATGCATTGCTTAATGATAGGTTAGATGAAGCAGTAAGTTTAGCATTTAAAGAGCTACAAACAATAGAAAAGTTAGTCTTTAAATTAAGACTAACATTAGGACACCTTGAAGAATTAGCAAAGAAAAACAGAGATGAATTAATAGAAACACAAAAGGAGGAAGAAAAAGAATATGAGGGAGTATAATGTAGAAAGCATTGAGGCTAAATACAGAGCAGATTTAGAAGAACTAAATCAGTATGCTGTTATTGTGCCACTTGCAAAGGAAGACATAGGTGCATACATCAAAGACTTTGAAACTATGGATGAAAAAAAGTCTAACGAGTTATGCAGAGAGGTAGTAAATTTAATGGAGTTTGAAGTGATAATGATGAACCACACACCACAAAATCCAAAGGCAAGTAGATTTACTTCAATGCTAAAAGAAGCAGTTAAGAAAGTATGTAGAATGAATAAGTTAGACTTTATAGATAGTGATGAATTGTTTATGTTGGGTCAAGGTAATGCTTGATATTAAAGACATATATGCAGGATACTTGAAGAAACTCAATGAAGAAAATCGTATCAACAGATACGAAGATAAAGAGAGTTGGTTTCACGCATCTTCCAGTGGGATGTGTATGCGTAAGATATACTACAATAGTGTAGAACAAGTAGAAGCATCACCAATAGATGACAACACATTAAGATTGTTTAGGCTAGGGGACTTGGTTCACAATGACATACAAGATGCATTGCAACTATATGCCGAGAAAGAGAAGGTAGATGTCTTGATTGAAGAAGAGATACGAATACAGGACATCAATGTCAGAGGGTTCTTTGATATATGTATAGTAGATGATGATGCTATGTATGATGTTAAGACTTGCAATAGTTTCAAGTGGAGGAACTTGTTTGGTAGAACACCAGACCCTGAACCTGCGGAGAACTATGCGTTGCAGCTAGGCACATATGCATACTGGTATCAACAGAAGTATGATGTTGAATTACAGAAGTTAGCATTGCTATACTATAACAAAGACACTTCTCTGATGAGAGAAGTCAATGTCCCTAAATCCTTTATTATCAAGGCTTACGAGTATTGGAAAGATGTGAATGAACGATTTAAAATTGGGATACCAGAGGTATCACTAGGCACCGCACCAGTATATGAGTGGGAGTGCAATGTTAAATATTGTGGCTACTACAACCACTGCGGAGGTGGATTGAAGGGTCAAAGCAAATGGACAAAAGGGAGGTGAATGAAGATGGGTAAAACATTAGCAGATGGTAGAAAGAAAGCAGTCAGCACAAAGACATATGCAACTGGTAGAAAAAAACATACCAACGTTTCTACTTTACAAACAGGTAGAGCAAGAATACAAGCAACTAATGGTAGACCAAGCAAGACCTTGTATGTTCTTAATCATTTAAAAGAACACGGCAAGATAACTTCTTGGGAAGCTATTCAGTTGTACAAAGCTACGAGATTATCAGGTATCATATTTACTTTGAAAGAACAGGGGTATGTAATTGAAACCACTGGCGGTCAAGGTAGAGACTTTGCTACATATCATTTAGTAGCCAGTTTTTAATGTAGTGGGTCGTAAGCTCAAATCCTCACTCTCCTTTTATTGAGATTGGCTACAAGTGTGAGTTGATATGTTTGCGACCCTCTATAAAAAAAAGTTGGGAACCTTTTAAAGTTTGTGGCGTATAAGTAGTAGAGCCAGGCACAAGTTTGGCTATATATTAATCCTTAAACAAAGGAAAACAATGAAACTAAATAAAGAAATAGCTCTTGAAAAAGCTAAAGGATTTTTAGAAAATAAATATCCTGAATTAAAATCAAACGAACAATGGGTAGGTTTTGATAATATCTATTGGGCAAAATCAGGAGTGAGGTCGTTTGCCTCCAGAAATGGATTTGCACCAAAGTATCGTTTGAAAGATGGACTAGCTATGAGAGTTGCTATGAAACCAAGTAGAAAAAAGAAGTGGTATAGTTATTTCAAAAAGACACCAAGCGGATGGATTTGTCCTGCACAGGGAGTTGATGTTGAGCCACAAGTGGGATTAGAAATTACACTTGTTCACGAGTTCACTCATATCCTGCAGTACATACTCGGTTTGCCTGTTGGTGAGCTTTTGACTACCACGAATGAGCAAGAGTATGTGATGGAAAACTATCCACACTACGCACGGTTTCTGATAACGTATGAAGCTAGAAAGTTTCAAGAGCAGTTGAAGAAACGAAAAGCTACCTTCAAAAGGGTTAATGGTAAATGGACATTTACTAAATAATAAACAGAGGGCAGGGGTAATACCCTGCCCACAACATAAGGAAAAAACAATGAGAATAGAAACAACAATGTCTGAATCAATCAAGAGCCTTGCAGCAGCACAGGTAAAGATTCAGAAAGAGATTACTGATATGCATAAGGATAGTAAGGGCTATGGATATACCTACACATCATACGATGCGTTAGTTAAATACTTGAGACCTCTACTAACCAAACACGGTATATCATTTGTTCAGATGCCAGTAGGCTCTGACAATGAGATAGGTGTTGAGACTTTGTATATGCATACATCAGGAGAATGGATTCGTAGTGCGGTGTGTTCACCAATCGTAGAATCTAAACAGATGAATGTGTATCAATCAGTTGGTTCAGCTATCACATACTTTAGAAGATACAGCTTGTCTGCCTTCGTAGGTATTGCTAGTGATGAAGACAACGATGTAGCACAGATACCTACACAAGCACAGCCTGTAAAGAAAGCAACACCTAAACCTAAAAAGGTAGAAGGCGAAGCTATATCAAGCACAGATGCAGTGATACTGCGTGGGATGTGTAAGAACTTAGGAGATGATGTCAAGGAGAAAGTAAGAGAAGGACTTGAAACCAATCGTATCAATGCAAAAACAGTAGACAAGACTAAAGAATGGCTACAAAGTTTGATAGATAAGAGTATCCCTGATATATCTGCTGACGAGATTGAGAAGGTTTTTAGTTGATTATAGTCAGTAGTATCATTATCTTATGAGTATGAAACCTAAAAAGGTTATAGTGAACAAGAAAGAGGTGGGAGTTGTAAAAGATAAGACTCTTGTTAAAGAGATAGACTCATCTAAACATTTACTACGAACACCACCTGCGATTGCTTTTGATGAATTGGCTCTGTCAGAAGCAGAGGAACTAGGTGCCTCAAGGATTAAGGTAAAGGATACTTTAACAGGTATTACTTATTACTCATCTATTGAGGCAGTTCGTTCACGTGGGTTTACTTTCAATAGAGGTTTTGGTAATCAAGTAGGATTATCCTTAATCGAATGGAGTAAGAATGAGGAGAGCCAAGTTAAAATATTCGATACAACAAAACAAGAAGAAGAATAGTAATCTGTTGTATGATGTCCTGACTTGCAAAGATAGTTGGATATATATAGAGTATTTTAAATTACATAAAGCAAAAAAAATCTTGAAAGAGATGGAGGAAAAAAAATGAAGAAAGATATGATGGCTCTTGTAGTAGTGCTAGGAATTATATTTATATTTACTTATTTAAATATGATAGCTAAAGAATACAAACCAGTTGAATCAAATGTATCATCATCAACATATACACCTGAAAGGGTATTAGAATCAGAAATTCCTGATAGTCCAGAACTTACACCAGAAGAAAAAGCAGAAGTTCAGGAAGAAATTAAACAAACTTACAAAGAAATAGAACAGACACTCGATGTGGAAAAGAAATCAGTAGAACAGATGCGTGAAGAAGTTCATCAAATTTTAAATGAGATTGTTGAAGAAGACAGCACAGTTGTTATATCATTTAATATGACTGTAAAAAACCCATTGATGTATGAAACAAAAGAAAAATAAATATACATACAAAGATATGGTTAAGATTCTATCAGGGTTTGATAGACAAATACAAACTTTATACACAGAGATACACGGTATAAAGTTTTTGTTAAACTCTTACCTTGATATGAATAAAGATGTAGACAAACTCACAGAATTTGTGGAGGGCAAAATTGAAAAAGAAAAAGACGCATCAACAGAGGGGAAGAAGAAACAGGCAAAGGGGAGCAGAGCTACAAAGACTAGCAGTGAACCTAGCTAAAGAGTATGAGTTAGAAGCACACAACAGAGACAGGGGTGGTGCTTGTCATCCATTAGGTGATATATTAATTGAAGATAAATACTATGGATGTAAGATGCGTAAGTCTATACCTTCATACTTGCTGCCTGAAAAAGAAGAAGTAGGCGTAGTAATAAGGGCTGATAGATTAAAGCCTAGTATTGTAATTGATTTGGAAGATTATCTTTTAATGTTAAAACTATTAAAAGAGATTGACAATGAAGCTTAGTGCTTTAATTTCTGTATATAAAAAATTAATTGACGCAGATAAGATAACAGGTAAGGGTGTAGAACGATACAATGAATTGGTTGGTGAGTATCGTAAAAAATTATTAAGTTCTACCGATTCAAGAAGAGTAATAAGAGCTAGAAAATATAGATATAAAAAAGTTAAGGATAACAAATGAAAATGGATTTTAAAAATATACAGATTACATTTAAGTTCAGATTAGAAGAGCTTGAAAATATGATTGAAGTATATACAAGACAACCAAAAAAATCAGAACTAGAAGATGGTATAAGACAAGACCTTAGAAACATTAGAGTTAAAGTAGAAGATAGAATTAATTTAGAAAAAAAAGCAGCAGTACAAAGACCGTCTGAAGATATGAGAGAGGCTTCAGCTAATCCTGTATCTGTTGAACATATAAAGGAGACATCAAATGAGTGATTTCGTACCAAAACCAAACACAGCAAACCTATTCTTTAATGACGTAGGTGACAATCCAAAGAGACCTAATTGGAAAACAATAGGCACTGTAACTTTCAATGGAGTTGAAGGTAAAATATCAGGTTGGTCCAAGACAGCATCAAATGGTAATGAATTTATATCCATCAAGTTTGAAAGCAATGATGAGTATGATTCAAAGAGAAGTAAGGCAGCACCATCATCACAACAACAAGATGATGATATGCCGTTTTAATTATTAGGTGTCAGGTAGTTTTTATGGTTTTTTCATTACCTCTGTTTTCCTTTACTACTTGACACCGCACACTTGGGCTAACATTATTAACAATAAAATTTAATGGCATTGTAAGGAGTGTCGCAGGTAATCAATCCTGCCTTACCTTTGTTAATGCTCTAAAAAGATTATTGTTTGCAAATGGGTTGGCTACTCGTTAGCCCAATAAAAATTATGATAGATAAAAAAATATATAAACAATACAAACGTCTTCTTGATATATTAAAGAAAGAAGATGACAAGTTAAAAGAGCTTAGACTTCTTAATATGAAAGATAGAGAGAAGTATATATTAAGAGACTTAGAAGATAAGGAGGATAAGTATGGATAAAAAAAAAGGACCCAAGTATAATGAGTGGGGTAAGAAACCGAAGCTAACACCAGAGGAAAGACAGAAGAATGTTAAATCATATCCTGCATTCTCAAAAGAAAGATATGAATTAGAAGAAGAGTTTGCTGCTAAGTATGGTAGAGGTTGGAGATTAAAGTGAAGAACAACCAAAAGATTTTAGAATTAATACAGCAACGTTTAGAAAGCGGTGCTAAAAAGTATGGGGAGCAAGTTCCTATTGATGGAAGTAGGGACAATCTTAAAGAAAGTATAGAAGAATTATTAGACCTATGTGTCTATTTGTCCGCTGTTGCCCTAGAATTACACGAAAAATACCAAAATGCAGAATAACGCACGAGGTTGTGCCTCTAGGGCAATAAGTGTTATTAGTCTATAGTTATATCCAAAAGAAAAAGATAATGGATTCTATGGGCATTCTCGTAAAGAAAATTTCAGATAAGTGTCGAAAAAATTATTGATTCTCTTTTTTCTGCTGTTGTCTGTATATATAACTAACAATCGTTAATGCATCAGGTTCAAGGATAGGTTGGTCAGGGTGTGCCCTGTTCCAAGAAGCTAGTTTTTGTTTGGCTGCTAACTTATCTTTATTAATAATATCTTCAATAATTTCTCTTTGCACTCTGTTTCTTTGATAAGTAATCTTATCTTCATATTGTTTCTGTGATTGCACACCTCTCGTAATTAATCTGTTTAGATTAGAACCTAACAGTTTTGTAAATCTAGGTTGATTTCTTCTCAATGCACCACCAACACCATAATCTCCTTGTTCATCTATCACATCCCAAAAACCATTCCAAACAGAAGACACATCATCTAGTATAGCAGGTGTCATTACAAACTCTAAATTACTTCTTGCATTTTCTGCTGCCATAAAATCTGTGACCACACCCATAGCACCTACTGCTCCAAGCTCTTCAATAGTAGGTGTTAATAGTTCTTTCCAATAGTCAGTTCTTTTGTAGTTTTCATTACCACCAAAAAATCCAGGTCTAAGATTTTCAAACTGAGTTCCAATGTTTTCTGCTATACCAAACCCTAATGGACCGCTTGTTAAGTCTTTATCATATTGTCCTGTTGGTGCTAGTTTAGATTTGTTCCAATCATAATTATCTTTACCTGTTAATAAGTTTTCTATCAACTCTCTGGATTGAATCATAGCTTTACCACCAATACCTGCACCAATAGCTAGTCGTAATACTGGCATAACATTACCCTCTTCTACTTCTTTCACCATCACATCTTTAATTAACTTGGCTTGTTTAAATCCAAATGTTTTCAAAACTATAAACGGTCTTACCATAGGCTCTGTCATAAACAATGGTTCTTTTAAATAATTTCTTTGTAGCTGTGAATCTTTTGCAAACTGTAATGCACCAGAACGTAACTCCTGTGCTGTCAAATCTTTTCTACCTCTCCAGGTTACACCAAAATCTCTAAACAGTTTTCTTTTAGCCCAAGCAGTTCTTGATTGTCCTGCTAATGTATCATTAATAATTTTTTCTTTTACACTCTTTGGCAGTGGGACAGCTTTTAACATTACTGATTCACCGTTAGCAACCTTATTTAAATATCTCATCATATCAATACCAACAGATGCAGATGTACCAAGATTCACTCTATTGATTCCTTCAAATCCACTAGCTTTCAATATAAACTCTACTGCTTTATCTCCTGGTCCCTCTGTAAATCTTGTGCGACCAGCTAATACATCCATCACATTTAAAAATTTTGTATCTTTATGTATACCAAATTCTCTTATCATTTCTTTTCTATTTTTAGAAACAAAGTATTTCATATAGGCAGGAATACCAATCCTGTAATTAGCTAATAACAGTGATGATATTAAAGGCTGTGTAACATTAACAAGTGTAGCCAAACCACCACCAATCTTTGTAGCCACCTGAAAATTTATTGCAGCTTGAAAGAAATCTTTGTGTTTAAAATTATGCATAGGGTCTATTTCTATAGCTCCATTAACTCTTGCTAATACATCTCTTAAAATATTTGCAGAGTAATCATCACCTTTAACCAGTCTTAAATCATCAATCTTAGCTAAAGCATCGTCAAAGTTTCTACCAAAAAATCTTGTGGTTGCTATTTGCTGTGCTGCGTGTTCTGTATATGAAATAAGATTTGATACAGCATTGGTATCAAATATATCCATACTGTATCTATCATCAACCCAAGTAATATTAGCACCTCTAGTTCTTGATATGTTATTAAATTGTGGACTTGCTACTTGCACAATGTGTCTATTCATATCATCTAACACAAGAGCATCATCTTTGTATGCGTTTCTCATACTTTTTAAATACTCAATCAATCCAGGATTGTCTTTGTTTTGTGCTACAACTTTGTCTAAATGGTTTGATAACCATTGAGCATCTTCTTTACTCATTTTAGATATACCAACTATACCTGTATCATATCTCATTAGTTCTGGTCTTTCTTTATTTATACCAGCACGTATATCTTTAATAGTATCTATTATATCTGAACGTAAAAATCTAGCAGCATACATCTCTTCAAAGCCTACTATATCTATTCCTTCTTCCTTCATTATTTGATATAGCTGATTGTATATCTTACGAATTTCAGTAGCACCATCACTCATAGTGTTTGTCAAACCTTTATTAAGTTCTAACTCACCAGTAAGTTTTGTCATTAAATCTTTGTCTTCTATTTTATCTAATAAACCTGCGGCTCTTAATCTGTCGTGCACTTTGCTTATAATACCTGTTTTCAAATTTGTAAAGTTGTTTATATCATACAACATATACTTAGCTTCAGGCGATATACCAGGTTTACTTAGCTTTGCTTCTACACTTCTTAATGAACTTAGTAATGGTATTGTTCTTTTTTTACCAGCAAATGTAAACCCATCTATAGTTAGCTTATCAAATATTTTTTGCAACCCACCAAAAGGACCACCCATATAGTTTCTTTTTGTTGCCTGGTCAATAGCAGCATATTTTTGACTTATGTCTTGTAAGTTCAAACGTGTATCTAATTTTCTATTGATATGGAATAATTCTCTGTTTGTTAATTGACCAAACCCTCTGTCTCTTGGACCTAAATTTTTAGGGACATTGCCACCTCTTAATGAAAACAAGAGCTTTCTTATCTCATCATCATCTACAATATTAAGATGGTGTAACTTATCTCCTATTGATTTTACAAGATTAAATCTTGGTGTCTTTTTACTATTCTCAATATTAAATCTTTCATAAAATTTTATTTCAGATAGTTTTTCTCTAACGTTACCTTGTTCTCTTCTAAAGACAATGTCTCCAAATTCATCTACTTTTTCTATAAATATTCTGGAACCATCTGTATCATAAAATTCTCTTTTAAAAAAGTCATCTTTGTTTCTTGAGTTAAAAATATTGACTGCTACTTTTTTTATTTCATCAGGTCTGTCTTCAAACTTTATAGAATTTTTATTACCAAAAGTTTTGTTGGTGTCATCAATAAGTGCCTGTTGGTTTTTAGTATACTTTCTCCAACCTGCACCTGATAATCTTGCAGCACCTAATATTCCACCAACCACCGCAAAGTCTTCAGGGCTAGGCAAGACTTCTCCATTTTCCCAAGCATACGGTAAAGTAAATCCAAATCCTTCACCAAGTCCTCTTGCTCCTGCTGCTGGAACTTTACCTCTAAATACACTTGCTGCTGCTACACCAGTAGCTCTACCAACAGGAAAAGCAGCTGCTCCTACCAACGCTTTACTAAATACTTTGGAAAACTCTATATCATCTCCTGTTAATTTTTGATTTAGATATTCGTGAGTTCCGCTAATCAAAGCAAAACCAGAAGAGTCTTTTACAATAAACTCTCCATCTTCTAAAAACGCTTTCTTCAATTTTTTGTTAGCTCTTGCTAAGTAGGTAGGATTTGCACCATTATCTGCTAATGTTTTGGTAGCATTATTGATATTGTTTTGCATTTGTTTTCTTAAAGTTTGTTTTTTGATTGCTTCTTTGGCACCAGTCTTAACTACTTGTTTAAATGCAACACCACCTATACCTCCACCTGCAATGTATGCTGGTAAATCAAAACCAAAAGATGCAACAGATGCTAATACATCAAACAATGTACCGCCTTCAAAACCAGATAGGTCATACTTTTCTCCTCCCATAAGTTGATTAGTAAGTCCAAGGATGCTTCTATTATATCCTTCTTGAAACAAAGCACTTGTATAAGAAGGGGTTTCTAATCTAATTGGCATCTGCACGTAGGTTGCCGCAGATGGTGCAGGTAGCACTCTTTGTGGGTTTTGATTATGTCCTGGTTGATGTGGCATTATTCACCCCTAAATAACATACGCAGTAAATCTTCTGCATCAAGTTGTTCTGGAGATTCTAATCTTTTTTGTAGTTCGGCAATTCTTTCTTCTGTTCCAAAGAATTCTAGCAATTTAGGATTTATAGAACCTTTCTCTCCCTTTCGTGAACGTTCAAGTCTATTTGTTTTTCTTTTAAGCCTATTCTCTACCCCAAAAAATCCTTCTCTTTCCTCGTCACTTATTGCATCAGGTCCACCAAAATAAATATTTGAATCTTCTAAAGATTCTCCAAATTCTGCAGTGCTTAATAATCTAATAACGTCATTTTGACTAACGTCTACTCCAATTTTTGTAAGAGACTCTTGTAAATTATTTACATTTTGCATAAACTCTTCTTGAGTAGGAGCAGCTGCTTTTTCATATTCCTCTCTCAATGATGTCATTGACATATTTCTTCCCCCCGATGGCAATTCCGGATTATCAAAGTACTCTCCTTGCGTATCTTTTTTTAAAACATCCTCTATATATTGTAATTGTTGCGACATAGTTTCCATCTCTCCTTCTTCAAGAGCTGAGAGGTCTACATCCATTGAAGATATATCTAAACTTTCCAAAGTTTTTTCAAACCTAGGGTCTAATACAAAATCATCACCTAATGACTTTGCTCTAGTTGTGTCATCTCTAGTTGTGTCATCTCTAGTTGTGTCATCTGTTGGTGATTCTGGTTTTGGAGCAAACTGTGATAGTGCATATTGAAACTGATTGTTAAAATTATTTTCATAAGTTTCTATTTGTTTAAGTCTTTCATCTTGTTTTTCATATTCATCGTTAATTAATTTTACAAGGCTATCGTAAGCCATTGGCGTATCCACACCATTTATTTTCACAGTCACTTGAGGGTTTGCATATGGTTCTTTTGTATTAACTTTCAACTGCTCATAATACTGTATGGCTTGTACTCCATCAATGTAATCTGCTTTGTTCAAATCATAGTCAGTTCTTTGTTTTTTAGGTAAAATGTTTCCAAACTCTTTCATTCTACTTTCTGCAACTGTAAGTGCTTTATCAGAATAATAACTATCATCTCTAATGTTGCTATAGATTTGTACTAACTCTCTTGAATCTACTGCTTTAGTCATATCTTGTAATAACTGTTCTTCAGATTGTATAGTGCCAAAGTCATACTTGTTATCCATACCTGCAACAAGTTCATTTAATCCCATTTGTTCTGCTAAACTTCTTTTATCTGTTAATTTCTCAAAGTTTCTTTCAAACTGCATAAACAATCTATAGTCAGATTCTTTTTGTTTTTGAACTCTTTGTTCTTGTTGTATCTCTTGAGCTGCTTCTAACTGTCTTTGTTGTATACGTTCAGCAGGTGTACCAAAAATATCTTCTATAATATTTGTTTTCTTTTGTGCTCTAGCTTCAATGTTTAGTGGTCTTGTTAATCCATTTGCCATAATTATTCCTTAACCTTCGTAGTCTCCTTGGTCTTGTTCATCTCCAAAAGTTGATTTATACCAAGCATCAAATATATTAGCAGTAGGATACTCACCATATTGTTCAAAGTATCCACGTATATAACTATTTGCTTGGTTCATTTCATTTTGACTTAATCCATATGAATTAATAGTAGATTGTAAATATCCTGGATAGTCATCTACTGCAGCTCCAGTGTCTCCTGTAGCATATACTCCTAAGTCAGGTTGTGCTTCTAACACATTCTCTAATAATCCTGATAAGTCATCTTGTAGTTTACCGATAGAACCACTCATTATAGAATCAACTTCTGATAAGTATGTGGATTCATCTGCTAACAGCTGTCTTGATAGTGCATTTTCTAATACATCCGTAGCCTCTTGTTGTTGCCCTGCTCTTCTACCACTAACAAGACCTGATGTACTACCTGCATCTGCCATACCTAATAAACTACCTGCCTCTCTTGAAGCACCTCCTAAGGTTTGTCCAAACAGGTCACTTCTTAATTCTTGTGCATTAGAAAGTTCACTACCAAGATTTGCTAGTGCATCTGAAAATCTACCTGCACCTGCATTTTCTAATGCCATATATAATTCACTACCAGGCTCTATTTCATTGTAATCAAACCCAGCTAATGCTCCAATCTCTTGAATGTTAAGCTCACCATCTGCTAAAAACTTTTCATATTGTGCTGCTTGTGATGGTGGCAATGACTGTAATGCAGATTTAATTAAAGCTTGTGGGTCAGTTCTAAATCGTTGCATACCAGTTTGTGGAACATTTCCTCCTTCTGGTACATCACCTGACGGGGTTGCTGTTCCTTCATCTCCACCTTCTGGGTCTACATCATCTGGACCAAATGACATAGAGTATGGGTTTTGTAATCCCATATTGTTCATCTGTGTATTGAAATAATTTTGTTGAACAGGTGCTTGTGTTCTGATTGGTGCAAGAGGTTGATTACCTATTTGTTGAAAATCTGTATTGATTGGTGTGTCCATACCAAACATATTTTGACCAGACATACCATATTGATTCTGTGGTTTTCTTTTTCTTAGATTTTCTAAAGGTGCTACACCTAGTAAGCTTTGTAATTTACTTGCCATTATTCACCCTGCTTATTGACGTTTGTTGCACTAAAAATATTTGTGTCAGTTTCAGTATCTTGTCCATAACTACCCATTAAGAAAGGAAACATAGTCAGCATATTATTGTTTCTATACTTTTCTGGATTCTTGTATCTGTCTACTTGTTTTAGATATTCACCTGGGTCACTAAAGTATTCTTTATATTCTTTTACAAGTTCTCCTGTACCCTCTTTTACTAAAGAAAGCAAATCTTTTACATTGCCACCTGTACCAAACTGACCTTTCAAATCTATGTCATCAAAAGACTTTTTAAGTTTGTCTCCAACTTTTTCAAAGCTTTCACTTTGAGAAATAACTTTAAGTGCCTCTGTAATACCAGCATCTTTTACTGCATTTTTAAATTGTAATCCTTCTGTAAGTTGTCTGGTTAAATCTCTAACTTCCATATCTGCGTTGTTTGCAGCAGCTTTTAAAAACTTTACGTTAGAGGTATCTATACCACCAATAGCAGCACTTCTTCTTTTGTCTAATATAGCACCCTCTGTTAGTTTAAGAACTACATCATCTATTTTAGTTGGTGTAGCTGCTGTTATAAAGTTGGCAACATTACTTATCAAACCTAAATTACCAGCGTTTGTTGCTTTCTTTAATCTTTTATTTACTTGTTTTTCAATTTCAATAGTATCTTCAGCTTGTACTCTCATTAAATCTAGCAACTGATTATACTTTCTGTTGCTGTATTTACTTTGATTTTGAAATTTTCCTCTTACACTATATGCCATATGTGTCCTTACGTAAAGATGTTCGTCTAAAATTTACCAATTTTTCCTCTGTCAAGTCAAGATGAACAACCATAAATAACCTATTACTTTGGTATAACATTGCTTCCATCTCCTGTTTGTTCAAATTCATCTGCTTGAGTGTTAGCATTTCCTGACTCTGGAACAGAACCAAAAAACTTTTCTCCTTCTGCAACTCTTACTCCACCTTTAAATACTTTAAGAGCATTCTTTTTAGGTTTCTTCACATCTGAAAACTTTGCAAAGGTTTTGACTTCTTCTATTTCAGGATTGCTAAACTCTAACTCAAACAATTTTCCAAACTCTTTTCTAATTAGTTTCAATCTACCTCTGTGAAATGTTAATACCTCTTCACCGTTTCTAAGTTGTTCTTTTGAAACAGGTCCTTTCTTTAATGGTCTGTTCACTATCTAATTCCCTTTCTTCTATACACTACAGTAATATCCTCTAGTTCAAAATCTGCCTCTGCTGTACCAGTAATCTTAAACTGCATAGATTTACAGTTCTCTACTGTTGTAGGCACAAAGGATGTTTGTGTCATTGTACCGCTTGTGCTTAATGCAGTGCTTGAAAACTTGTTTGTCCCTGGAAACGCACCACCATCATAGGCTACTGCCAATGTCAGATTGTCCCCCGCTTTGTGTGTTACATAAACTTTTTGTAATCTTTTATCAGATGACGGCACACCAAAGTCATATTCTTTTGTTTTGATTTCTATGGTGTGTGAAGCTGAGTTTGTATTAAATCTTCTCATCTCTCCTGTTTCATCCATCAGACATAGCTCTTGATTGAATCTAATAAAGTTAGAAACATTGTCACCAACTAACACGCTTGATGTATCTATATTTACAATAGATTGTGTTACTACATCATAGATATATCCTGCACTAGAATTAGAACTTGTATCACCTAACACTAGTATTTGATTTCTTTTTGGTATAAATCCAACCTGCACTTTCTCAGCGTTTACATTGGTTGCCCAAGTGTTATCATCAATCGCATTAGAAAGCTTCACTATGGTATCAAAGAATGCGAATAAACCGTGTTCATTTGCCCATACTAAACCTAAGTCTGTCTTTACTATTGCTCCTGGACTTGATACTCCTCTGTTCTCAAACTCTCCAATCACACTCCAGTTAGCATCAGAACCAGAAGTAATATCAATAATAAATAGTTTGTTCTTTTTGTACACAAACAATCTATCTTGGAACTCCATCAGCTTTACAATCTCATCACCATCGTTTGTTCCTATATCTAAAAAGTATGACTGTGGAAATGTATCATACTTTCTTACAGGTGTATATTGTATTCTGTCTCCCAATCTTCTACCTCTACCATCCGTGTCTTTATAAAATACATTACCCACAAATGCACGTTGATTTGCAACTACTGCTGTATTATATCTGTATAATGCTAGTTCGTGAAAAGAGATTGCGTGTTCTTCTAAATCAAATCCATTAATAGCAGAATAAGTTAGTGAGCTAGGGTTTTGTAATACATAAGCATAGTATTGGTTGGTAGCAGCAGAACCCTCTTTAGGGTCTGAAGTATGAAAGTGAGTTCCTTCATCTTGAAGTGCATCAAAGTCATCACCTAAAGTAGTTCTTGAACCTTGTTCTAAATCTACATCTAATACTAATCTAAACTCATCATCTATATCATTAAAGTTTTTAGCATATACTCTGAAGCCTTGTATAAATTTACTCATACCTGCATCTGCTATTGCCGCAGAGGTTAAGACTACTTGACCATCAGCTATATCAACGTTGGTGCTAAATGTAGATATTTTAGATTCTTGTCCATCAAAATACACATAACTTAATCCTATAACATATTTACCTTCTGCCCATAAACCATCTGCCTCTCCACTTTGTGGACTTACTGCTTCTACTGCTACTGTAATATCTTTTGTGTTAGGGTCTCCTAGGTCGTGGTATTTAGTTCCACTTACATTAGGGTCTACTGTATCACTTGACAATGCTGATACATCGTTACTCATATCAGGTGCTGTTAGTACAGAAGTAGTAGCGTGATATGCTGCAGCTGTTGTCTCATATACACCACCCCTTGATGGTAAAGGAACAAAGGTTGAAGTGCTTGAGTTCGTATTTATTTTATCCTGTACTCTTAATCCACCATTAGCATAATAGTATACAGGCTCTGTGTTAGATGGGTCATTACTATTTATATCAAACTCTTCTGCCAAAGTTTCTGTTGGATTACCTATAAATACTTCTCCACTACCTTTAGTATATGCAATGAACTCACCAGCAGTTATACCTGATGCTATGTCTTCATCTGTTCTAAAGCTAAACAATCCTGCATTAGCAACAAACGAAGGCGAAGCAACATTCATACTAGCATCTGCACCTCCATCTGCAGCAATAAATGTATCTGCTTCAAACTTGCCAGGTGTTTTGATTCTACCTACTGCACTGACATCTATGTTCTTTGCTTCTGCTAAAAATCCTTCAGGTAAGTCTTTCTGTGAGTCTTTGTTATTAACTCCACCATCATATCGTTGTATTAGTATTCCTTCTTTTGCCATTATAGGTTACTCTCCCTCAAAAGTTCTCTGTATCTTCTCATAACTCTTTCATCAGTAAAATAATCTTTTGCAAACTCATCTATCCCACCTGCTACTTCTTGTATTGCTTCGTCAAAGTCTGCATAACGTATAAGTTCTTGTTTAAAGTTAGGGTCTGTGTATTCTTGAAAATTGTAATCTCTTGGTTTTGTAGACATATTTCTTTTTTGTAAACTTCTTAAATTACCTATGTTCTCCATATCTGTCCCACGCATTTCAGGATATTTCTTTAATAGGTCATCTAAATTATCTCCCTTTAATATCGTTGCATAACCTGCATCTAAACCACCTTCAAAAATACTTACGTTGTTTCCTGGTGTAAATGTAGGTGAAAATCCTTTTTTCCCAAGAGTTCTAGGAACCACATCTCTATATCCTACACCAACAATAACATCTTCACCTGTTGTTACTGTTCCCATTTTTGTTTTTTGTCCTACCAGTTCCATAGGAGTTGTTCTTCCCGTTCCTATGTTGTGTAATTTTTTAAGAAAATAATCATTTGACTTGAAAGCTGGACCCGTTTTATCTCCAAGTTGTATGCCTTCCAATCTTTTTAATTCAGAAACTGGTATTTCATATTTAATAATTTTCATAGGTACATTAGGATTAAAGCCTTGTCCCATAGCATAAAACAATGCTGATTGTGGATTAGAGGTAACATAAGTAGCATATTTTGATACTCCTACAGACAAGTCACCAGTTTGTCCAACATCTGCTATAACCTTATCTCCTTTTCTAAAAGCATTAATGTATCCTAAATCATCTACCGCTGAACCAAATTCAAAATCGTAAGAACTTGCATTTTCCATTTTAGATATAAATGTATCAAGTGCTTCGTCTTGTGGTCCTCCTACGTGTAATTTAGGTGGGCTATCCCCAAACATATATTTATAGTCATTACCTGGTGGAGTGTTTATAGGTGTTTCATCTACAGGAACAGCTCTGTATCCAACATAAACATCTTCTCCTGCATCAATGGCTCTTTCTACTTTTATTTTTTTTGCAGCAACAGAACCTACTACACCAAAAATACCTGCTGCTCCAGAAAGTGCTGCGTCTGTACCTTTACCTTGCAAAGCGTATAGTATTGAGTTTGCAATGTCTGCTCCAAAACCAGTAGGACCTGGTGTAAAACCTAAAGCCTCTAAAGATAAATTAATATTTCTAAGTGTGTTATTTCCAGATACACGAGTAGCATTGGCAGTATTTAACGATACTGCCG
>VTLG01014578.1_pt1 | contig 38985 bp, 69 predicted proteins | sample 4694571 | NCBI WGS metagenome assembly VTLG01 (sample SAMN12604809, study PRJNA352737) | marine metagenome | biome: ENVO:00000447; feature: ENVO:00000209|ENVO:00000569|ENVO:01000036; material: ENVO:00002151; isolation source: viral sequences binned using virsorter ... | reverse complement strand
CAAAAAAAGGACAATTAAGATTTGCTCTTATATCATTCCAACTCGTTAGAAACCTTTTTCCTTGTTTAGATGTTAGACCATGCTTTTTAATAATCTCATAGAACATTTCTATAGAGTACTTAGTCATTAGAAGTCTCCACACCAATCTTCCAAGAATCTGATTCATATTGTTTAGGAAAGTTCAAAATAACAGAACCAACAGTACCATTTTCATAAGCATCAACAAATGGTTTCATGACAGAGTACAAAAATTCTGGACTCATTTCCTTGATAAGACGTTCACGTTCTTCGTTAAGATGTTTCAAATCTACAGTATCATTAGTTTTGTAGATTACGTTAACATCTGTACCTTCAGTAATTTTAGGAAGGATAGAAGTGAGAACACGAGCATTATTGAAAATATTATCTCCAATAGCAAGGTTGGCCTGATGGTCAACTACTTTCTTACCCTTAGTTTCAATAGCATATTCACTCGCAATCTTTTCACGACTAAGGGGACGATGAGCATCAATCTTGATACCCATTTTCTTTTTTATCTCTTCAAGAATAATCCGTTTATCAGAGGGAGATTTTTTCAACCCCTTGACATAATCATCAAGGTCAGCAAGTTCAATCAATTTCTCACTCAAACCATAAAGAGTAGAAGAAATCAAATCTTCATTCGTAGACACTTTTTTCTCAAAGGTATCAACCATCTGATTTTCAAGAATGTTATAAGCAAACTCTGATTTCTCGTCATCAAACGCACACAGAGCAACCCACATATATTCTTCATCTTCACCAATATGTCCCTCAAGACGATGGTGTCCAGCAATAAGAACACCCTTTTCATTAACTACAGGGGGAACAAAAGCAAAACCACGATAATTACCAGACTTAATAATATTTTCGATGTTGGTAACATCACCCTCAAGAATAGCATTTGCACGAGCAGGGTTCTTAAAATCATGAATTACATCAGATACCTTGATATAAATAAACTTTACAAACCGCATACCTTTTGATGCATAGGGAAGAACCCCCACTTCAGCAAGGTTCTTCTCAACTTCTTTGTATTCAAATGGATATTTCATAATTTAATCTTTTCCTTCTTGATTATATTAATAGTATACTGGACGAAATAAGCTTTGTCAACTATTATTTTCAACATTTGAGATTTGTGTTGTATTTTTGCAACACCTTCTCAATACGCCTCTTTCATTATCCACTCACCCTTATTATTTTTACATGCCGTGCCACGCATCTGCTTGTTCTCACCATTCACCACCATATCAGTGATGAACTCCCGACAAACACCATACAGTGCAGCTGGAGTATTTGTGACAGAGAAGTTACCCTTCTTGTTTCTCCAAGAAACAGGTTCACCTCTATTAAAAGATTGGTTTATCGCCATTGCGGCGTGTAATTGATCTACCTTATCTATAGTATCCCCGATCACGTATCCAATAACAAGACCTATCGTGCCATATACAGCCGCAGTAACAGGGTCTTTACCTAGTGACGCACCTAACGCCGCACCACCTATTGTTGCATATGTTGCCTTTTGTTTGAACATGGGTTTTGGTGCCCAATATCCTCGGCCTGGTAAGTAGAAGTCTTTCTGTTGACACCCTGTAAATGGGGAACACCCAAGGGTGGGGTTAACTCCACTTGGGAGTAGACACCCACTCAATGAAAGTGTAAGTACGGTACTAAGTAGAAGGCGTTTCACGTGTCACCTTTGGTTTAATAATCTTTTCCAAATTTTGTAGTGACTGAACTTCGTCCTTTTCTTCGGCCTTATCAACCGCACTCTCTAACTCTTCCCACGCCTTAGTGGAACGAATACGAGAGTAAACCAACCGATCTTTACGCAACCGATTAAAAATAATCTTCTGCGCTTCCTTATCGGAGTACTCAAGAAGTACAAATGCACGATACTGAGTACCAGCAGTTGTAACATCTGTCTTTACTGGATTATAACCAGCGACATCGACATTGGCGATCACATTCTTTGCGACCTTCTCTATCTCTGTCATGACACGTGCATCAACATCGGACTGACCGAACTTTGCAATCCATGATTTAGTCATCGCCTTCAACTTACCGTTGATACGATCTGCAAGGACAACCTTACCATTGAGTGTTGCAATATCAACCGCAAGTTGCAAATCAGGTGCAGTCGCAGTACCAACAGTAAAGATGGAGCCCTTCTTCTCAGGCATCTTCTTATACCAATCAGGTACAATCGAAACCGCACGTTCTACCTTTGCAGTTTGATATCTAATCTCTGGTGTATCCACCACAGACTTGGGGTTGTTAGCGCCACATGCACTAAGTAGTGCAACCGCAGATACAGTTGCGAGTAGTTTGGTGTTCATTAATCAATCTCCTTTATAATAGTCACCAATTTATCTCTTGCGCCACCTGACTCAAGAAATTTATGTTTCGCAATAGGAGCGATGTCTGGATAATATATGCAAACCAAAACTCCAAGTACGATACCAACAATAATCTTAACCATTGGCGTTCACCGTATAGAAAAGATTACCAAACTCACCTATCTTATTTCTCCAAGAAATTTCTTTCTTGGTAAGAGGTTTTTTGATCACCTTATCCACCTTCGGTTTTTGTAAGTTATCACCAATTTTTTGGATATCCTTACCTACGCCTGAAATGGTGTTACCACATCCTGATAATGCAAGCATCGATGCAATTGCAACTATACCTACGAACCACATGGTCTTTTCACTTTTACTCATCACAACTAATCATCCTCATACGTTGTTGTCCAAATTCGCCAATTACGGCATTTATGTATACTACCTTACACGAAGACTTAACGGATGTCAAGTCACATTTCAGATTTTTTTCACTCTTCAATGTTTCGGGTATAATAGTACGCATAACCTTTATCTTTGCACGATTCTCTGCACGTTCACATGCGTCCCTTTCACTCATGTCAGGGCCAAAGATATATTCTCCAGTAGACGGATACCACTCACCCTTCACACGACTTTCCATCTTCATCGTGCATTTACGAGTGTCCTCTACATATTTCTTAACGTCCTTCTTCACCACACGCACCGACTCTATTCTGCCCTCATATATGAGTTTGTCCTTCGATTGGAAATCGCAAGGAGTCTCTGTCGCAAGTGCAGTAGTACTTAACAGCGCAGTAATAAGAAGTATCGATTTATTTGGTAATCGCATCCCTTGTCGCTTTTGCAATGATTTCGGATATAGGTATGATATCTTTCTCACCTGTTTTATCAGTGCGAGTGAGTATCAAACCCTCTTTTTCTAGGGAGTCCAGAGTGTGGCCAATGGCCCTCTCTGCAACAATCTTGGTTTCCCAAAATCGACCAAGTAAGTACGATCCGTACATACAAGCAATAGCGATTATGGTGTGTGTCATTGAGTCCATGATATAATATTTAGTCCAAATTTATCTACTATATACAGTATAGGAAATAAAATAAGGTTTGTCAAGTCCTTTTTACAGTAAAATCGATACCCAACCTCTTTTTATCTGAAGTAATTTCAGATGCATGATGTGTGATACGTGGATCAAACACTATAAATGAACAAGGTACGCAAGGTATCGCCTGATCTCCATGCATGAACAATCCACCATCTTGAGGGCCCCAATCACTGTTAATTACACCGAATATCTTGATGTAATCGGGGTCATTTACGTGGTCTGTGTGTGGATTATCTAGTCTATGTCTATCCTTGAGTCCGATACCGCAGTATGATACATCAGGAAGAAATAGGTCTTGACGTTGGCCATACAAGTGTATCAACAGTCCCATCGCAAGACCAGCTAGTACTGGTTGTTTGACATCATTCTCTATAATGTCCATCTTTAGGTGTTTGTCAGGACTATTGTTTGGATACCTCATATGCCATGTGTTTGCGTTCATCGCATGATGTTTGAGAGTATCCAGATAAAATGGAGTACAGGCGTTCTCAATCACTTCCAACATCTTCGGACTCCTCTTGTTGACCGTACTTAAATTCCTTCTGTGCAGCTGTATCCAACTGTTTCATAATGTCCTCAGTGAAATATGTCTCTGGGTCATTCATGATTGTCTTACCAAACTGTTTACTACCATCTGGTAATTCGAACCTTGTGGACACCTTCTTAAATATCTCGTATTTCTCTGCAAGGTCTAACAGTCCATAGTATCGATCTAACCCCTTGTCATATGTCAGTCGCACATCTACCATCTTGTTCTCTACAGTCAGCCTTGACTTATGGTTCTTACAGTGTACAATATTACCTACGACCTCAGTACCATCCTTCTCCTTCTTTTTGGAGAGGTATATAATAGATGATGCCGCATACTTGAGTCCAGAACCCCCACCCATCTCTTTCGTGGGGAACATGGAACCGACAACATCATAGGTATGGTTAGTGACCACCATAGGAACCTTCGCCCTACCCAGTTTGAGAGTGAGTACCCTAAACGCCGCCTTCAACACCTGAGCTCTAGTCATGTCACGTGTCTCTTTACCCTCTGTTGTGTCTTCTATCTCCTTAGTGGTAGATAACATACCAAGTGAGTCTAGACACAGGAACAGGGGTTTACGATCTGCTTCATTCTGTGCGAGATAGGAGTCCAATACCTGTATCGCCTGATGACGAAACTCTTGCACTGTTGTGACAGGCATCACCACCATGCGTTGTGCATCAATACCTCGATCCTCAATCATACTCTTGGTAATTGCACTTTCACTTTCGAAGTATATCACGCCTGCGTCTGGATGTCTGTCTAGAAAGTTCTTTACTATACCCATCAGGAAGTATGTCTTACCAGTTGCACTTTCACCAGCGAGTGCAGTTATCTTGTTAGAGGGTAGTCCACCATTCAGAGAACCACTCAACAACCCATTGAATATATAACTACCAGTGTCAATGAAAGTGTCAACATCACCAGCCTCCACACCATCGGCTGCAAGTGCCGCATATTCGTTCCCTACATCTTTAATCACACTCTTTAGAAAATCGTTCATACTAACTCCTTCATATTTTCTGTGGGGGTTTACTGAGTATATCCCCCTTCCAACAAAACCCTTCTGAGGCATTATAATTCCACAAAATGTTTGGTAATAGTTCTTGACAAGTACCCATACTCATCGCACCATATAATTCTTCTGCATCTATCGTTATGGTTGCACCTAACAGCTGCATTGTTATAAGTATTGTAATCAAACCTTGAACCCCCCGAAGTCCGTGTTGTCAAATACTGGTTCACTAAATGCATCTGGTATGTCATCTGTCTGGTTCGCATCCTGTAGTCCCTGTTGTTCACTCAGCTTGACATCAGACAGTCTCATCTTCGCACGATCAATACCAATGACAAACCTCTTGTTCATTGTAGGGTCATTGTACCTGTTCTTTAACTGTTTGACTGCGATTTGTCCAAGTGCATCAAGTTCCTCATTAGAAATGAGCGCAAACATGAGGTCAGCCGTAGCAGGCAGACCAAAAGATTCTGACGTATCTTCCAACCCAACATCACTATTGGAGAACCCACTCCTTGTGGTCTGTGTAGCCGACATAATCGGGACGTTTGTTTCAACTGCGAGTCCCCTAAGTTCCTCAGCAATAGATTTAATGTACATATAAGAGTTGACATTAGTAGCTCCTTTGAACCGTGTTGATGCACATATATTCAGATAATCAATAAATATGATATCTGGTTTGAAACTCTTCTTAATCGCAAGTTCCTTTATCAACCCCCTAAAGTGATTAGTATGTGCAGAGGCGGTAGGATATTCCTTGACTATGAGTTGTCCACTGGTGGATTTGATAATCTTCTCTATCTTGTTATCAAACATCTTCTTAGGAAGATCATGCAAGTCCTCCATACTTATGTTCATCATATTTGCATCTATACGTTCTGCGATACGTTCCTCTGCCATCTCTAGTGTTATGTAGAGGACGTTCTTACCTTGACTCATACAGTTTGCAGCGACATGACACATAAACAGAGACTTACCAACACCAGTACCAGCAAGTGCAATGTTCAGAGTCTTAGGTGGTAGCCCACCCTTCGTAATCTTATTGAAGAACTCCAAGTCAAACGGAATCTTCTCTTCTACGGTATGGTAATAAGTAAATCTGGAGTCTGCGTCCAGAAGATAATCATGGCCCACCCTATTATCAAAACCCACAGCAAGGGCATCTGTGAGAATGCTCGGGATTGCATCTGCACCTCTATTTTTATCCTTTCCGTCAATGATCTGAATACCTTCGACAATCGCATTGTACACCGCCTTATCTTTAATAAATTTCTCTGTAGTTTCTATCAACCAATCAGCGTTTATATTATCATCCACTGATAACTCATTCACGACTGTTAACACTTTCTTAATGTCATCTTCATTGAGATCACGCCGTGTGTCGATCTCAATCTCTAAGGTATCCTTAGTCGGTAGTGCATTATACTTCTCTACGAACTTCTGGATTTCCTCAAATACGGTACGTTCTGTCCTGTCACTAAAATAATCCCCCTTCATGTGAGGCATCACCTTACGTGCATAGTCCTCATTTGTCAAGAGTTGACTAAGAGCGGTTCTTTCAATTGTCTGCGTCATAGATTCTCCCATATCTCATCTGTTATCAGTTCTTGACCACGTGCATTAGGGTGTATGTTAGTGGAGTTGATGAACTCCCCCTTAATCATGTCTGCACAACAGAACCCTTCTAATGGTTCATACAATGGCCAACCTATGTAATGTTTCATCACACTGAAATAAGGAGAAGAAACCAACGCCTTACTAATCTTATTTTGGAACTCAACCTTACTAGGTGGCATACCCATAATCATGCGGTATGGTATTTTCTTATATTCTAACATACACTGTGCAGAGTAGAACAGTCTCAAGGAACGTCTAAGAAGTGCAACAGGGTTAACCAGACCTTGTTTACTCAGTACTTCCTCTACCTCTAACTGTTTCTTTCTGAACTCATCGTTCTTAGACCCAGCTCCTATCTTGACCTTGAACCACTCGTTCTTAGTCGAGAACACACCATTTTTCTTGACCTGTTCAAAACTCATTCGCATCACCTCAGTCCACATGATGACTACAAGTCCTACGTTCTCTGCATTTAATATTTTGTCCATAAAGATACTGTGTATCCCATCATTACCTAACCCCATCTGTGCATAATTCTCTAACTGCATATCAAGACGATCTGCAAGTAGAGTGGGCCAGAAAGGAAAGGGGTCTACATAGTTTCCTATACGTAAACCCTCGCACTTCAGAGTGTCTCTTAGATTGGGGTCTTTCAGTGTCGCACGAATATAGTTCTCATCACTATAACTACACCCGAATGTCAATAGTTTAGCCTGGGTAGATGTCATCACCATAATCCTTCTTCTTGCGAAATCGCCAGAAAAACAATTTAATCTTCAGAAATAAGGTTCGCAAACTGAACTTTTCCTTCTCTCACTTGATCCTCTAATATATCCACTAAAATGTCGCCTGCAAGATTATTAAACTGTTCTGCAAACCATTCCTCTGGTAAATTATTAGAATCAACTATATCATACTCAAACCGTAATGGCAAGTCACTTTTACCTTTCATTTCTTCTGGATTTGGTATGGAAACCTTAGTATACTTATAGATGACACCTTGGAATGTCTCTGCTTTTGGTGTGAGTCCTATATATTGGTTCTCATCTTTATCGTTAGTAACCCAAGTATACTTATCTTTTATTTTTTCAGTCATTGAACACCCTCTCCTTATACATATCTAAAATCATGTTCTTACTGTCCTTTATCATCATCTCAAATGATTTCGCATCCTCTTCATTATCCACAGGTTTGTGAATCTCTTCCCAAGACAACTCAGGATTAGTAACCTTCAAATTCATAACTGCCATGGTGTTCTGTGCAGATTTAGACCACGTGAAATGAGGCCGATTCTCTACGAACCTGTCTATGACATTTTTTGCATATACATTTGCTGATTTATCTGTCCAGTATTTATTCTTCCACCCACCATCAGAAGTTTCTTCATACCCATACATAGATTTATTCAATTCAAAATCACTGAAAAATACCTTAGATGTATTCTTAGAACGCATAACCTTTTCGGGTATCAGATATAGTCTGTTGCAGCTGATTGTATCGAGGGGGGTTTCTCCCTCTATTAACAGATTTGTCCACTCATCAGCTGTGTTCTGTGTCTCATGTGGTAGTCCTATAATGAAACTACCATGTAAACTAGATGCCTCGCCCCACGCATCCTTCGCATCTTGCAATGTAGAAAGTACCTTATCTATACCCATACCCTTACCTATCGACTTAGCGGCAGGGTCATATAGACTCTCCAGACCAAAGAAACACGCTTTAAGTCCCATCTGTCCAAGTAGTCCTATCTGTTCTGGAAATTTATATAACAGTTCAACACGTATGTACGCCCAGAAGTTCATGTCAACTCCTGTCCTATCCACTGCACGTAAAACTCTCTCCACCTTGTCAGTAGTCTCATTGAAGGTGTCATCTGTGAACATATAACTGGTGGTAGAAAAGTTCTCATAATTATACATGAGCTCATTGTATATACTCTCCTCACTTCGTATATACTCCTCACTTGGTTTTCTTCCTAATAATGGATATGTGCAAAATTTGCACTTAAATCTGCACCCTCTGGATATGGCGATAGGTAACACCTCATGTCTCAGTATGTGATCTTGAGGTTGAAAGACATTTTTCTGGTTATGGAAATCAAACTCTGAAGAATATACGTCCTCTACTACGAGAGGGAAGTTCTCACCCCTATTACGAACATACTTTAATATACTGTCTTCACCTAAACCCCTAACCCAGCAGTCAAGTTGATCCTTATATTCTTCGAAGAACGTATATGTCTGGAGTCCTTGACCACCTAACACCATCTTGACATGGGGATACGTTAGGTGTATACGTTCTATCAGTTCTCTCATATAAGGAAAGCAGTCTTCTTTCTTTAGGTTTGGTTTTATATTAGCTGGGGAACTATAAAAGGGTTCTCCAAAGTATCGACTAAATGTACTACTGAATCCCACGAATATAGTCTCTGGCCCTATTATACTTTCAACATATCGAACCAACTCCTCACCGTGATTGTCCCACAACCACGCTTGATGATCTATGACCTTGACCGTATACCCATGTTCCCTTAAATGTGCGGCGATACTATATGCACCATGCACCCTTATAGGAATGAAGTAGTCTGATATGTCAGTAAACAGTATAGCGTTATACTTCATTCCACCATAACCAAATGTGTCCTGTTAGGCCCTGCATTGACAAAAGTGTGGGGTTGTGTTGTGTCCACCCAATACAGACGGCCGTCTGCTGGTATGTGCAAAAACTCTTTATGTTCTGGCCAGAAAAAATATGCGTGTGGATGTGTATGTATTGCAAGATGAAGTCGTGGAGCGGTATCTTGGTGTACACTATATGTACTATGCATCATCATAGTCATAAACCTTGAACGATAATGTCCCTCTGTAATTTTCTGGAATATTGTGTTTTTGAATACGGAGTTTAATATAGAATATCCCTTTTCAGTGCGACTAGGGAATCGTTTCATACTGCCGCATCCGTTTGTAAATGGGTGTGAGTCGTCAACGTAGGATTGCAGACACATCTGTGTACCGCCTCCTTCAGACTCATACCACACTGGCCAAGAACTGTACAATAGAGAGTTATACTCCCATTTCACCTGTTCTATATCATACTGTAAATCTGTTCTCTTGTGTAACATTTCATCTTAAAGTAAAAGTATTAATAAAAGTGATATTATATCGAAACCCATTCTAGACTCCAAAACTTTCCCCACACCCACATGAACTTGTTTGCATAGGATTTGTCACTGATAGATAACTTCCCCCTAACTCCTCTACATAATCGATCACACTACCCAAAATATATATCTCCGCCAGAGGGTCTAGTACCAAAACATCATCAATGGGGTCAGACCATGCTACGTCAGGCCAGTTCTTCTGGAAGTCCCATACATACTGGAATCCAGAACAACCCCCACCTTGTACACCGAGGGTTACATAATCTCCATTCGAAACACCTTTGAGGTATTCTCTGGCCCTATCAGTTATTGTTACCATACCACTATTTAGTTCAAACGATTTGCTTGACGTAATAGATATGCTAAAACATTATCCCAATATTGTGTTGCCCATTCGGTTTTAGAGTTATCAAGTGCAGTCCTCGCTGCATCTATTCTCTGTATTGTTAAGCTTGTCAAGTTCCTCGTACTCCTTTAACTGATCAACTATACCCATGAACAATTTGAACATATCTTTCACCTTTGCAGAATCATCTGCTTTAGGTACACAGAGAGTTTTTATGTTCGGGTCTTGTTTACTTATTACTTGTCTCGCCTTGAGACACGCATCCATAGAGGGCATCTCTGTGGTATAACCACCTAGAGCCGCAACAATCAACATCGCTTTAATCATACTTTACTCCATCCCATTGATTCACACTTGTACTTCTCTTTACCGATCAGTACCATGTCACCGACACTGGTTGACCTACAACCTTTACCATCAAACATGGGGGTGACTCCTTCATTGTTCCACCACGCATCTTCAACAGAGTTGGTCAACATAAATGCCCTCTCCAATTTTTCATCAGTAGACATTTTTGCAGAAACTTCTACAAACGCAACGGTGGAAGTTTTTTCATCAGAATGTATAACCGCAACACTCTCTACACCCTCATACGTTTTCAGCAATGCATTTAGTTTTTCACTCATGCAACTAACTCCTCTTTATCTAAAACAACTTTAATACACCTATCCGCTTTGGTAGGAAATTTATAACCCATTTCATCCATAAGGATATCTCTAACTTTTTCTCGATCAACGGAGTCACCGACAAACTTGGAAGTTGCACCCAAATCAAGAATTAGTTTGAAGGTGGCAGTAAGTATCGCCAGTCTAGGGACACCCATATCATAAAGTCCACCGACACCATAGAAACTTTCAGTGTAATCAACAAACTCTAAAAAATTTTCCATTTTAACACTCATAACAATCCTCCTAAAATACGATTAGTGCAAAATAACCAAGTGCAAACAAGAGTGAGAGAAAAACAAACTCTCCAGCTCTTCTGTTGAATCCAACCCAAAAATGTCGATCCAATTTTTTTCCAAATACAGTCATTATCCGAACAATCCTCCTTTAATAGATTTAATAGAATGACCAATTGGGCCGACCAAATAGAGAGGGCCAGTCCAGTTGATTGAGAACCCACCATCAAGGACGTTACCCCTTGCAGCGTTTCTTGCAGGCGCACTGTAACCAGCACACTTCAACAAATCACCTTTTTTGAATTTCTTGTCATCATCAGTGTTGACAACGAAACCCCAAGAAGAACCACCATCTCTGGTGCAAATCTTGATGTATTTCTTACCTTTTTTAACAACCCAACCATCAACGAATTCCTTAACCATGTCAGCGTTGTCACCAAAACGATCTTTAAAGTCATAATTTGCGGCAGCGATCATATTCGCAATTCCGTCATCAACATTGTCAAATTTTTTCATAATATCAATCATATCTTTCTCTCTCTCTTGATTATATTAATAGTATACAGGATAGAATAACATTTGTCAACAGTTAATTACGCTGCAACCATCATTTTTTCTGCAAACTTATTTTTCTTTGCATTATTACAAAACTTATCATCTACATAAAGAGTTTTTTCTGTATGCATTTTTCCATCTGAACAAACGGGCCCATAAGTATCTTCACCAAATAAATCTCCTGATGAACCATAACCATAGTGGGTAGGTTTTAAATACCATGCATTATGCATTAGATTGTTATTAATTTTTCCAATTTTTATATTGAGAGGAATCTTGTTCCACAATTCTGAATATTTCTTCATTGCGTCTTCATATTTCTTAAAAACATAAGGTGAATAAGAAATAGTAACACCATCCTCATTAACAAAACTTATTTTTACAAAATGTTTAGTGGTTTTACCACCTTTAGGGCCCTTATCTCTTATAGACCACATATCAAAATTACATATTTTTTTCATTATGCAATCACCTCTAGAATTAAGTTCATTTCTTTTACGATATCTTTGTATGTTGCAATCTTCTTTTCGATTGCATACTTCTTCATCTTTACAGCAGAAGTGTTACCACCAAACTTAGTGAGTAACTTCTCCAACTTCTTTATTTCATTTTCATACTGTTCAATCATTATGCAACTCCTTCAATAATTTCCATTGCTTTCTTTGCAGTCCACGCTTCGTTCCACATCTCTTTCTTCCAGACTACAAACGCATCGATTGTACTGTTTTTTACACAGTATGGGTTTTTCTCGATGAAGATCAAAACTTCCTCAAAAGTCATTCCAAGGAATTCTGCTTCTTTCTTCAAAATAGTTGTTGCACCTTTAAGTCTCATTTTTTCTCTCTCTCTTGATTATATTACTAGTATACAGGACAAAATAAGGTTTGTCAAGTAAAATCGTACCTTATAAGTCCTTGATTTCATTGAGAATCCAAACTTTTTTTCTACTCTTACCTACGGTAAACTCAGAAAACCCCTCTGGAATGGGTATATTCCACCCATTTTTACGTGCGATTCCCACACTTGGAAACACACCAGCGAGATGCATTATATGGGCCATGCACCAGACATCCTCAATATGCCATGCAGAATCCTTATCTTCCCAGAACCCGAAAGATTTCATGTCTTTCTCTGACATTTTGGGATGGATGAAATTGAACTCGTTTGACATATTACCCTCCAAACAGGAATGTTGCACGATTAACAGTATTAATGAAAGTCCGCCGTTCTCCAAGGTCTACCGAAAACCCATCAGGGCCAAAAAGAGTGAATTTCTTCTCATCACTACCGATGATTTTGATCTCACCGAATTTAGTTTCAGCATTGAAAACACCCTCAGTAAACTCTGAAGGAACAAATTTTAGACGGGGATTTGAAACAGTCATAACAACCTCTCTCTTGACTATATTCTTATAGTACCACTATAGAGTAGGGTTTGTCAACAGAAATCGACATTAAATATGCATTTAGGTGGGGAGTGTGACATTTTTATCACTGTTATAAATAACATTACAGAGGTAAGGAGTATATCTAATGGAAATGGATTCTAGTCTAGCAGATCAAGAAGATTGGGTAAAAAAAGACATGTCTGGTGATGATTGGGAAACTATAGATGATTATTGGAATTGGATGGACATATGGGCAAATGGTAAATTAGGCAGAGAATCCAATGTTGAACACCATGACTTTGTTCCTAATCATGAAGAAATGTTACAAGAATGTCTCAACTTTAAAGATTGGGCTTGGCAAGGAGAAACGGACAAAAGAAGTTTTTTAGGTGATAAAGATATAATAAAAGATGGTGGTGGTTATGATCTGGATGACATGAAACATTCCCCATCGCCAGAAGAGAGGGAAAAAGAAAGGGCAAGACAGCTTGATCAACAATTTAAAAAATGGAAAGAAGTAAAAAACAATGACCCTATTCTTAACCCAAAAATTGATGCCCACGAAACTATAGTTAAAAAGTCCCCTGTTTTAGACCATCCTCTCACACAGTATATTGAAGATTCTATAAAAGTACAAAATTTCTTTAAGGGAAAACATGGGGGTGGTGATGGTAAAGTGGTGCAAGCAGGTGGAGATGAAGTTTTAAGTAGAGGTGATATGCCGTGGAAAGAATACCCAAAGAAAAAAAGTGCGGCAGAGACTATAGCTACAGGTCAAACTCCAGAAGAGGTTATAAGAAGATTTAAAGAGCAGAATGTAATGCGTTGGGATGACGAACTAAGTAGATTTGTTGATGAAACAGATGAGGGTGGTTGGCCAAGATATTTTGCAAATCCTTTAGATAATCCGAAAGATTTTCCTGTAATGTGTGAGTGGTTAAATAAAAATAAACACCAATATTCTTCACCAGTTATAAGTAGGTTAGGCCCAACTGGAACCATAATACCTCATAGACATAACCTAATAAGAAGAGAGAACCGCATACTCGGCAGAATGTTATACAACTTTTGTCTTAATTTTCCAAAAGGGTGTAGGTTCGCAATACATCCATATGGTCTTATTCCATATAAGCCAGGAGATATATATAGATTGTGGGTTCATGAAGGTATGCACAGTGTTATCAACAATTCTACAGAAGACAGATATCATATAATGTTACGACCAGCGGGCTATAGAGAATATGTTTCAGAAGTTCCCTGAGTTTATCACAGACGATACTCGATATCATGATCCAGATGATCCCACCACCAACTCTAAAGAAGCTCCTAGAGGGCAACTCATAACATTTGAAAAATCAGAAGAGAAACATAAATTCCTATTACCAAAAAAGATATGTGAAAACAACAGTGTCCTAGACCTTGGAAGTTGCCTAAGTGCCAGTGGTGCATGGGTTCTAGAACATGGAGCTATGTTCTACACTGGAGTCGAAATAGATGATTATAACCATGAGATGGCCACTAAGAATCTAAAGAAATATTTTTCCCCTTCACTATGGACATTACATAAACAGTCTGTTCTAGATTGGTTTGAGGAACATCAAGACCCCTATGACGTTGTGTTTGCTGGGGGTATCTTATATGCACATGAGGATCAAATAGATTTTCTAACTAGGTGTGCAAATCTTACCAAAAAATACCTGATAATAGAAACTAAGGATACTAGTCCCATTGATTCAGATGTCCCTACATCTGTCTATAAAAAAATTTGGACAATGAAAAGAGTAGGTAAGAGAGAAGAGGATAAGTGGGAGCGGGGCACCCCCAGGCCGACAATGATACGATGCAGTAACATACCTTTTATAGATATGGTGTTGAGTCCTCTTGGGCTGAAAATAGAGAAAAAGATACTATACCCTAACAGTCATAGATTTGGGGTTATCTACGTTTCTTCGCCAACTCCATAGAAATCCAGTTCTGAGCTCTGGTGTTGGTAACTTTCTTTCGCAGAAGTCCTCGGACACGTTTCCATACCTCATCAAAGACCTCTTCACCAGCGTCATTGTTATCAACTATGATAAATCCTTTTCTGAACATATTGTTAAATTTACCTATGTTGGACTGCACCGCTTTCCATGATTTTGTTACTATGGATTCTGGAACAGAACGAGGACGTTCTGCATTTCGTTGAAGTGCAACATCAAGAGAGGTGTTAACAAATATCATGTATGTGTCATATCCTAGTTCTTCTAGTTGTCTCTTTTGAAACAATATCTTCTCTGCTTCCCTTCCTGTTCCATCTATGATAAGTCCTAGTCTACCTTCTAGATAGTTTTCCTTCTTCTTTGCAGTAATTTCTTTTGCACGACCTCTGACTACATCTCTGGGTTCTTCTTCAGAACTAGGCATCTTGAGAGATAGCCCTGCCTTCCTCAGAAGGTTTTCAAATGCATCATCTGAGTTGACTAGTTTAAGTCCTGACCCACCAGTGGTGCGACTGACAACGTATGACTTACCGCTACCAGGCCCACCAGCAAGGAAAAACGCCTTAAATATATGTTGGTCGTAAACCCCTTCATGTAGGGGAGGTAGCAAATCTCCGAATTTCTTCATTTCGTTGGTGTCCTATTAATCCCTTTTTATATCCTGACATTCGTACTATGTATTTATCTTCCTCAGAAAGTGGTTCTAGATGTTGTAGGTTGCGGTCTTGTCGTTGGAATTTCATAGATTTGATTCTTCTTTTGGTTCTAGCCATTTTTTCTTCCTTTTTCTCATTAAGTTTGTTGGATATGGTTTTGGATTTAATCGGGCATCTCCTTTCTATGTTGTTAGTATGTAATCTTTTGGTTTTTGTTTTCTACTCTTACCATGAGTAAGTGGTACTGTTTCAAAATCGACAGACTCCATATCTGTCTCTAAACAATCTTTAACGCAAGACATATCCATTATATGTGAATTATCCTGTCCCCCTAGAATAAATTTATGCATGATGTTACGAACAAGAAATGGGCCGTTATAAACTCTATCTGGTCTTGTCTTATCTTCCTGTCGAATCAATGCATTGGGCGGTAAATCTATCTTAACTATATCTCCAGATCGTAGTGCAGTATTACCATCCACAACAACCTCGGCCGCAATACCATCAAAATTTTGCATCCAAGAAGTCCTTTTTGGCAACCATGAATTTGGAGCATAACCTGTTAAATTTAAACTACTCCCAAAAACATTTGTATAGTGAGAATCTTGTTTTTTATTTTCATCGCTGTAAGATGCCGCACAAACGTATCTCTTGGTGTTCAGATCAGATTCCCTTGTTTTATATCCCCTAACTGATACGTCACTCAAAAAGGGTGCCTGTTCTTTTCCATGAAAAGTATTGATGTGTTTTTCATTTTTAAAAGAATCAAAATAATTATATGGGTGATGATGTGTAACTCTTTTGTTGAAGAAATCATGTTCAATAACCTGAGAAGAATAATTTCCTCCAGAAGTGGCATTTAGATTATTCACAGTGGTGTGACAAGTCAATTTTCTTATCGTATTTAATTCTTGTATGACATCAGAAAAACCATGTTGTTTAGGGTCTTTTGCATGACCGGCCTCACTATGCATTAGAAGTTCTTGTATTATTCTTCCTTTGTATAAATTCTCTAGCGACCTAAAATGAAATCCATTCAAAGTTTCAAAAAATAGATATGTTGGACTGTTCAAACTTTTTGATATAGTCTGTTTTTTAATTTTATCTATAAGACCGAGAGGAGAAATTTCAGTCCCGACTGTCTGGTGGATGCCAGCACTTTCTTCTACCCATATGTCTTTTTTACATTTCAGATCATTCCTCAGAATGGTCTTAACCATGTCTGAGAATGTTCCCCTAAGAGGGCGAGATATCCTTGTTCTATTATTCTCTAACGCCTCTATTGAACAAAACTTATATTGGTGTTGTCTACTGAATTGATTGACCTCTGTGGAGTTTGCCAAATCATACATAAAGAAAAGTGAATCAATTATTTCATCATCTTTTTCCATAGAATCAGTTTTTAATTTAAGTCTCAGTATTTCTTGACCAACAAGAGGCCCTAAGTCTTTTAGATTTACAGGATCGTTAAAACTTATATTTCCTGTCAAAAAAGGATTCTGTATATCTTCAAATATCTCAATATATGAAGTATTTTGTGTTACGTCTGCAGCATTCCCACTGACGTTGATTATCTCCACCTTCTCTACAGTGACGGAACCTGACGTAGATAAACCTTCTGCCATTAAATCGCACTTTCTCTTATAAGAGATTGATATTCAGTTACAAGTTGTCCTATGTATCGGGGATCGAGTATCCTGATATTTCTCATTTTGTCCTGTTCTTTTTCTTCATATTCAAAGTTTGTAATTGCAGTTGCAGTAGGGTAATCTGCATTAGTTGTCCCAACATCAATCTTCACAGAAGTATCACCAGAACTTTGAGATATTTCGTAGTGATGTACCCCATTAGGATCGGAGTATTTTTCATTGACATATGCGTTAAATTGAGGAGTGGACATTGGCCACTGGTGGTATCTATCCGTGATGTCATTTACTAACAGAATTATCCAATGATAATTTGCACTCCCATACATTTTATGTGCAATTATCTCTGGTGTCTCTCCCTCTTTAACGTCATAGGTATCAAAAAGAGATAAATGAGTCTTGACCTTTGCACGTACTCCAACTCGGCGCAAGAGGTTGGTCACAATTTTGTGATCATTTTTTTTACCTGTTCCAGAATAAAATATTTTAGGAAATGCAGAGAAGTACATGATTAAAATCCTTCTTCGATACGTGGTCTAGACATTTTTTCTATTTCCTCAAATGCAAGTGTTATGGTTGTTGATTGTGGAGGAGGGCCAACGCCTTTTTCATGATCCAATGGTTCATAGTAAGTCATTCTCTCTCCACCATATTGCACATCCATGTTTTGAAGATAACAAGTGGAAATTTTATTGAACCAAGGATTTTCCTTAGAGTGAAACATATATTGAATATCAAAAGTATCTGGTATATTTAAAATCCGTCCTTGAGTGTTGAGTGCCACTCCACCTACACTAACATCAGCAAAATCTGGTATCATATGTCTTTTGAAGGTATAAATTATTTCATCAACTGTCTTAGATTCCTGTTCACTCTTAGGGATAAAGGTGAAGGAGAAACTAAATTTTCTGCGACCAACACCAGTAAATAGTAATTCCATTTTTTTAGATAATATCTTTCCAGACGCAATTTCTAATGCACCTGCCGCTCCTGCAATTCCTAACAGTGGGCCTGCGGCGCCAATAGTCGATTTAGCGGCACCCATTGTCAAACTAGATAATACCTCTGCTGTGGCCTGACCACCTGCTTTTGCAGTTTCCATATTTGGAATCAAACCTCTGACTCCTTCTGCTGCATATGCATCAAACGCTCTCTGTATTCCAGCAACTCCTGCCTCTGAGAGAGATGCAATTTCTTCCTCTGTGTATGAGGTATTATAAGTTGTCCTAACTTGAGGTGGCATGTAAAGAGATATTGCTTTCGCAAGTCTAACAGTAGGAGGTCTTTTAACTGCAATCGCTCCTCTAGGTGCAGAAGAAATTCTGGACTTACCATCTCCAACATCTGCTGCTCTGACCCCACCTATTTGTTGTTGGGCCCCAGTACCAGCATCGGCATCTTCTTGATCTAACTCTGCCATCAATTCTGCATGTTTCTGTTTTTCTATTAATGCTGGAGAGGTCACATTTATCATGAACATAATGTAGTGACCTTGTTGAGAGTTGGTTTCCACATCCATAGGATAGGAAAGATTCATAGTTGGACTACCCTGAGTAGGAAGACCAGCAGCGACACTTCTTCCTCTTAATGCAGAGCCAGGAAGATTACCCAGAACCTTCTTTAGTCCTCCTGACATTGTACGATTTGCAGCACCTAGTGCCTGATTAACAATTGCGTTACCTACAGTCATGTCTAAATATCCTTACAATGAAACTATTTAGGTATTTAAGTCGTGGCATACAAAGGTAATTATACACCAATTAACCCCAAAAAGTATAAAGGTGATCCCAATCGCATAGTATATCGTTCTCTATGGGAACGAAAGTTTATGGTATATTGTGATACCAATGATGCGATATTAGAGTGGGGGAGTGAAGAAATCATTATACCCTATTTATCACCTGTAGATGGTAAAATACACCGCTACTTTCCAGATTTTTATATAAAAGTTAAAAGACATGATGGTAAAATAGAGAAGTCCATTGTAGAGATCAAACCAAAAGTTCAATGTGGGCCACCTAAAATACCAACCAGAAAAACCAAAAGATTCTATAATGCAGTTAAAACATGGGCGGTAAATGAGGCAAAATGGAAATATGCAACAGAATTTTGTGATGTCAATAGTATGGAATTCAAGGTATTGAATGAGGATCATCTAGGTATCAAGTATAAATAGTAACATGGCAGTTAGTAAATTTATACAGAAAGTTAAAGATGAAGCTCGTGGTCGCCCTCGTTCAACTCAATGGTATAGAGAAAAGATAAGCGAGTTTGGAAAACCTGGCGCTATGGATTTGATTCGGGATGGTAAGAGGGCCAACAGACCCTTTTATGGTAGACTGAATATGTTCTTCTATGATCCAAAACACAAGAAGACTTTACCTTATTATGATACCTTCCCTTTAGTCCTTCCCATAGAGAACTATCCTGACGGATTTCTAGGTATAAACTTTCATTATCTGCCCATACCTTTGAGAATTAGATTATTGGATCGAATAGTGGATTTTAGTAACAACACTAACTTTGATGAAAGTACTAAAATTGTTGCAGATTATAGTAAACTAAAAAGAATAAATTTAGTAAAACCCACTCTACATAGATATTTGGCAGGGCAAACCAAATCTCAATTTCGTAGAATCGATGCAGATGAATTTACCATTGCAACCCTACTACCAGTACAGAGATTTAAAGGTGCTGGTAGTGCAGAAGTATGGAAAGAATCTAGGAGTATGATCTAATGGCAACAGGAGCAAAATTTTTAGAGGGGGCCGCATTTGGTGTCCTAAACGACATTATTGCTGGGTTTCGTTCTAACGAAGGATATGCATCCCCGAACAAATATGAAGTTATCATTCACCCCCCACAGTTGAAATCAAACAACCCTCTACAACAAAATATGAATGTAGGAGATGTTGCAGAAGTTGCGGCCGGAGGACAAGGGGGCGACATGGCAAAAACCAGTATGAGATGTGACTCTGTTACTCTACCTGGCCGAACTCTCAACACCATAGACGATGTAAACATACATGGCCCTCGTAGACAAGTTGTGAACAGTGTTATGTATGCGGATTCTGTTACTCTAACTTTTCAGAGCTCATCAGATGCAACAGAACGAGTTGCATTTGAAAAGTGGCAGCATCGTACATTTAACCCTCAAACTTGGCAAGTAGGATATTATAACCATTATGTTGGTGCAGTAGACATATACCTATTAGACCAGCAGATGCAAAGACGATATGGTTTGAGGTTGATGGAGGCATTTCCTAAGACTTTAGGAGATACCGCTCTTGCATACGGAACCACCAATTCCCTACTTATTTGGAGTGTGGATATGAATTTTAGATATTGGGAAAGTCTTGATATAAATCAAAAGGGCCCAAGTCTAACTGATAGAATAGGACAGACATTAAATAATGTCGCAGAAAGAAATATAAGTCGAGCATTGCCCGCAGTTTCTAGACTATTCTAAATTATTAAACCATGAATAAAGGATGAAAAATTATGGCTTTACCTAAACTTAATACCGCAACTTATGAATTGGATTTACCTTCTACTGGAGAAAAACTCAAATTCCGACCTTGGTTAGTCAAAGAACAAAAGATTCTGATGATGGCCCAAGAGGGAGAAAAACAAAAGGAGATTGAAAGCGCATTTGCAAATATAATATCTGAATGTACTTTTGGATCGATTGATCCTTATGAAAATCCTATGTTTGATCTAGAGTATATTTTTCTCAACCTTAGAAGTAAATCTGTTGGAGAAAAAATTACTATCAACGTATTGTGTCCAGATGATGAAAAAACTAGGGTAGATGTAAATGTTGATTTGGCAGAAGTAGGAATACAAATGAAAGAGGATCACACCAACGTGATACAACTTACAGATAAAATTTCTATGCACATGAGATACCCAACTTTATCAGACGCACAAGGATTTGGTTCAGAGGAAAGTGAAGTATCTACCATGTTTGAAACATTAAAAAAGTGTGTGCATGAAATTCATGACGGAGATACAATTCATAACAAAGTTGATATGTCAGATAAAGACTTAGATGAGTTCTTGGGAAGTATGAGTCAAAATGATTTAGAAAAAGTGACTCATTTTTTTGACACTATGCCAAAATTACAGCATATAATTAAAGTGAAAAATCCTAAGACCAAAAAAGTAAGTGAGGTTCCGATTGAGGGTATGCAAAGTTTTTTCGGTTAGCCCTTTCTCATGATTCTCTGGAGAACTATTTTAAAATAAATTTTGCAATGATGCAACATCACAATTATAGTTTAAAAGAGTTAGATGATATGATGCCGTGGGAAAGGGAAATTTATTTGGGATTATTAGTACAACATATTAAAGAAGAAAATGAAAGAATGGAAAAAGAGAAGGCAAGGATAGGTTAATGGATATACCTACACCAAATGCAGCTGCATTAGAAATAACTCAATTTCTGTTACCTTACATTGGTATGGTAATGATTGTTATCATAGGATTTATGATAAAAGACTTTGCGACTAAGTTCAGTAAAGGTCTTGCGTTTCAGATGAACAAGCAGTTTCAAGAGGGCGATCATGTTCTTATAGATGGAGAACGTGCATTGATTGTGAAAATAGGAATAACGCAGACAGTATTTGGTGTAACCAAGTCTCATGGGGATTTCGATGGGGATTATGTATGGAGATATGTTCCTAATGAACGTATTGAATTTCTTAAAATAGAAAAGATAATTTTTGACCATACTCCTATAAATAACAAAGATAGAATAACTAACAACTCAAATCGAATTGAGGAGCTTCAAAATGGCACGAAAGAGTGATCCAGTAACAATTGTAGAAGTAGATAGAAGTACAACAGAAGTAGAACCAGCGAGTTGGTATAACTCTGCACATGCACAAGCAATAGACAAGTGGAGAATTTGGCCACGTATGTTAATCACACTATATGGTGTCATGTTCTATAAAGTAACTGATTGGTTTATGACACTCCCCGACCCAACCAATGCACAGAGCGCATTTGTATCTGTAGTTGTGGGTGCTGGGGCTGCATGGTTTGGGTTGTACTGTGGTTCTGGTGGTTCATCAGAAAGTAAAGGTAAAAAATAATGGCGGTAAAAAATAATCCAGCAACAGAAGGGAGTCTTAAAGATACCATCACTGAGCTTCAATCAGTCAATGAAAACCTAGTTAAAGGTTTTGATATTGAAAAAGCAGTCTCAGAAAAAGTAGAAAAAACAAATAAAGAACTAACAAAACTTCCTACTGTATTTTCAACTATGGTCAAAGCAATGGGGTTTGCACCTGATGGTATAGGTGGGACAGAAAAAGACAGGGAAGAAGAAAGGCGTGCTAAATTACAATTAACTACCTTTGGTAAAATTTTAGACACCTTAGAAAATATGGATGAATCTTTAGAAAAAATGGTTAAGGCCATGACGAAAGAGACTCTAGGTGGAATAATTGGTCTTATTGCCGCTCCTATCATTGCGGTGGTTGCATTTTTTAATCAATTACGAAAAGAATGGCAAGCGTTAAAGATGTTAGCGGCGTGGTTTAGAAAAACACGCATAGGAAGAACTTTAGCACTATTCATGAAACCCTTCCAATTACTTTATAATTTTACAATAGGGAGAGTTTTTAAAGCGTTTAGAATGAACATTCAATCGTTTAAAGCTGGATTTACAAACATAGGTAAAACTATGGGTAATGCTGCCAAGGCACTTGATGTAAAAGATTTTAAAACTATTGGGGGAAGACTTGGTGCGAGATTAGGTCAACTTACTAATTCGATTAAAAGTCTTATTAAAATTGATCCCAAAACTATAAAAGATTTGGCCAAGTTTATGAAAAAAGTAGTGAAACCCTTTAAAGACCTTGCATTTGGATTCAGAGAAGTAGGTAATATGGGGAAGGTGTTTGGAACTTTTGGTAATCCTGCTCAGATCAAAAATTTCACAGGTTTCTGGAAAAAGGTTGGTGCAGTTTTTGGATCAATCTCTAAGTTTGTAGCAGCATCAAAAGTTTTTGCAACCATCGGCAGAATTGCTGGATCGATAGGTAGAATTTTAGGTAAGGTCTTTTTCCCTATAACCATAATTATGGGTATCTTTGATTTTGTTACAGGGTTCATGAAAGGTAAAGAAGAAGGTGGAATTTTAGAAGGATTTAAACAAGGTACTATTAAACTTATAGACGGTTTGATTGCAATGCCTCTTGATTTCTTAAAAGATGGTCTTGCTTGGATATTAAAACTATTTGGATTTGATGAAGAATCTGAAGCACTTAAATCATTTAGTTTTTCTAAACTCTTTTCTGATTTGATTGGGGGTATCTTTGATGCAATAAGAGCAACTATCGATTGGGTGAAACTTTTATTTTCAGACCCAACTGCCGCATTAAAAAAATTATGGGAGGGATTAATAGGTGCTGGTAAGGGTATTGCTGATATAATCTTTAATGCATTTGAAGGTATTATAAATTGGATTAAGAATTTGTTTGATTTTGATATGACAGCAATATTGAAGAAGATACCTGGCTATGAAACGGCGGCAAAATTTCTTGGTTTTGGGGGTGATGATAAAAAAGAAGAAGAAAAGAAGGTTGCCTCCACTGACCCTAAAATTGAAGCAAAAATCCTCACTGAACAAATGCAAGACTTAATGAAAATTATTAAGGAGGGAACAGGGTTTACAAATTGGAGTGTAGAAGATGAGAAAAAAGAGTTGCTCCAGATGCAAAAGAGATTCAGAGAACTGGAAGCAGAGATGAAACAAAAACAACAAGGTGGTCAGAATGTTATAGCGCCTATCACAGCAAATACAAAAGTCGGTGGGGACTCAACTCACGTAAATGCAACATCAAACAGAGCTCCAGTTATGGTTGGTGCATGGTAAGAACCCCCTCTGATTTCTCAGAGGGGATATCTATTAGTCCGTAAAGAACTTAGCATTTCCTCTCTGGAAAAGACTTGGTTCTTCTTTCTTAGTTACTACACCCATAGCTTTATATGGATCAACCTGTGCAACAACAGGTGGTGTCCGTCTGACAGGACGCTCGACAGGTTTTGTCTCAGGTTTAGGGGGAACAGAAACTTCTTGAAATTTCTGTTTCTTTTTTTGTTCTTGTCGAACAACCCACTTTGCAAGAAATGCCTTGACATCTTCTATCGTAGTGTCGGGCCCGATAGAAAATCCAGAACCAACATAACGACTTGCAAGGTCAAAATCCTCACAACTCATCTTAGGTGGGTCTGAAAGAACAACCGTTCCCTTTTCCACATCGTCAGAACACACTATTGTGATCGACTTCTCTTCAGCAATCGCTGGAGAGGTTAATATAACTGCAAGTGCAGTAGATAACAAAAGTTTTTTCATAATATAATTACCCTTTATCAGCAAGTTTTTCAAAATATGACAAGGTATCATCTTCTTCATCAGATGTCACCTCAACGGTAGGAGCAGACTCCTCTTTGGAGTCAACTGTAACTGTCTCCACTGGCTCATCTTCCATCAGGTTTACAACATTCCCTGTTTTCGTTGTACCAGCAAGTACAGTATCCAGACGAGTTTTCAACTCATCATACGATTTGAAGTTAGAAGGAGCAGTAAATTCTGCGAGAGAATATTGTTTCTTCCAAACTTCTTCAAGTTTCTCATCATCATCAAACAATGGTGATGGAGAATCAAACTCAGACTTATCGTAATTCCAGTAGCCATCTACCTTACGAATTTTGAGTTTAAAGTCAGCACCTTCCCAGAAATCAAATGGATTTACTGGAGTTTCGTCTTCAAATGCAGGCTGCATTGCTTCCATACATTTGTCAAATATTTTCTTACCGAAACGATAAAGGAATACTTTACCTTCATTTTGAGGATTTGCACCATCTTTAATAACTAAGATATTTGCGAAATACTGCAACTTACGTTTTTGTCTACGTGCAATCTCCTTATCAGATTCTACACCAGAGTTCCAGTATGCAGAGTTCATCTCAGATACAGGATCATTCTGACCAAGTGTAGTGAGAGAGTTCTCAATATACCATTGACCAGTTGGCCCTTGAAACGCATGGTTCCAAACCTTTGCCCAAGGTAAGTCTTCACCTTTGACTGCTGGAAGGAAACGAATAACTGCGAAACCATTACCAGATTTATCCATCACTGGTTTCCAGATACGTTCATCCACGTAGGACTTCTTTTCTTGGGGTTTGTTCTCGACTTCAGCTGCGCCGAGAAGTTTGTCAAGAGTATTACTCTTCTTGAGACTTTGTAACGACATATTATTCTCCTTATGTAAATGTATATAATCGTATGTTATTGTATATTAAACTTATCACAAAACTCTGTCTTTGTCAAGTACCTTACGTTATTATATTTAACGTCAGATATTTCACCCTTACGGTGTACAGGGCCTACCCAATAAAAGGTAATTTCCTTAAACTCCGTAAAGACAGTTTGCATTTGGTTCAACCAATTAATCGTGTTGAAACCTTTTGCATCACTGGGCAGATAATTATCTGTCCCTTTATATATGTTATTTAGGGGTTCATCATACGAGGATAAATCAAACCCTATCATATATATTTCTTCAGGCCCTTCCTGACATGCAAGGTGCATTGCAGTAGTACCAGCAGACCACCCTACAGGGAAGTCTATTGATTTTATGTTGTCTTCTTCTCTAAGATATGTTATCCATACCCCTACATCTTTCTCCATCTTGGTCTTTAAATCTTTAGGATCAAGATCGGGATGTTCCTTCATTGCAAGCTCAATACAACTCTGTATCATACTAGGTTCTTTACCTGATATCACACACTGTTCTGTATGATTGCCTGCTCTTTCTGTTTTATGCACGAACTCTTCGGGTATGTTGTACCCCATAAACATCATATCAGAAATCTCAGCAGGGATGGGGCTCCAGTTTGCAAAATGAAATTTCATATGGTCTTCTAATGAATTATCAAATTGTCCCTCTAGTATATCAGAAGTGTATATCTCCTGTTGCATTGCGTAGTCTACCGAAACCAGATTATCTACCCACATATCACGATAGATTGCATTGCACCCCCATAATGGTATATCTCCCCACCCGATAGCATTACTGCACCATTTCCTAGATTCACCATTACCGAACACGACAGCTCTATTCATTAGGTTATCCAGATTAATCATCGGATTGGGATTTACAGGTTTTGGGTAAGGAATGTCAAGTGGCATCTCTCAGAGCTCTCCATGATATAGGAAACAAATCTCTTGTCAAACGATCAATCATATCTGCAATTTCTCTTGTTTCTTCTTGTACGTCTGGTTTGCATCTAAGATTACATACACGTGCAAACGCCATCAAAGTACCACTCCAGTACCACTCTGTATACATGGATTGCGGTAAGACCATACGTGCCTGTTCTGGTGCAACACCTTTTCTCAGTAATTCCTCATAAGTCCACTTTGCACTTTTCAACACCTGTTCATAATCATCAACCATACGATTTCTAGGATTGATGTCAATCACCTTTTCAGAAGAACCTTGTTTTGCGTTCTCAGGAGAACCACGCCATACAGGTGGAGTATAAAACTCTACCTCATCATCTACGTATCGTCTGGATATTTCATTCCACACCAATCCGACTTGATGTTTAACCAGTTGGCGAGCAACGAACACGGGCGCTTTGATGTGGAACTGTACGCTACAGTGACCGAAAGGACTCCAATGCCTATGACGAGCGAGATAATTAATAAGTCTCGAATCAGTGTCTTTATCGAATATTTCATGAGTTTTTCCAAAGGATACTCGGGCCGCATTGACGACAGTTAAATCAGTACCCATACTATCTAGTTGTGTTACTATCATTTATCTAGGTTTCGTATGTCGGCGTGGTTTATATCCACTTGGCCATTGTGGGTGTCTGGTTGCAAGTTGTTTAACCCTTGCAGATAATTCTTCATTCTTTTTGACCAACTCGGCGTTGTCATACTCAAGACTCTTAATATAAGAATCTAATTCTGACCTCTCCATTTTTTCAAATGCTTCTTCACGTACTTGTTCCATCTACTTGGACTCCTCAATAAGTTTTAATAGTCTAATTCTATACTTCTCTACATCAATTGTCAAGAACCTTTCATAATTATTCTTTAGTTCTCTCAAATCTTTCCAGACAATATCATCATCCATACTCTTGTTCCAGTTATCATCATATTCAACCAATTTATCTAATATGATAAGTGTCTCCAGAGACACACGGCTCCCTAAAAATTCTCTCATCAATTTTGGGTGTTGTCCACCCTCTACTATAAACAAATTTTCAAACGCTTCTACCAGAGGTTTCATTTCCACTTCAAATAGATCAAAAAACCCTTGTCGTTTGAGTGTCCACGATTCATAATTTTCATCACTAAAATTAGCAATGTATCCATTTTTAGTTTTAATAAAATTAGAAACAAAATAATTTTTGATGTCATTTTCGTTCTTGTATTTTCTTGCAACCCTTACAAAGAACCCTCTGTCTTTGCGTTTGTAGAACGATTCTCTTTTGATCTTGGTTTTACCTTCATAGGTGACATAATCATAATCACCTTTACCAAAATGAGCCTTCAATGCACAATACATCAGATAAACGTCAATGGGCTCCATCTTCTTTTCCAACGTCTTTTTTATATCCAACGTCCTTTTTGTAACCATCTTCTTCAACTCTGCGTGAGGATTTTGTTGACAGACTTGCCGCAACGAAACTTGCAGCTGCCAACATGGGAATAACGTACACCATCTTATCTGTAAGATATGCGGTGATGTACGTTGGAACTAAAACTATAATTGCCTGTAAGAGGCTTCTAATCATCAAACTTACCATCTTTAATTAGATGGTGCAGTCTATGTCTAAATACTGTCCACATTAGGTCAATTAGACTATCTGACTTATATGTTCCATTGGGAACTTTCAAGGTATACACTACTTGTCCTCTGGCATTTTTAGTTTATAGATAACGTATGGTTCTCCACAAGGTTCATCATCACCATGTTCTACTGGAGACATACACTGTAGGGGAAGTGCCTTCGCATTGGGGTCTAATGGTTTTGGGTCTATCTCTTGCCAAGTAGCTCCCTTTGCCCTGTCTTTTTCAACTTGTTCAAAGAACTCACTATTAGTGGAAAAAAATAAGATTGGGAATAGTAATAAAAACGCAAACATGAATACTCCTAAACTGGTAGTTGTGCTTGTTTAGGGAGAAAATTTAACTCCCTTGCATTGGCCTCGATCTTTTCTTTTAAGGGTTTCGAGATTAACCCTTTTACGGAATCAGGTTCAATGTCTTGATCTGAACAATACCAAAGTACCGCTTCCATATGAGTGATATGTTTTTCTTTAACAATTTCTTCAATCTTCTGTGCAAATATCTTCGGTGTTGTCAATGCCATAATCAAATTCCTTTATATAAGTTGAGGGGTTAACCGTGACCCCTCACGCATCTATTAAGCGATGAACCTTTTGCGTTCCCTAGGCAACTGAGAATAAATGGACTGTCTGTCTCTAAGAGCCCTGACATGCCTCTAAACCCACGCAACTCCTTTCTGTTTGTTACTACGCAGAACGTAGTGCTGCATAACCAGCAGCCACGGTTGCCCGTGTTGGAGTTCCAAGACGGTACTTAGAATATACTTCTCCGTCAAAAGAACTCACTCTCTTGTTCAAAAAGATTGCATATCCCTCTGAACGAAGTTGACTGATAACTGCACGAACATTTGCAACTCCATAACGAGCGCTGATTTGTTTAGCAGTTAATTCTGCACCATTAATTAGTGCGTTTGCGACCTTAGCGGCCTGGGTCTTCTTAGTAGTCATAATGTAATATCTCCTTTATCATGACAGTTTCAAAATGGTAGGTTATTCTGTTACTAGGAAACCTACCGAAACCCTATCCGAATTACGCAGCTAGTGCGTATTCTTGAGATGCAAAGTTATCGTTTGCATTTACTATAGTGGACTATAAGGCGTCCAATCCACAATTCTCCACTTCTCTATTCCACGCCAGTCGAACCTAATTCGCCCCCATCAAAAAAAGATTAGGTAGAGGATTCCCGAAAGTAAGGCGATGTCTGCACAAATACTCCAAAGAATATAAGCTCTTAGCATCCACTTACTTACCTCTCGTACTAGGGGGTTCTTCATCTTGATCCCCTAAAAATTCTACTTCCACTTTAATCTCCTTTTGGTGGAGGCGATGGGAATTGCACCCATGTCCTGTACGTCTTTCAATCCGTATCTACAAATTGTATATTATTTATACCATAGGTAGTGATTTTAGTCAAGTACCTTTTTATATAAAACAGGACTTCCTTTGGTTTTCTCTGATCCTTTATCTTCGGCTAAGGTAAAATTTTCACCCACAGACAAAAAACAAGATAGATCACCTTCCTTTGAAGGATATTCTAGAACAGTCATAGTACCAGTTTCCTTATTTGCGACAAGTAATACTTTATGACCATATGTTCCATCATTCCACCAAGCAATAGGTTGTTCTTCATGTTTTGTCACCACTCCTTCTAGAATTGTAGCAGCATCTCCACATAGTACTGGTTTTGACACAACCATTGCTCTAGGTAATACTAGTTCTGGTTTTTCTTCTTCTTTCTGAGTTTTTTCTACTTCAGCGGGCGATGATATGTCTTTAGGAGTCGTGTCCGTTGTTTGACAACCCATTAACAGAAACACCGCCATTAATGTTATTAGGTGTTTCATTTTTTTCTCTCCATTCTGCAGCCGTTTCTACTAGTGCATCTAGATAATCATGTTTATCTTTTACAAACTCCTGTACAGTGCCATCTTCTGTGACTACGAGAATAACATTCTGGTTTATCTCTGTACCTGTCCTCTCCTCATACATCTCCGCATAAGCAGAACACTGGATGTAATAGTTTTCATTCCAATCGTCATTGCGTTCTTTAGTTGAAGTCTTGAAGTCTATGATTGAGAGAACCCCATCATATTCTGCAATACAATCTACCCTTCCGGCTACCTTATATTTATCACTGTAGAGTCCCGCTTCCTGTGCATGGATGTTATCTATTTTTGATAATCCTTGTTCTTTTAATTGGGTAAAGAGACAGTAGGGTAAAAAGTTTTTCTTATGTTTCTCTTCATCAAAATCATTATTAAGATAATCTTCACACATATGGTGAACTTTAGTTCCTCTATTTGCGGCAGTTCTTGCAACATAATTCGCAACATCGTTCCCAACTTTCTTACGCCACTCCATCAATCCTTTTTTGTTACGGACTGAAAGAATAGTAGTAATAGAAGGGTACTTATTTCCCTCTGGTGTTTCATATAGGCGAACACCATCAGTTGTTGTTGCCGTTATAGTGGGCAACTCCACATTCAAGTGGTTAAACATATTTTGGGCCTAAAGCGAAAGATTGATCTGGTGTTACTATAAGTCTACCAGAGCTGTCATATGTGATATGGGGAGTCTCTGTTATAGAGATTGTTCCTTCCCATTTCTTTTCATAACTTATTCTATTCTCCCAATATGGAGATAGAGCAAATGTGGGTTGCACTGGATCAATAATCACGATAGAGCTCTCATCCTTTTTACTAGTCTTTCTGCACGATTTGTTACTTGTTTGTACCAAACACTATCTACCATTTCATCTGCGGCAGAATCCCATTCACGTGCATCAACACCTTTTTTCATTCCTTTGAACTGTCTCATTCTAGACAAACCCATGTTGAACATCATATTCGCAATTATATGTTGAGCCTCTTCTGGTAGTTCTTCAAAGTCATCGTAGAGACTATTGCAATCTGAGATGACACTCTGCATGTCATTTTCAAACACCTCAATAACTCTACTCTTTTCTATAGAGTACCCTACAGGTTTACCATATTCCTCATCTGATTCCCGAATCAAATGTCCTATACCAAAAGTAGGATAACCGAGGTGATCCTTATAGACCTCAAATTTTATACCCTCATCCTCTTCCAGTTCTAATCTCAGTTGTCTCAAATCCATTATTCCATTCCTATTCCTAATTTGATCTTGTTAATTAGATAATTTCTGACAAAGCCAGATCGAACAATATCACCTATTGTAAACTCTGTACAGTTAAACTCTTCCATCTCCGATAAGATACGAAGGAAGTCATGCAACCCATTTTTCTCATTTGTTTTTATTAAATCACTCTGATCAAAATCACCGCAAAATACAATTCTAGAATCTTGTCCTACCCTAGTCACAATGGTATCTAGCTCATGAAAATTAAGGTTCTGACATTCATCTACTATAATGATACTGTTATCAAATGTCAACCCCCTTAGAAAAGAAGTTGATAAAAAGAACAGTGTACCTTGTCCCTTGAGTCGGTCATACAGGTTGTTGAACGACTGCTCATTAGGTTGTTCAAACATAAACTGTACCATGTTCTGATATGGTACTTGATAGAGTGCAGCCTTATCTTCTTCATCGCCTGGAAGAAATCCTATCTCTCTAGTGGGAATAAGGGATCGTACTATCACGACTTTATCATAGTTGGATTTTAGGTCTAATACTTCTTGCATTGCAAGATATAACGACACAAAAGTTTTTCCAGTACCAGCCGCACCAAACAGGAATTGGTTCTGACCCTTCTTCCATGTATTGAACACCGTCTTCTGATTATCAGTGATTGGTTTGACTGTTACTAGATTATTATGATTAATCTCTTTATTTTTCTTACTCGCCATAATTAATTCCTATAATGTGGGTTTTTTACTCGCAGAGAATCCCTCTCGAGCAACCCTCTTTGCATGTTTATTTATTGCAGCTCTGGTCTTCAATTCTTTGTGAGAAGGTTTACTTCCCCCAAACTTGTCTGCAAGTGGTGAGTGAGGGTGTGCTTCTGCGATACGTTGCATATTCTCTGTAAACCCACCATCATTCTTTGGGCCAACACCCATCACATGATCACCTACTACCGCAACTGGTACGATCTTTTGTTTTATATGTTTATTCTTTTCGAGAAATTCTGTTCTCTCTGCAATAGATAAAGTTTCATCCCACTCTATTCCAGACTTCTCATCATAAAAAGTATATGTCGGCATTATGCATTAAATCCTGATTGTCTTACACACAAAATTTGTTTCACATATTTTGCGTCTGGAAAAGTAGTCTTTCCAAATTTTTTAAGAGATTCTAGGTTCTCTTGTACATGGTCATAACATTCATCAAATGACGAAAACTCTAATCGTTTACCATTATAAAACTCAGCCATTACCGAATCTATAGCTGGACGATCTAAAATATTTGGCCAGTACATAACGACTAAAATTGTAAATACTTCCATTAGACACCTAACTCCAATTCTAATTGTTCTTCAGATATAACAAGCTGGCCATTAACAAATTCCCAACGCTTACCATGAGCGTAGTAATACATGGCGTTATCATCTAAGTTTTTATCTCCCTTACTAATGGTTTGATTGATATATTTTTTAAGTAGGTTTTCCAACCCCAAAAGTTGTTGTCTGATAACTATAATTTTATTAGACAAGCTGTCAATCGTTATTTCATCGTCTTCAAGTTCAGAAGGGTTTATTAAATCTGTCATATTTTCATAGTCTTTGCTTGTAAGTTTAAATCCTCTTGTGAAATCGTCCACCATGTCGGTATCTCTCTCCGTTTCCAAGTTGCAAAATCAGACTTCTCTACTATATAGTATTTCTGATATGCAAGTACAGTGTCTTTACCCTTACATTCTTCTGGCATACATTGTGGGGGGTCTGTAAAATCTACAGTAGGAATAGAAGTGGGACATTTACTTAAAGGAGTCCATAATCTTTCTGTAGCATGATGTTTACCATAGCGATGTGTGTATTCGTTCATAAGAGAAACCATGTGTATATACAGCCACATATAATTATGCACACTTGAACGTACCCATATTGTACTGGGGTGATTCTTATGAGCCATCTTATAGAGTCCCTCTTTATCTGCATATTCATTACCATCTAGAACACGATGAGCAGTAGATAACATTTGTGCAGACTCTAGGATCATCTTAACAACGTGTTTATCGCACATCATCTGAGATGCAATAACAGGGTCTTTATCCAAATAAAATATGTTCATAGTTTATATAATATCCTTATCACTATAAAAAGTCAAGTCCTTATGGATTTTTCTTTGATTTAGGTACATCAAAAACAAAGGTCAGTCTATCCACATCACTGATATTTTTTGCGGCATGGTATCTCTTGTTATCAAACCAGAAAAAAGTTCCTGGCTCTATAATATGCATTTCGTCCTCAACCCAATACTCATATCTTCCCTGTAAAGATAAATGATAACGATCTCTAGTAAGATAATAGGTTCCATTATCTATATGAGAACCTACTGTATCGCCTGGTTTTAATCGAAAGAACGCAGCTCTAGAGTGTCGATGAAGTTTATAAGATTTTAACCACCGTCTTATCTCTTTGTATCTGTGGAACATAGGAGTGTTCTGCTGTTTCTCTGTATTCTTAGGATCATCCCCTTCGTTGTCGATGACTGCCATAGTTAAAGGAAGAAACCCATACGGAGCTAAGTCACCTCCAGCACCCTTTATTGTACCAGCGACACCCCAATCATTAGGGTCTATCTCTGATACTATGTTACTGACATCTATATCCTTTTCGATAAATCTAAAATGACTCAAAATTTCTTCCCAACTTCCCACCTATAGAAAATATGATCTCCAATTTCTATGGTACGTTTTTTAGTCTTTGCCCATGCTGGTGTTACATAATCTGCATGATAAAATGTTGCACCATCGGTTATATCTATAAGACTGTATTCATTGTGAATCATACCTTTTGCAATTTCTAAAAATCGAGAGTATGTTTCCAAATCTCTTGGTATATCACTTTTGCCATCGCAATACCATGAGAACTGGCACCGATTTCTAATTGGATAATATTTCCGTTTTTCTGGGGGTAGATTCTTAATCTTTCTGGTTTTCCAACTCTCCCTAGTCGGGCCCTGTTCTATGACCTGACATACGGTACTGGGAAATCTCTTATCCCTAACTCTATTGAATACGACAAAACTCACCGCAAGTACACCAGCGACACCTTGACCTCTGGCCTCATGGTACATATTCATTGCGAGACACTCAGCAGATGGTTCATTATCTGGTACATCTGCTTTGACAGGCAGTATCATTAGAACGCCTGCGATTAACGCTTCTGCAAAAGTCATTTAAAACTCCCCTGTTGTCCTATTGTAATATGTTTTACAATATTCTAAGTCTATACGTGAACATGGATAGTTGACCTCATTACAAACGTAAAGAGCAACTTCTCTCCAAGTTTCTCGACCAGCATTAACTGCCTCGTCAACCAACTCTTCCATCTCCATCAACCAAGTTTTCATTTTACTCATTATGCAGTCTCCATCATATCTGGACGGTCAGAAAGACCATCTACTTCACACATTCTTATGAACAATCCCAACTGACGGCCGAATGCCTCAATTTCCCAAGGATAGTCATAATAGTCCATGTCTTCCATGTCATAGACTTTCTTCATGAACCTAACTTTGTTAGGATCACTGTACTCATACATTTCATTCTTCGCCCACTGTTTAATGTGAACAAATTCGTGGGCAAGATTAATTAAAAGGTTTCTTAAAGAAACACTGCTATCCAAATCAATCGTATATGATCTAGGAGTTGATTTGGATTCCCATTCATCCCATATACAAAATCCCTCTGCACCTTCTTTTTTGTACAGATTTTTAGTTAGATTGATTTTGATGTAAAGAGTATTAACGAGTCTCTTACTCATTAATTTCTCTGCATAATACCAAGATGCAGACTCGACCAGTTTCCTAGTCGATTTGCAAGAACCTGATATATCAAGAAGCATAGTAAGCTTCTTCAGTGTAATAACCAATAGGGGAAAGTCCTCTCTCAGGCAACAACTCTAAAGTACACACTTCAGAAGTCATCATTTTACTGATAGAACCGTTATCCCATTTCACATCAATACCATAAGCACCCATCAATTTGGTCTTCTTGTCAACCTTGACAATCTCACCAAAAGACAGCGGTATCATCGCACCGAAATTTCCAATGATTTTTGTTCCTATTTCCATAACTTTCCTTTTTCCGTTGTGTCTCATTATATTATTAATATAACACATCTAAACAAAGATTGTCAATAAGAATCGACATAATAATGTCATTTTATTTGAATTTTACGAAAAGTGTTGCAAAAATGTCACTCTTTCTCATAGTCCTCAGCAGGCGCACCACAGATAGGACAATCCTCTGTAGGTGGTTCATCACCTTCATGAACGTGACCGCAATCAGGACAAATCCACTTAACCATTTGCAGCTCCAGGCGATTGAGGATATTTATCATGTTCAATGACCATGTAATTGTCATCCCAATCAAACGCTTCCATAACCACGTTCTTAGATAATCCCTTATACTTCTGGTGCAATACCTTATCTTTGGCTGCAACTAGGATATCTGCTTCGTCTGGATGTAGAGATTCCAATAACTGAACAAACATTGTTTCACGTTTATTCTGAGATAATGTGGGATCACCCCCTTCGATATAATGCCACAACTTTCGAGCCTCATATGAAAGCACACTATGTTCTGTACCCTCTGGTGCGTCATTAGCTCTAAAAGGAACCTCTCCTTCGGGAAGCGACCACTTGATTTTAGGATCAAATGATGCTTTAATAACCATTCTCAAAGAATCACTATTGTATTCTTTAAGGTGGCTCACCTTATCCTTTTTTGATTTGATTTTTCCAAGTTTGTCTAATATCTCAGAAAAAAGTGGGGTATAATTGTCAGGCATTTAGAATTCTCCTATCGATTCAGTGAGGTTACTCAGCCTCTTTTGTATAAAATAATTTAAAAGTTTACTTCTATCCCCTGCTGATGTAGAACGATATGTGTCTAATATTTCTTCAGACAACTCATCAGGGGTGTATGTGAGGTCAATCAATTTTAAGTTTCTTTGATAATTTCTCTTAACCTCATCATTCGGTGCAACATCGTCAAAATCATGATCTATCCATGCGGCAATTTTTTTCTTACTTAATGGCCTTTGACGTAAACCATCAACAAAGGTATTATCTGGTGATAACACGTTAGGAATACCATCGCTGGTATCTCCTCTGAATACGTGTTCTTTAACATAAACATCTGCATTTTCACCATTAACCATCTTCTTGGTAATAGGACTATATTGTTTCACATTAGGAAACCTTTGTAATTGTATAAAATCCTTATCGCCAGATAGTATCATAATTTCTTCTGCATATTCGGAACATAAAGTCGCAATAATATCATCTGCCTCTGCACCATATACCTCGACTGACTTATATGGTAAATGTTCCTTAATCTCGTCCTTAATGGTATTTAGACACCCAAAAATTGTGTCCCAATCCTTAGTATCAGACTCCCTTCCCTTTCTCCGACTGTACTTATATTCGGGGAAATAATCTCTTCTCCAATAGTGTCTCGAATCATAACAAAGAACCAATTCTCCATATTCAGATAAAAAACGTGTCCTATACATACGTAAAGAATTGAGTATCATGTGGCGAACCATCTCTTCTTCTGGTTCATTCTTCTTGGACATATGCATCTGCATCATGATACTGGCCATCATTATCTGACTCATATCTACTAAAATCATGACAATTTATACTCCTTAGTGGGAGTCGGTACATACATATGAGCGTTAAAACTCATACTTCTCCTCTCCCCTTCGCTTTTAAATGGATAGACAAAGTGTTTTAACCAAGAAGGAAATACCAACATCTTTCCGACTTCGGGTTTGAACTTTAGGTTATCACTTCGGAACTCTTGGTTCTCACCAAACGTAAATTCGATAAGACCATTTGCTGGGTAGTGGTCTTTAAAATCTTCCTCTATTTCTTCATGCATTTTGGGGGGTAGTTTCAGATATATGACTGCTGAAAAATCTCCACTATGGTGGTGTGCTGGATTAAAATCGCCTGCATACTGACTGACAACCCAACTATGAGCCATATGAATATTATCCATTGAGGGAACGGCATCGTCTGCAATCTTTTTCCACCCATATGCAGTATTGGATTTTATGGATTCTTTTAGATAATCTACACATCCACCCTTCATAACTTGCATAAGAAACTCTTTATCGTCCTTATCCCTGACAGGTATCTGGACTTCTTTATGCACCTTACCCACAAGTTTGTGCGACCAATCCCACTCCTGACTTGCAGATTCGCTGTTAAGTACCTTATCAGAAATTGTGTTGACTATCTCTATAAATCTATCTGGAACTTGAGTTTCCATTATTGCTGGAGAAAAGGGCCTATGAAACTTCGGGGTCACTGTCATTGTCAATCATCTCACTTATATCAGATAATATATCTGGGTCTACTGAACCTTCCAGTTCATTCTGAGTATTCACTGTTACCTTAGAAACAACATCCATCAAAGGTATCATAGGGTGTTTTAAATTCATCTCTTTATATATAGACCCCTTGACACACTCGATTACAAAGCCCATACTTTGTATAAAAGACTTACGTTCTATATCAAAACCATTTTCATTCATGGTATGTACCAGTTGAATCATTATCTGTTGCGTCATTTCATCTGCAAATATCATGTCCTCTTGCAGTCTTAATGCTTCATCTTGATCTGGAACCACAACTTGTTTCCCTTTTTTCCATGGCCCCTTTATTACTTCAGCAGTCATATCATACCCTCTTCCCAAACCATACCTATATCTGGATAGAAAACACCTACATTACGTTTAGGATTTCCGTCCTTATCATAAGCAAGAGCAACGCATCGCCTTCTAATTTTCTTTTCTTCGTACTCACCATAGAAGTCGCTTATCCAATCTCCAGATTTCAAATAGGATTTCATCTGTCTCACATAACCTTCATGGCTTGCAAGTTTCGAAACAGAACCTTTTACATTCTGTCTGACTTGAGTTTTTTCTGATTTTACAAGATCATTCTGGGTTTTGATCCAGACTTTGACCTTATCGGGATGTAACATGTGGTCTTTGGGCAAATCCCATAGACTTTCGTGTACCCCAGATTTACCATAAGAAGGGTCTTCAGCTGCCTTCTTTTCTCTTACTTTTGCAAGACGTTCTGCAGCTGCAACCCTTTGTTCCTCTGTCATGGGTTTACGTTTTTTACGAGTCTTGGGTGCTTTCCACGTAGAGTTGTCTGTCTCTACGGTGATCTTCTTCTTTCTGACCATAGTATATTTATCCAAAAGTTTAAACTATACCCACTATAGAAGAAAAAAGGGAGTTTGTCAACCCCCTTTTTAGTTTTTGGATTTTAATTCCAACATGAGGGATTTTGCCTCTTCGTGAAAACCAAGTCTTGAGAGTTCGCCTGCGGCTCTTGCATAACCAAAAACTACACACAAATTCCAAATTCCTACTAAAATCCTCTTCGTTGCATCTCTTACTGCTTCGCATATATCACACGCAAAATGTATCATTGTCATCGTTGACATTCTCTTCTCCTAAAATTGTAGTGAACATTACTATGTATAAGGAAGGTATGCAAAAATGATGTGTCTATTTGACACACCATCTCTGCAATTTTTGCGTATCTAGATGTTTATTCTAGTACCATATAATATCACAATATAAGTTAGACCTATAATAAATCCAATCCCTACAAACAATTTTACCCATTCTATAGGTGGTGGTAGATTCATATTATTTTCCTATCTGTGTGTGT
>VTLG01012850.1_pt1 | contig 38990 bp, 35 predicted proteins | sample 4694571 | NCBI WGS metagenome assembly VTLG01 (sample SAMN12604809, study PRJNA352737) | marine metagenome | biome: ENVO:00000447; feature: ENVO:00000209|ENVO:00000569|ENVO:01000036; material: ENVO:00002151; isolation source: viral sequences binned using virsorter ... | reverse complement strand
AGTTTATGAGTTTCACTAGTTCCAGCTGTAAGAGTTAGTGCTGTTCCACCTTGTGATGTAGCAAGTTTATAGTTACCACCTGTTTGAACTACTTCTACAACATAGTAAGTTGTTCCATTTGTTAATCCAATATTTTCAGATCCACCATCATTGTCATATACAACCTTATCATTTACTGCAAAGGGAATAGATCCAAGAGCAATTGCATTTCCAGAAATAGAGGTTGTTCCAAATGAAAATTCATTAGGTGCGTCTACTGTGGCTGCTCCTGCACTATATCCAGTACCTCCAACTTGAAGTGTGACAGCTACTACTTTACCTGCAGTCGATCTTGTTATAGTAAATGTGGGGTCATTTCCGCTATTATTAGCACCACTGCTAAGGGTAACTGTTGGATCAACTGTAAATCCAGAACCAGGATTGGTTAGAACTACACTCTTTATTTGACCTTCAGTTTCTAAGGTTGCGGTTGCAGTAGCTGGATCAAAAGGATCACTAGTAACGCTTGCATTATAAGATCCACCTGGATAACCATTACCCTCAGTAGATACTGTAAGAGTGGTTAGTTCGGTTTGTTTTAGAGTAATATTTGAATAGTTGTTTAATCCAGCTGAACTTAATGACTGAATTTCAATATTTGATAACTCATATGCTACAGAAGTATCGTTATTACCTATCTGACCAAATACTTTTGAAGTGTTATAATATACTTTGTTGGTGATAATTGTCTCACCAGTTAGTTCTATGTCAGTTGCAGATGCAGGGTCAATAATAATATTACCCGATGTAGAACTAAGAGAGTTACCAGCTAACCTTAAATTACCTGTCTCAATATATGCAGGATAAATGTTTGTTGTACCTGTAGCATCAGATAATGTAATACTTGCAGCTTCTGATGTAGTAGAAGTAGATTGGAAGTTAACAGTTCCTGTTCTCTGATTAACAGTTAACGCAGGTCCTACTCTGTAATCACCTTCTTGGTCAACTGATTCGTAATAAACTTTACCATCGTTAAGTTCACTTACCTCATTTGCTTGTACTGCCAATGATGGGTCATTTGTAAAGTCTTTACCAGAACCAACATATCTGAAACTATGACCTACTAGATTGATAATTGTACCTTTACCATCTGAGGTAACACCTTTACCACCGTAAATGCTAGAAGATGCTGAGACATGAATTTCTGCACCAAAAGCTGTGTAGTCTACAGTAGCAAATGATGTTGCAGAGTCACCACCATTTGAACGAATATCTTTTATACCTTTACCTACATTACTGTATGAGGTAGCAGCATCGTCTCCATTGAAGTGAAGGAGAGTAGATGTATATAAGTCAGTTGTAAATTCTGATGTAGGTGATGTAAAGTTTGTTGTATATCTATGAGCCGCTTTACTTATTCTTACTTCATCTATATGACCTGCAAATGCTTCTAATCCTGAAGTATATGATGCACCGATAATTACTGGTTTTGTAGCACCATAGTCATTAGTATCTGTATAGTTACTACCTATCTGAGTACCATCTAAGAATAGTTTTGTGACTCCACCAAAACGAGAGACAGCAATATGATACCAAGTTCCTGTAGAAACAGTACCGCCACTTGCATGAGATGTATTACCTGAACCAAAGTGTACTGTAGTTCCACTCAAATATAACTTAGGTGCAGTATCTGTGGCAGACCCAGTTCTAAAATCAATGATATGTTGTGTGCCAGATACACTTGAAGGACGTATCCAACATTCAATAGCAAAGTTAGTAGTACCTAAACCGTTATCTTCGGTTGTTGGTAATTGAACATAGTCACCAGTACCATCTAATAATAGAGATGCAGAACCAAATTTTTGTTGAGCCGTATCTAATTGAGCATCAGCAACACCTACAAGGGGTATAGGAGTTGGAACTCCTGTTGAGAATAAACCAGTACCCTTACCTGTGATATAAACATATGTACCATCATTACTTGCAACAGTTCCATATCCAGTTGCTTTCTTATAAGTTACATTACCTGTACTAGCTCCAGATGAGGGGTCAGCAAATGTAAAGCTGTTTGCATCAACTACAGTGATTGTGTAAAATCCATCTGTAGCACTACCAGTGATAGCATCTGCATAGATGATATCAGAGGTTGACATATTATGCCCAGTAGCAGTAACTGTGACTGTGTTTCCAGATCTAGAATATGTACCTGATTTAAAACTATCCTCTAACTGATAAAGTACTTCACTTGTACCGAATGTACCAGATGTACCATTAAGTTTTACACGTGTCTTACCAGTTCCATATGTACCAGTCGAACCCTCTACCGCCTTTATACCAGTCTCATTGAAGTAATAATAACAATTACTTACTTCTACCCTCATACCATTGGTAGCGACTATACCGTGGTTATTAGGGCATATGAAAGTACACTCATTGAATGAGAAACCTAACTTAGGAGAAGCAGCGTTTATATCAGCAGCGTCTAAGTATGCACCACCACCTGCTTTAACACCTGATCCAACAGAGTCATATCCATATGGATCACTTCCAGATACAGTTCCAGTTGAATATAAAGTAACTCTCTCTACTATAGGAATTCTAGATGCGTTTGTTCCGTTAAGAACTTTGATTGCATAGTTTGGAAACTTCCATCCCTGTATCTGTACATCAGAAAGGCGAGTATCCCCACCCATAAAGAATGTATTTTGTGTTCTAGTTGCGTTAGTGTTTTGAATTATTGTATTTCTTTGATCAGTTCCGCGAACTGCTACACCATCAGGTATTGTTAATGGACATACCTCTTCGTAAGTACCTGGTGCAATAATAATTGTATCGCCAGCAGTTGCTGTTAAAAGTGCCTTTTTTAATGTTAAGAATGCAGTATCCCAGTGCAGTCCACCTCCACCACTATTAGCTAAGGTAGTGGTGTCAGCACCATTTTTACCAACGTAATAGGTATTACCAGGACCGTCCGTGATGTCCGTGGCAAGCATTGATGTAGTAACTTCACCAGTATTAGGTTTCTGGTTTGCTACTTCAACGACTGTTCCGTTGTTATTTACGTATAGTTTGCGATCAGCAATATTAAGAGCTACTTCACCGTCAGTTATATCAGAAGTACTAGGTACTACTGCTGCTGTCGTTGATCTCTTTAGCTTGATTCTGGTCGGTTCCGCTGCCATCTAAGTCATTCTCAGATTGTTGTTCTTTTATACTATTTAACTGACTTTGTAAATCTTGGATTTGAGCCTCCAACATAACATTTATCAGTGTCGCTTCAGAAAGTTTTTTCTGTAATGTTGCAATAACAATTTGTGCATTCATAAGTCATGTGTCAAAAAGTTCCACCGTCTATGGTGTTTGTCCAGACTGGAACTCCAGCTGAAGTGACGGTTAATATTTGATATGATGTAGTAGCATCAGTTCCTGTACCAGGAGATGCCATGTTTGCTGCTGCAGTGACTTGCATTGCACCCGCAGCGTTACCATAAATGATACCATTTGAGGTAAAGGTACTTACACCAGTACCACCAAACTGTACTTCAAGGTCAGTATCTAACTCTAGATCACCTAGTACAACTGTACCACGTTGACCTGTTACGCCAAATACTCCACCAGTGTCGGTAGCGTTCTCAATGAATGTCCAAGCACCTAATCCATCAGCACCTCCAGATCTATCAAAACCGAAGAAACCAAACTTAGAGTTTGAACCGTCATAATAATGAACCTTTAAACCACGATCTAACGCATCATTCGCTGATCGTGTTATAGTAAATGTTGTACCTGCAGCAAGTGTGCCTGTCAAGTTTGCGGACAATGTAAGTGTTTTAGTTCCAGTATTAATACTAAGAATTGTAGTTGAGCCAGGAACGCCACTAGCAGAAGTGATTGTATCACCTGCACTGATGCCTGTTACCTTATCAACAACAACATCTGCCTGTCCACTGGCAGAACTTGATGTGTTAGTAACCACTGTAGTAGGATCACCTAATGCAATAGTAGGGTCATTAACACTCATCTCAGCAGAGTTAACAGTAGTTGTAGTACCGTCAATCTGCAAGTCACCTTTGATGATAACCAATCCAGCTGCGTCTCCACCTGCAGGATATGGGTCAATGATCATCTCAGTACCAGCAGTAGTAGAGATGACATTACCATCCATCTTTAACTGGTCAATAGTGAACTCACCAGTTTGACCTATGTTACCTTGAATGGTAGTGGTTCCATTGAAAGTAACTCCGTTTTGGAATGTTGTGGTTGAATTAACAGTCAACGCATCACCAGGTGCATCACCAATTTGAGCATCACCTTCAACTAGAAGAGAGCCAGCAGAGACTTTTCCTCCTACACCAACACCACCAACAACTTGTAATGCACCAGATGTTGAGTTAGTAGATGCAGTAGAGTCTGCAATTTTGACAGCAACCTGATTATCAAACTCCCAATCAGCACCATCAACTCTTACTTTGTCTAGTGAAGTCTCATCATAACGGATACCACCATCCTTATTAGTACCGAAGTATAAACGAACATCATCAGCAACACGCAAGTCGGGGGTACCTGCAGCACGTTTGATGTCGAGAACAGCGTCAGAATCATTGAATACAAATTCAAGATCACCTGTGGTTCCAAATTCTAATTCTTGACCGTCCTGTATAACGATCTTACCAGTACCATTTGCAGCTAAGACTATATCTGTATCTGCTGTACCAGTTGTAATAGTATTACCATTTAAGTTTATATCATCTACGTTCCAGTTATCAACCTTTGAGTTGCTATCTACGATGACTGCAGAACTGCCCGTAAGTGTACCTGCGACATGATCAAGCATGTCTGTGAAGTATTTACCACCAACTATTTGGGCAGCACCGTTATTATCACCAACAAACAGGCGGTCATCCGCGTTTGCTTGTGTACCGTTACCACCAATAGTTACGGCTAATTCACCGTAAGTAATGGTTCCTGGTGCTGTTGCTCCAGTACTCCTTTTAATGAGTATATTTGATGCCATCAGAAGCTACCCCCGTTGATAGTGATGTTATTTAAGACGTTTGTTGGTACAAATTTTGTATCTGTAGCAGAGTAAACAAGAACAGCTCCATCAGATAATCCACCTTGTGATGTATCTGTCAGGTCTACATCGGACATTCCTCCGATAGTACCACCTCCACCACCAGTGGCGACTCGTGTCACCTTTGGTACGGATTGATCTCCAAATCTTAATCTTGCCATTAGAGTGTTACCCCCTCAAGTACGCTTACAGAACCTTCGAGCACTCTGGATTTTGTTCCAGATGCTGCAGTAATAACTACATCATATACATAACGACCTGACTTCATTGCGGCCGTTTGTCCATTTGTTAGAGATAACTGTATCTGTCCAGATGTAGCAGGAGATAGAACTGCTGCTGTCACTGTTGTAGAAGTGCTACTTGTATAGTGCTTCTTGATTTTACAAGCTACTGTATACCCAGTAAGGTTAAATGCAGTACCATTATCATTCTCCACTGTAAAATCAATGGTGAAATCCGCACCTTGGTAAATCAATAAGTTGGATACAGCACTAGCCATTCTCTAATAATTTCCTATATTATTTAGCTTAAACCTATTTATCCTCTTTCTGGACTAAAGTATTTACAAGTTCTTTTAATTCATCAACTTCATTACGTAAAACTTCTAAATCTCTATCCTTCCTTAATGCATCTTGACGTGCTTTTTTATAAGCCTCATATCCAGACATATCAGTATTTAAAATCGCATTAGATTGCGGATCTCTGCCTAAGGAGTTGTGTCCATCGACAGGGATTAATTCAATGTCTTCCATTATGCTAAAGCTATTGCTCTAAAGTCTTTTACCCTTGGTATGTATGGTTGATTACGTCCCAATAAAGAAATCTTAACTTGGAAACCATCAAATTCATCAGTGTCTTCAATAGTATATTCATAATCAGTAAATGTACTGAGATCATTTTGAGGAATTAAAGCACCGTTATCTGGTATACCTGTAGTGTTAAAGAATCTAAATTCTAAATCATCAAGGCTACCTGCATAACCAACAGGAACCAACTTGTACATTACTACAATCTTAGAATCAGTCCATGTGTTTGCTGCACACATGACTTTCAATCCAGTTGCACTCTTCTCCATTCTCGCAACCTTAGTAATATAGTTAGAAGCACACTCTCCACCAATACCACTAGTAGGTTCTATATTATTGTATACATTACCTGTTGTAATAATCTGGCATCTAGTTAGGTCAACAACAGGAGACAGATGACTTACTTCTGTAGTAAGATCAAGTTCCATAGTGAATGACTTAACGTTATTCATTCTATTAATTTCATTTAGTTGGTTTGCAATCACCTTAGTTGCTGGGAAGTAATTCTCTTCTCCAACAGTAACGTCAGTATATGCAGTGTCCTTAACAAATGATGTTTCTGCACTAGAAGTACCGAAAGGACCACAAGATGTTCCACTTGTACCTTGAACTCTAACAGCTAATCCTGTTTGAGGTTCTACCTGTGACTGTATTTGTGGAGTAAGAACATCCCAAGGAATGTTTTGTGATATAAGAATGCCAGGTCCTCCAGACTGAATACTCTTACCTGCATTCTTAGAGTTAATCTTTAAGTTGTAACTATGAGGACTATTGATAGAGATAATTCCACCAGTTGTACTATTATGAGTTGTATTAACCAATGTTAGTGGAATACCTGCAATGTTATAGCATTGAACTATAGCATTTTGTAAATGAGCTTTACCAGTACCCGTTCCTGAAGAACCTGAATAGTTTCTACCAGAAGCATTGATAGTTAACGTATTACCACTAATACCTTCATATGCAATTATCTCATCTCCACTACCATTTTCTTCTGTACCAAGTATCTTAACGAAACCTAAGTTAGAACTACTTACAGCAGAACCACCTATCGTAGTATGGAATTGAGATGCATCAGCAACAACTAATTGTGCACCAGTTGCTGTGGCCGACAATCCACCAGATGCAGATATAGTAGTATCTGGAACCTCAGATATGACACCGCTAACGTCAACATAGTTAAGTGCAGATTGCATACCATGATTACTATGGAATACTCTTATTTCATCACTACCTGAAGTAAACTTCATTGAATTAGGTGCAAGTCTTAAAGAACCACCATTACTTTCTCCAAGAGTAGCGTTCTCTAATACTAACTTAGAAGGTGCAGCTGTAGTAGGTACAGTAAAGTCTGCTCTGTAAATCTTGAACATCAAATCTTCTAACTGAGATGGAGTCCATGTAGATGCGTTCTGTGACTTGAATAGAACACCGATATATGGTTGTTCAGATATTTTCTCTCCAAGGTGTGCAGCATCAATAGCATCTCTACCAAGAATTGAAATGAATACCTTATACTGGTTGGAATCTGATGTAATCACAATAGCATGTTCTTTTCTTTCCTGTATGAATACTGGAGACTTGAATGTAAATGTAGTAGGCTTAGAAGCATCAGATGATGTAAATACATCTTCAGCATCTAATACAACTTTTGAGAATGGCAACACTGTCTGTGTTGGTGTACCATTTTCAACAGTTCTAATATCAACAGCGACTGGAATTTCTGGATCTTTAGTAAAGAAGAATAAATCAATCTTAGTTAAGAATACTCCACCATCAAGTGCAGAATCATCAACAAGGAAGGTTTGTGCAAGAGGGTCAACCCATCTTGTCTCTTCAGTTTCATCAGTAGAAACACTTGTAAGTGTTCTAGCATCCTTCATTTGCTCAGATGTTACCTTAGCATTTCTTACAGATATAATAGTCTCCTGTGTAGTCTGTAATATACCAGATGAAGTAAATTCTACCTCACCACTACTATCTGATACGCCAGGTACTTTACTATCACCAGCAGAATCACTCAATCTAAACAGTTTAGTACCAGTCTTAAACTTCTGTACACCTTGTTTGCTAGGAGTGTCAATAAAGAACGATCCTTTAAGTTTTCCTTTCTTATCTGTAATTAAATCTTTATTAGATACTTTTGCAATAGCACCAGATGTTTCTCCTATAATATAATCATTAATCTTAGGAGAACCAAAGTAAGTACCCTTGGCCTGATCACCAAGAGATCTAGTATCAATATTAATGAATGCTAGGTTTGATGTGTAATCTGTTGTGGATGAAATATCTGTACCGTCTAATGGGTTGATTGCAAATCCATCATTAGGTGCAGATACCTTTCCTTTAAATCTGATTACTGGTTTAGCAGGAGCAGAAGTAGCAGATACAGATACAGTTTCACCAATCTGGAAAGGAATGTTATTAGTCTTTGGATCAGTAGATGTATCCTTAATAACTCCCATGATCTTAGGAGTAATAAGTTTCTGAGGTAGTGCAATACCATCAAAGAATGGATAGAATTTAGTTCTTGGTTTTAACTTTTCACAAGCAAATTCAATATTTCTTGAACGCATAAACTGAATATGCTCTACAGAAACAACTTTATTACCCAATGATTCCTGTTCAATCACAGGAGTTACTCTATATCTAATACCTGTTCTTGTTTGTTTTGTGGTAGTTGTAGTAGTTGTAGTGATAGTTCTACGTTGCTGTCTTCTACCTTTTCCACCATCAGTTCTCCATTTACCAGTTTTCTTATTAATGTCAGTTCCAGTCCATGTGGTTTTCCATGAGTTCCACTGTATAGGTGCAAAACCATTTTGATCTGCATTATAATCTCTAACTGTAGTTAAGAAATTACCTTCTACAACAGGACCTTGAATAGGACTGAGTGATGTTGTATCTACCCAGTTGTCTGATTCTGGATATAGTTGAATATCACCCATGTATGTAAATACGTTAAATGGGTTAACATTCTCCACACCAGATGCATAGGGCTGATCAATTAAGACTGAATCAGTGTATGGAAGAGTAACTATATCTTCGCTACTGGTAGTAACATTCTGTGATGATGTGCTATATGTTATAGGTACTGCAGTAGTATAGTGAGTTGGTCTAAGTTGACCTTCTTCAAAATCAAGAGAAACTCTATAGTCTGGATGTAAGGTATCACTAGAAGAAAGACTTGCAAAGTTGTCAACCATAAATCCATTCTTAAATCTACTAAGACCACTTGTATCTCTAATCTCCATACTTGCAGTCTCACTCTCAAGTAGTGATAACTGTGTATAGAATTCAAGTGTCTTAATTCTATCTTCTAACTGTTGTATATCTCTAAACGTATATCTCTTGAAGTTTGTTTCTTTAATCTCAATATCCTCTTCAACGTTGAACACATATGGTTGATATGTCAAAGTTCCTAATAACATTGCATCATCAAGGTCATCAGGAGATACTGGATCAGATGCAGGTGCACCTTTGACTACCTGAACTACACTGTTCTTACTCATAAAGACTTTATCTACTCTTCCAAGATAGTATTGTAAACTTAGAAGTGTAGTATCTCCTTGGCCAGGTATACCTGTTAAGTTACCAGTAAATGCTCTATTTGCAAAATCAAAATACTTAGTGTCGCTTAAAACATATGGAGAAGTTATAGAACCTGCATTAGTTAATTTTTCTGTAACTATTGGTCTGAAGTCAATTACGTTTCTGAGAGGGTTGTCACCGAACTCTGGAATTATCTTGTAATCTTCAGTAGGATATGAATCTACAGTATATGGATTGATACCTGCTGTGGTTAGGAAACGATCGAATATAATGTAAATTCTATTAGTTGGTTCTGCATAACCAAACTTTCTAACAATAGATGAGTAGTCGTAATATTGATCTCTCTGACCATCATCTAGAGTGAAACTGTCAGTAATATCTTTTGATCCTAAAGTTGGAGAACCAGCAATCTTAAGGGTAGCACCTCCATCAGCAGTTATGGTTTCATTGTCAGAAAATACGTCACCTTCAACTGGAAGGAAGTAAACAATATTGCCATTGGTTGCAACCACTCTAGCTCTAGAACCAGAACTATCTCCAGTAATAACTTCATCTACAGCAAGAGCACCAACTAAATTGGTCTGTGTGAAGTTAGGTATTACAGGATCGTTTGCATCTTGAGATTCTAATACAGCTTTTAATTTATATACATCACCAGTACCAAGAGATATGCGATTATCACCAATTCTATGACCATAACCAACTAGAGACTGTGTTAGTCCATTTACAGCAGATCCAAAGGTTTTATCTACCTTTAGAACTTTCATCTTCTCATTGGTCTTTGCTTTTGCAGATCTATTAGAACTGTAAACAGTACCAATAACATTTACACTACTAACACCACTGAGACCTTGAAGCGTAACACTCTGAGTATTTGATGAACTACCACTAATGGTAAATCCATTGCCTGAGGTTAATACATTACCATCACCTGTACCTGCAGTAACAATAACTCTAAAGTCATCTGCATCACTAGCATCTCGCCATACAAGGCCAGCACCTGCATCAATACTTACATTACCACCACTAACAGATTGTGCAGTAACACTCTTTCTAAAGAAACCAGCTGGATTTTGAGTATTATCATTATTAGTATTCTTAACTGCCTTATATCCAAGAGGTGATACTAATGCTTTATTTTGTGCTTCTTTAATTTCAGCACGAGTTCTGACAATAGCACCAGTAACATTACCATTTGTCATGTCACCTGCATTAATCTTGGTTACATTAAATGCATATGCACTACTCAAAAGAGTTACTCTTGCTCTGTGTGCTACTCCATTATTTCCAAACTCAACAATATCCCCAACTCTCATCTGACTATTATAGTTTGAAAGTGTTGAGGTTACAGTAGCGGTAGATCCAACTCCAGTACCAGATACTGAAGATAAGATTGTACCTGAACCAGGCAATGCTACCTGAACATCTAATACTGCATCAGCAGTACCTGCACCACTATTAAATGCATATGACTTAACATCACCCATACCAAACTTGGTAATTGTAGAAATACTTCTACTTCCACTAAGTCCACCATTTCCACTTGAAGCTGCAGTATCATAGTCTAACTTCTCACCTACAGCAAACTCACCAGTAATATTAGTAAGATATCCAGTTACACTAGATCCACTAACAAGAATAGCAGTAGCACCAGATGTTCTACCTACAACAAGTCTTTCGGCAGTCCAAGATACACCTGATCCTGACCCAAGAACAACCTGTGTATAGAAATCAGTGTCAACAACATTTGCTTTGTAAGTATTTGTGGTTGCAAAACCAGCAGCTCCAGAGTTTTGATCAATATCAATCACTCTAGTTCTACCAATAACAGTACCTGCAGGTGTGCCTGGTGTTGAGGTTACTACATCTCTGAGCTCAACGGTCTCATATATTGTTGGTACTACATGCACATTTGTCATTAAGACAAAGTTACCAAAGTTTGATGCTATAGATTTATTAGTTTCTGTCTCAAAAGTTCTTGGTTTCTCTACATCTTTATATGTGGTAGACAATCTTTCTGTTCTGTAACCTTGTACATATGCCTGTCCAGAAGATAATTGTACAGAAATATTTGCTTCAGATGGTGAAACACCTCCAGAAGTAGTGCCAGTTGCAGTATATACACCATTATTAAACCCATCATCTAGGTTTTCTCTTACGTCAAGCTTAAATTTCTTAACGTAATAATCCCCAGACTCCTCTTTAGTCCTAGTTGCAAGGATGTCATTGATAAATCCTAACTCACTACGTTCTACCTTTTTCTCTAATTTACCTGCATTAGTACGTAAAAGTTCAATAAAGTCAGCAGAGTTTGGATCAGTAAGTAATTTTTTAACTAATGTTAGTGTAATCTTAAACCTATCTGCACCTGGTGCTGAGAAGTTTGTGCTTCCTATAGCATTATCATATAAGGTTGCGTCCTCATCAGCAGTTATTATCCTTTCTTCTACCTTCAATCCTACCTTGTATGATGGATTAGTCTCGTATTGGTCTAATATAATAGTCTGTTCAGCTACATTAGCAAAGTATCCTCTAACATAATAGACACCAGCACCAACGTTAGCAGTTGATCCTTGTGCATTTGCATTAGAATTTAAGAGTTGTGCAAGAGGTGTTCCAGCTGTAATAGTTGTAGAAGCGTAAGTAATATCACTTTCACAAGTAAATGTCTCACCATCAGTGAATGTAGTAGTAATATTATCGTCAGCCTTCTGAATATAGTTTATGTAAAATGAAATATTGTTTCTTGTTGATGTAGTAGCACTAATAGAAAATAGAATACGAGCACGAACACCAGAAGTAGATCCCTTAATGATCTGACCATCAAGTGCAGTTCTATAGTTTTCTACATCAAGATTAAGATAAGTATTTTGAATTATGACACAAGGAACTTTCTTGTTAAGAGTAGTACCACCAGGAATTACCATGGCACCTTCTTTATACACACCTTGACCAAATGTGTCAATTTGATTTTGTAATAAGCTTTGAAGCGTAGTAAGTTCCCTAGCCTGTACTGGATAGCCAGGTTTGAAAAGTACTTTTAGGAATCCCTTACTATCATCGAAGTCGTCGAAGTAAGGAGCTATATTCAGGTTCGTATTCTGTGCCATTTAGAATTCAATTACTACTTTGAGCTCTTCGTTTTGATCCGCAGATCGTGTGATTGGGATCCTGTTATCAACATAAAGGATTTCACCAGAGTTTAAATCAATCTCTTCATTAGCATATCCTGCAACGAATGAAAGACCCAACTCATACACAGAAACACCAATTGTTATCTGTGCTAGTGGAACAGCAGATGTTCCAAAATTTGTATCAGGAGTAGCTACAAATCCAGTAACATTACCTGTTATCTGGTTTGCACCAGAAAATGAAATTACATTACCATTCACAGTACCATCTTCAGAATTCTGATAATATTTCAAAACTTTAGTTGTAGAGTCATATGAAACTACAAATCCTTTTGCGTTTGTTGTTGCTTGTGTTATACTTTCACCTGGTGAAAAGTTACCAGTAGGAGATCCAGTACCAGACTGGGGAAAGATTATTGCTTTCACAGCAGATCTAGTATTTTGACTACACACTGTTGTAGTATTGTAGTCGAATGGATTAAGTACAAGACCAACCCTTCTGTAAGACAAGTCATTTGGAAAATCCACAAATGCACTAGTAGTTTCTAACTTACTAGCAAACATTAAACGATAAGAACCAAATTCTCTTACAACATCAGCACCATGACCTAAGTTTGGTGGAAGTACAACGTCAAGAGACGCATTTAATCCACTACCTATGCCAGCAATTAAAGCAACATCAATAGAAGCAAAACTATATCCAGATCCTGCAGACGTAATTGTCACTGAAGTAATCTTAGATGATTCTACTTTTACTGTACAGAAAGCCTGAGTACCACCATTAATTTCCCAATCTCCTCTAATAGGCACATTGGTATAATCTTTATTGTTGTATCCAGAACCAGCATTCTCAATAACCACAGTATCAACTGAACCAGAGTTTGCTGCAGCTTTAACTAATGAATTAGAAATAACTGGGATAAACTCAGAGGTAACAAACTTTAGAATATTATCAGCATCAATAGTGTACATATATTTCCATCTATAAGAATATACGCCAGGACTATCTGATGTTTCGATAATAGTTGTTGATGTACCAGTAGGTTCTACCAAAGAGGGTCTACCTCTTGGGAAGTCTGGGGACTGACCATTATAAAGACACTTATAGACGTTAAAGTCTGAGTTCATCACATAGAAGTTACTGTCATATAATCTAGACGCACCATTTGCAGTAGTCTTAGTAGGAGCATAATCAGGTTTATACATTGAATATGTACGTCCAACTCCACCAGTTGTTTTTGTAGGATCAATCCAATCAACCCTAGGAACTACCAATGCTGTATCAGAAATATCAACTCTCTTGAAGCCCACGGAATCAGCATACACACCACGTGCGTACTCAAAACTATCAATAGGCTCACCTGAAGGTGGTACATCTGTACTACCCCAAGATTTAGATCTACCTACAAACATGTACACCTTATTGGTGGTTTGTAGAGTGTCTCTAAAGCTTTCAGCAGCGTATATTCTAAATTTATCAGTAACTAATGCCATGCCATTAAGCTTTTGTTGTTATTTATAATGATCTCAGACGAACTTCTGGAAGAAGCGAGACGTTTCCAGTAATTGTGCCAGGATAACCTACGTCTAATAATCCTCCGTTTGCAGGATTGACTCTACGCAACTCATTTGGAATTTCAATTGTGAAAGATGTATTCCCAGTCCTAGTTATATTATATACTCCGTCTGGTGGAATATAGGTAATGTAGTTAACTGCATCTGATTGATTTATATTAGTTCCAGAACTGAAATCTAAGAATATTCTATTCTCACCTGTTTGCATATTATGGTCACTAGAAGTTGTAACAGTCACAATCCTAGAACTCTGACTGACTGTATAAGTTCCAGTAATTACATTATGTGCATAAGCAGTTGTACCCATAAATCCTCTACCTCCTGTTGCAACAGTTAGAGTATTATTAACGGTATCTTTTGCACCAAACAGAATTCTTTCATTTCTCCATCCTATTACATTACCAGAACTATCAGTATTAGGATTATAATAAGGAATAAGAACTTCACCTTCATCTGCGAAACCATACTTCTGAGAAACATTGTACCAAACGTTTCTTAAGTTCAATGTAGTATCAGAAGCATTGATAGATGATGTAAGATAAGTAACTCCAAGTAAATTAGAGTCAGAAACAATTCTGTTTCTCTCAAATCTTTCAAGATGTATTGGATGTGCTGCAATAACTGTTGGAGCACTTGTGTATCCACTACCACCCTTTAAGTTAGTAACAGATAGAACTTTACCACTGCCTTCTTCAATAGTTGTTTGTGCAGTAGCCCCAACTCCACCTCCACCTGTAAAGATGAGGACTGGAGGATTTTCATAGTTAGAACCTACATTGGTAATATTAACCTGAGTCACTGCACCACCTGTAACAACAGCTTGGAACTCAGCAACAGTCGGCCTCAAACCAGTATATTCATATGTATCAACAGAACTAGAACTTGAAACAGTTGCAATTCTACGATCAGAACCCTCACTGACGATTTGCATTTTATCATTAGCATCAATAGAGTTAAATGTATTTGCAACTAGAATGTCGTTAGGACCTCCAGTAAAGATAAACATAACACATTCAGACGATGCTCTTGGAGGTTCACTAAATTCAATAACTGATCCTCTCAATGTATATGCAACGCCAGGTTCTTGGAATATACCATTGAGGAATATTAATAAGTTATTTGAAGGATTGACAGCTTCGTTATCACTCTCTAGAGAGAATGGTTCGTTCTCATTCCTCATAACAAATGTTGTTCTACTGCTATCAAAGTAAGGAGATAGATTATCTAGTAACACTAACTTACCAAAATAGTACCCATAGAAGTCCATGCCAGGTAAGGGTGGTTCAGTAAATGTTATTGTACTACCAGTATATGTGTACGCATCTGTAGTTCCTTTGATCTGGAATGTGCCATTCAAGAATATCAAGAAGTTATCAGATGCAGGTAGTATTTGTGTACTACCGCCAGATAGTGTAGTAAATGCTGTATCAACTCCATCAAAGGTTACGCTACCTACCTTGATTTGGAAATCAGGTGACGTAGATACAGTTCTTGTGACACTATTAAGATTACCAGCTCCACCTGCAGTCGTACCAACAGCAGTAGTAACGATAGCCCATAGTGTTGTTATAGTAGATGCAATATCTGTGCAGTCATTTGTGTCATAGACATTGTTTCCACTATCATTAGTAATAGTAAGATCCTTGATCTGTTTGCCCTTAGTGCCAGCATTTGTGGTAACTGTAATGTTACGCATGATTTGATTACATATATCTCTGGCATGGTTGAATACCTGTACTGATTCATCCTCTTCACCAGTCAAGTGATTAGATCCAACATAGAACTTAGCAGCATCATAAGTTGCATCGTTACCACCAAACTCAACGTTGTCAGCTACAGCATCAGTAAGTAGTCTAGTATCACGAAGACACTTAGTTTGATATACAGTAGAGAAGAGTGGATTGTTTGCTTGCATTCTACCATAGGCAGTAGTTGCAATAAAGTTAAGATTTTTTCTAATCAATGATGCAGCATCAGCACCCTTATCATACTTGTGATAACCATGAGATACAATTGCTCTTGTAACTGAGTTAGAGCCAGCAGAAACAAATGTATGTCTGTCTCCCGTCTTAACGCAACCTGCATCAGCAGAATTAAACTTATGAGTATAATTACCACCCGTGATTACAGAATTAGAAAGTGCAGATTGGAACTTATGTTTATACACACTAGTTGATTGTTCAGTAGTCAGAACATCAACTGTAATTGAATCAGGAGATGTAGAAATAATTTCTAATGCAGTATCATAGAATGGATCCTTCTTCTTAAAGAATGGAGCAACATAAACTGCATCAGTATCAGCGTTAACAAATGTGTGAGTTGTTGTATTTGTAGAAGGTGTTTTAGTTAATACCTGTACGTCAAATGTGTTGTGTGTAACATTTGATACTTCAATAAAGTTACCACTTGCAGGATCTTTATGTGTAATACCATCAGGAACTGCAGATGAGAATACATGCTTGCTGACATTAGTTGATGGAACACTATCCAAAATCTTAACATCAAACTCCCATTCAGTTACATTGAATATCTTCAACCACTTACCACTAGCATAATCAGTAGAACGTGGATATGAATGAGTTGTATTGTAGTTGTCTTGCTCACATACAAATGTAATAGAGTTGTCTGCAATTTTAACGTAATCATTCTCTCTCATTCCATGAGCAACAGTTGTAGTAATATGTAAAATACCTGTCTCTGGATAGTATTGAGTTCCAGTTGAGTTTCCTAATGTTGAACTGGATGCATTTAAAGCGAAAGATTCACCACCACCAGTCCAAGTATGAGCATATCCACCACCACTTTGTATAGCATTAGTAGCAACGAAACCAGGCTTCCATCTATGAGTTGATAGATCTTGAGATATACCAACATTCAATGTAATTGTAGTATCAGTGACCGCTAAGATTGTTACAGCAGTATCGTATGCGGGATCAGGATTACCATCACCAGCAGTTGCACGAGGATATGTGTGATCAGTTCCATAACTGTCTGTGGCACACTGGAATGTAAATCCATTATTTGCAAGTTTAACAGTTGTACCAACAGTCAAGTTATGTGCACCTATTTCTATTATAAGAGCACCAGTGCCAGGATCATATGTACCATCTGTAGCCGTATGATTTACGATAGGAGACTTACCAACGTATACTGTTGCAGTTGTACTGTTAACTGCTGTAACTGCTGCCTTTCTACCGTAGTATGGATCTTTTGCTCTTGGGTATGTCTTAGTAGCAGTATTGCCATCCATTGCACAAGTAAAGTTAAGTGCATTAGGATAAAATCTTACACTGCTTGTTGCATGACTTAGACCTGTTGCAGTCGCTGACTGGAATACGTGATTTGTTACATTAGTAGATGGAATGATATCAAGAACCTGTACATCAAATGTATCATTTGTTACATTAAATATTTCTATCCATTTACCACTGATAGGATCTGTAGAACGAGGATATGTGTGGTCACTTGCTTGACCGTCCTCGTCACATTTGAATGTTAAAGCATCGTCATCAATTTTAATCAACTCTAATTCTGTAAATCCATGACCTGCAATAGTCAATGTCATGATACCTGTTGATGGCACATATACTGCATTAGTCACCTGATGTTGAGTAGGAGCTGATGCCCAAGTATTTGCTTGTGGAGTAGTTAATACAACAAGTCCAGTTGCAGGATCATAAGTTGCAGAAGTAACACTTTTACTTGCGGGTGCAGATGCACTCAGAGTTCTTACGGATGGCCTTGGATATGTCTTAGTACCAACTCCTTGAGTACAGTTAAATGCTAGTGAGTTATCTTTAATCTTGACAAAATCACCATTATTCAATCCATGACAAACTTCAATACAGTCAGTTGTAGAAGATATGAATGTATGTGCAGATAAGTCTGATATAGGTTGACTATTATTGTTTACATTTACAGTGATAGTGTTTGCTGTAACCGCAGCAATTGGTAGATTTCTTTGATATGCATAATCAGCAACGCCAGCATTGACACCAGTACCACTAGCACGAGGATATGTCTTCTGTGCAGTATTACCATCAAGAATACATGTGAAGGTTAATGAATCTGGTACAATTCTAATTTTATTACTTGTAGTAAGATTATGTGCACCAATATTCATCACTAACAATCCTGACTGTGGATCGTAAGTAGTTCCTGTATTAACAGTGTACTTCTGGTCAGTGATTGACATTATACCTGTAGTTGCATTATATGCAGCTGTAGATGGAGTTATCTTAGGTGCAGATACAAATGTATGGTTAGCTATGTTAGTTGAAGGTATAACATCAAGAACAGTGACATCGAATGTATTAGTTGTAACATTTGATACTTTTAACCACCTATCATAGGCAAAATCTGTAGTACGTGGATACAGTTTTGTAGAAGTGTAAGCATCTTCGCTACAAGTCATTCCTAATGATTCAGGCTTGAATTTGACCCAATCATTGTTTGAGAAACCATGTGACGGTGCAGTAACTGTCATAACCCCATTATTAGGATTATAGGATACTGTTGTTAGTTCATGTCCAGTAAATATAGTACGTGGATAACTGTGAACAGTTCTATAATTATCTCTATTGCAAGTGAATGAAACTGCTCCATCAGCAAGTTTAATTGTCTGGCCAGCATAGAAATCATGTGATCCAATAACCAATTCCATTTCACCGTTAGATGGGTCGTATATGGCGTTTGTAGGGGTCTTAGTTACTAAAGGAGACTTACCTACAAAAGTGGTTACTGTGTCGCTTGTAACGGAGTATATGCCTAATGGTGCACCGTTTGCAGGATCAGTAGATCTTGGATAAGAATGCTTAGTTGCTCTAGCATCCATTTCACATGTAAAGACTAATCCATTCTCTTTAATTGTAATAACATCTTGTGCTTGTTTAATACCATTTGCTACAGCAGATACGAAGGTATGTGTTGTAGTATTAGTTGATGGAATAGTCTCTAAACATTGTATGGTAAATGTATTATTTGTTACATCAAAGATCTCTATAAACTTACCGCTAATTGGGTCAGTAGATCTAGGATATGTTTTAGTACCTGAGCCATGAGTACAGTCAAATGATAATGAATCATCTTCTATGAGAACTAGATCACCATTAGACATTCCATGACCATTTACGGTTATTACTACCTTACCATCTGTAGGTGTATAAACCGCACCAGTTGCAGTATGAGAAACCGCACCTAGTAAGTTATGGTTACCTAGGGTTAGTGTTAGTACACCTGTACTAGCAGTATATGTAGAGTTTGTAGGTGTAAAGCTGAACCTTTCATTCTTACCTACATTAACTGTAAATGAGTTTGTAGTTACCTTATCAATAGTCAACCAAGAACCACCTGCAGGATCTGAAGCACGAGGGTAAGTATGGTTTGTAGAATTGTTATCTTTAGAACAAGTAAATGTTAATGAATCAGTGTCAATTAAAACTCTATCACCTTTGATCATACCATGACTTGCAACAGTCAATGTCATGTCACCTGTTGCAGGATAATACTTGACCTTTGTAGGTTGGAATTGGTATGTTGATAACCCTTGCCATGTATGGGCATCAGTGTTAGTAGGCGATGTGCCTTGTAGAGCATTAACTGTGATAGTAGTTGCACTTACAGCATCAATAGGAACATCAAATAGATTTCCGATTGGATCTGTAGCACGTGGATATGATGCAGTTCCACCACTACCATAAGAGCAGCTGAATGTTAGAGAATCATTAGCAATTCTAATCTTATCATTAGTTGTTAAAGTATGGTTACCAATAGTAAGTTCTAGAACTCCAGTTGCAGGATCATATGTTGCTGTAGAAGGAACGTAATTATTAGTCAACTGAGATCCAACTTCAGATAATCCAAGGAAGTCATTAGGAGTATATCCGTTACCTGCTTGATTTAATACAACATTAGATACACTGTTATTTGTAACCGTAATATTAGCTGTTGCACCAGATCCAGATCCAAGTCTATTTTTCAGTATAATGTTATTGTATACGCCATTTGTATACTGTGAGCCAGGTGTTAAACCATTAGCAGTGTCAAGGGTTTTAATCTCATCACCAATGGTATCTAATTGGAAACTAGAGGTATATGATGAACGATCATAATACATCGCAAGAACTGAAGATCCTACAAGTAAAGGATGCTTGAATGTTATAATATTATTTGCAAAAGTATAGTTTGCAGGATTTTGTGCAATACCATTAACTATAACAAACATCTGTTTAGACTCAGCAGTCTTACCAATCTTTGTGCCAATATCAATACCACCAGTTCTCATCTTGAACTGTGTATTGACTCCATCCTGATAAAGCCTAAATCCATGACCTACACCAGTTCCAATACTACTGAAATTGATTGCAGCTCCACCTGAACTTTCTCTCAACTCTATAGTATTTGCATCAACATATTTGATAAAGTAATTGGTGCCACTGGTCAATCCACCAATAGCAGTTCCAGTTCTTGTATTTGGATAATTACCAATACTCTTGTCGGGTAGTGTTGATGGATTGTCAATAGCATCAGTTATAATTTTTGCAAAAGTAGTAATAGCACTCTTAACGTCAGCACAACCACCAGGATCGTTTGTAATACTTAAATCAGTTGTAGGTGATTTTGTTGTATATGTGCCAATTGGTAAATCATTTGTGACTGCTAATAAACAAAGATCTCTTGCTTTATTATATGCAAATATAGTCTCTGTCTCTTCACCACCAATATGTTGTATATGATTTGCAGGATTAGATCTAGTTACAGTTGAAAGACTATCAGAACTAATAGCAGTAGTGACAATATCAAACAATACATCTTGTGCTGACTGAATAGGAGCACATGTAGCAAGATTGAGTGTAATAGAAGTATCAATAGTCTGAGTTAGACCGTGAGATCCTTGAATAGTAATAGCTTCATTGACAATAACCTTACGAGCAAATTCTTTTGCTTTATTAAACGCCCATATTGATTGTGTTTCCTCACCATCTAGGTGTACAGTGTTTACATAGTAATTTGCAGCGTCATATACTTCACTATTACCACCATATGAAAGGTTATAAGCAACAGCCTCAATAACATCAACAATATCATCAATACAGTTTTGATTACCGCCAGGAACGCCAGCATATCCACCAGGAACACCAACTGTAGGATCAGCAAGCATTTGTTCAACTACTTCATTAGCAATAAAGTTTTTATTATCTAAAAGTAACTGTCTAGCATCACCATGTGCATTACTTAACAATACAACTCCACCAACATAATATTCTGCTGCTGTAACACTGAAGAAGTTACCATCATATCTTAGATCATTAGTCCATGCTGCAACAACTAGTCTTGTATCTCTAGCACAGGTTGCTGAGTTGTAAGTTAAAGTTGGATATGAAGCATTTAGAGCCCCTATTGTCTCTTCAACAATATAATCTATGTTGTTGATAATTAAATTTCTAGCATCTTGGAATCTATCACCACCAGCATTATAAGTTACACGTTGATTATCTACATATGGATGTCCTGTGAGAGTAATACGATTAGTTGTCGTATCTACTACGCTAGTTGATGATCCATCAAAGTTTATTGTGTTATCTGTAATATCATCAATCTTATATGAGACGCAAGATAAGATCTTTTGTATATCTAATAATTGTCTACCAAATATTTGAACTTCTGTAGGAACAACTGCAGTATAGTCTGGTTTACCTAGTGCAAAGTTATTAATGGTTGATAATTTACCAGTTGCTCTAGCAGATGGTTTCGGAGTAATGAATGTTGTACCATTAAAGGTATCATTACCAGTATTAGTTGGTGATTGGAACCAAGCATAAGTGTCAGTAGATGCACCGTTAATAACTGGTAGTTGTCTATAAGTCTTAGATACTGTTTGAGTCAATACCTGTGTACCAACAACTTTAAAGCCTGCAGGATGAGCAGCAAACTTAAGTGGATTTTGCCAATCACTTATATTGATAGAAGATGATATATCATATGAGAACTCTTGGAACCTATTACTGTCATATACTCTCTGTTCGTTAAGATCTAAGAAACCAGTAGTGCGTTCCCATGTTTTTGCAGAATCACTTATAGCTGATACTTCAAATACTGCATCTGCTTTACTAAACTCATGGATCTGACCAAATGCTGCAGTTTCTTCACCAAATACAGGTTCACCTACTTTAAATTCACCTTCAACGATCTCTGCACTAACAACACGTCCAGAAGCATCCCAACCTTTAACAAATCCATAGGCTGTGTATGATGTTGGAGATGAACCTTGATAAATCCTCTCGCCTGGTGAGAAAGTGGCAGGTCTCATGTATGCAATGATATTATCACCAAGATCTGTCGTTTCTAATGTAAAATAAGTTATTCCATTAGCATCACCAATAGGATCGGATGTGAATGTGATGAAAGTTCCAAGGTTTGCATTTGCAAGACTTGTAGCAAGTCTAATCTGGTTATCTGCCAATCCATTAGCAGTGGTTCTTGCAATCGCATAATAAGTTGTGCCAGCAATTAATGGTGAAGGGAATACTCCATTGTTAGCTTTAAGAATTACTTTTGTACCTGTTGGTATCTTCGTATTATATGGGAAGTTTAATGTACTATTAGATTTTAACCCAACCCATGTATGAGTAACTTTTGCAGTTACTGTTGGTGCAGAGGTAAATCCTCTACCTGCACTAATTACAGAAACAGATTGTATAACTTCGTTCTCAATCTTAGGTAATAAACTAAATTGAGATCCTTGACCACCAGTTAGAACAATTTCAGGTACTGCAACAAAATTTGAACCACCATCTATAACATCAAGATAATCAATAACTTGAGTTCTAGTAAGTTGCAAATTAAAGGTAGTGTTTAAAGATGGTTTTAAAGTTTTATCGTGACTGTAGTTGTAAGTAATATTGTCACCACTGACTTTTAATATTCTACCAAGATCAGATGACTTAAGTAATACCGAAGCACCAGATCCAGTTGACTGACTAATTGTAACAACAGGTACACTTTGATATTGTACTCCACCATCTTCTATATTAATAGCAGAAACACCTTGATTCTGAATAGAAGCATTAAACTTAGCATTGATACCATTACCACCACTAACAGTAACATCTGGGGCTGATAAGTATCCTGATCCAGTATTAGTGATAGTGATAGTATCTACGGACGCATTAAGTAAAGTTGCAATAGTTGCCCTATCAGCATGTGACAGTGCGGTAACTGTCACGGTAGCATCATTTGCAGGTGTAGCACCACCTAACTGATCACCTGCTATAGTAATAATTTGAGTTAATGCATATGTAGTACCACCATCGGTGCATACTAGACTGGCAATATTTCCTGAACCGTCAGTGACAACAGTAAACTTAGCACCACTACCACCAGGAGGTGCAACACTTGCAGCTGGTACGTCAGTATAAGTCTGGCCTGCTCCATAATTGCCACTAGATTGTGTCGTTAATGATACACCTGTACTATCAGTAGTAATTGATCCATAATAAGGATCTCCTAGAATAATAGAAGGAGCTGACCTATAATTAGAGCCTGGATTTGTAACATTCATCTCAGTTAACTTACCACCACCAGATACAACAGCAGCAACTACTGCCTGTGTGCCACTTATGGAACTGATTGATGCTTGTGAATCTCCACTATAAACAGTGTCAGTATCAACGAACATAATATAACCAAATTGACCTGCACCTGTTTTTGTATTCTGTAGAGGTTTAATTCTTAGTATTGAAGTTGTTGGATCCCAAGAGATAACTTGACCTCTTGCAGTAGAGTTTCCTATTAGTGGGTCTGATATAACAATTTCATCCTTAACAAATGATCCAAATACGTTAGTAACACTCAAATCAACATAATCAGGTAATGTTACCCTAGCTGCGGGTAGAACAGCATTATTATATCCACTACCTTGATTAGTGATGGAAGTACCAGATAAGAAACCAGAAATGGTTGCAACAGCAGTTGCACCAGAACCAGATCTAGTAGATCCGCTTAATGATGGTAATGAAGAATAATTTCGGCCAGGATCACCAATAGAGACACTTGCAACTCCACCAGAAGGATATATTGAATTTGTATCAAATGATACACCATTAGCAACTGTATATGCACTTTCTGGTTCTAGAGCAGTAGAATACGTAAATGTATTGTCTGTTTTAGAAGTAACGATATTTGTACCCGTAACAGGGTCATTAATAACAGTAAAATAACTTCCAGTGATATTTCCTTGAAGATCGAAGTAATAGAAGATGCCAGGCAAATCTTTGATCAATATTGTGATTGAATCTTGCTCATTGTCACTTACTGGAATTATTTCTTCTGTAACATTCTTATAAGTGAAAATATCGGTATTTGAAGGATCAAAAGTGAATGCTAAAAGTTTTCCTGCATTAGAAGCATCTTCAGTCGTAAATTTGTAACTATGACCCGTAATAAGTTGTAATTTTGGTTCTTTGACGTAAACTTCGCTACTTCCGACATTTGCAGCTGCAATAGTTGCAAAATTACGTTTTACCGTAAATCTACGAAGAGTTTCGGTTCTAATAACGCTATAATCAGTTTTATTCCATTCAGTTGGAACAATTCCCGAAATATTGACTGTATCACCAATTCCAAGTTGATGTGCCTTGTCACAATGGCATTCGGCCTCTATTTCGACTTGTGTAAGTGTAAGTAGGAACCCAGTACCGCCAGCTCCATTTCCTATGTTAAGATTGTCTACACTAATGGTATCACCAATATTATATGCAGTACCAGTGTCTGTAATTGTTACTGTTGATACAGAATTGCTTGAAACAACGATAGTTGCCTTACCACCCTTTCCAGAAGCACCTGCATTGGTAGTAATTATTGGAACATCAGTATATGTGCCATTTGCGTAATTATTACCTAGTGAGTTAACAGACCAACCACTTTGTACTAAATTACCATCCGTACGTCTTCTTAAGTATGTCCAAGACATAGAACCGTCAGATGCAGTGCCCGAAGTGTGTGTTGGAGCAGTAGAAGCTGAAGTTCCTGTTGCTACAGCTTTATATACTCTATCTGAAACATAAATGATGTCTCCGCCAGCAAATGCAGTAGTATTTGCGTATGGAGCTATCAACTTCATACTTGTTAAGGAGAAATACTCAAAATAGTACTTACTGCCAATAACTTTAGTCTTTATTGTTCTTTCAAAAGCATTATCTGCAATACTTACTACAATTTGGTCACCTACCACCAAATAATGATTATCTGCGGTTGAAATCGTTGTAGTATAGAGATCTGTTTGTGCACCTACAGAATTTGCAAGTGAATTTACAACTTCACCAGTAATTGATGAGACAACACCACTAACACCTTCTCCACCAGTGCCTGAGTTGTCAAAAAGGAGCCTATCATTAACTTTATAGTTCTTACCACCACCCTCAACAAGGTATTGATCAATATTAGAAGAAGAATACTTATTTGTTGCCGAAACAACTAATGAATCTGCAGTACCACCTCTAATTGTTGGATAGTAACTGAAATAACCAATACCATCCTCCAGATAAGTCAATACCTCACCAGTCTCCATCACAATCAAAGTTGTGGTGTCTTCTAGTGCCAAATAGAAGTCTACTTTGTTATCAAGTGGTTTTCTTTTCGCTACAATGTTATCAGTGCCGATATATGGTGCTTTGTACCTAGTTGCATCTTCTGTAAAGTTTTTCTGTACTCCATTTCCATCCCAGTTAACTTGATCTGCTTCACCGTAGAAATTAGGACCTATAAAGTATGGAAATACTGGTTCACCTGCAACACCCTTAATAGTACAGAAATATGCATAAACTCCATTTGGATATTCTGGAGTTACGCAGTATCTGCCATTATAACGGTCTAAAGTACCTAAACCTTCCACATACTCATAATCTTCAATAAACGTCCCCATAGGTTCTGTCATACCGCTTAGAAGAGCATCTCTAGACTGCTTCAATCTATAACTGGTAATCGCCAATGTATATGAGTTATATGGACTTACGTTTTCTGGATCCTCATATCCATAGCATCCATATATGGGGTGGCCATCGTATGCCCAACCTATAATAGGTGAGTGTGAGGTAGGATTAAGTTCTACAAGTTGATCATCAATATTATCTTTTACTATAAACCTAAGTTGCTTAGGGTTATAAAGATAAGCATATTCTCCACCATATAATAAATCATTTTCTCCTCTAAATATTCCTCCACCACCAATATCAGTAGTTTTTCTATTTGTAAATTGATTTGATGGAAGTCCTAGTTCTTCATAGGTTGCAGCTTCGTTATATGTTAGCTCTGTTAAGTTTGTTTCAAATATTGCACCTGAGCCAGGATATACGATACTAATACTTGTAGCACCTGATGAATAACCTGCACCTTTGTTTGTAACAACAATATTAGTAACAATATTACTACTACTGTCTACCTGAGCAAATGCAGTTGCACCAACTCCGTCTCCAGTAATAATAACGTCAGGTGCACCAAAGTATCCACTACCACCAAACGTAACAATGATACTTTCAATCTTTCCGTTTAATATAGATGGATATGCTACAGCACCATTACCAGAAATTAGATTGATAGTTGGTTCATAAGTATATTCAGATCCCGCATCGGTAATACTAATAGTATCAATAGGTCCTCTACAAACAGCAGTGGCAGTAGCACCAAATCCACCTCCACCAGTAATTGCAACAGTGGGGATGCTAGTGTATCCAGATCCACCAGCAGTCACAGAAATACCTGTTACAGCACCATTAGTGATAATAGCGACTGCAGTTGCCTGTGTGCTACTAGTAGCTCCACCACCTACAATTGAAATGATAGGTTCTGTTACATATCCACTACCACCATTATCAACGTTAATATTAGTTACTGATCCAGAAACTGTTACTGTTGCAGCTGCTGCTTCTCCTTCATATTCCCAGTTAATAGTTCCATGCTGCACAATACCGCTTACATGTGTTGGTTCTGTTGTAAGAGAAGCTCTACCAGTATCTGTTGCTCTATATCTACGGAAATCGCCACCACCAATGTCAACTTTGACTCTAGTGAAGATTGAGTAGGTTTCACCTTTTTGATAAGTGGGTTCAAACTCAACTATAGGAGCATTGAGCACATCATAACCAATACCACCGTCAGTTTTGGTTATTGTCTTAATACCACCAAATTTTTTGGTGCTTTCTCCTTTATATGAATAAAATGGAACTCCGTTTGCAGCAATACCGATTTGACCAATAGGAGTAGGAGTTTTTGTACTTTTTACAATTGGTGTAAGAGGAATACGCTTCAAATACCTTTGATTGCCAGGATCTAGGCCAGGATTATTAAAAGGTCCTATCTTATGAGAAGGAATACCAACAGATGCTACAATAGCGTGAGTATCTGACTTATATGTGTTCTGAACGTCTGTAGTAAAGTCTTTGATGACTGTATTGATTGATGCATAGTCACTTCTACCAAATGCAAACTCTCTAGCAATGAAAAACTCTTTATCGGCTTGACCTGGTGCAGGAATACCAAATTTAGGAGAACTACTAAATTTAAACTGGAATTGGAAGTTATCTACGATACCTATGACATCATGTTCGTTATTATAGATGTCTTCGTCCGCATTTAGAATTCTTATTCTGTCATTACGATTTAATCTATGTTGTTCTTTAGTAGTAACTGTACAAACAACACTACCATCAGATTCAACGCTTGATAACACTGCTGTGCTACCTCTGAGTGCCTTTCTGACGTTGTATATGAAACTATCCCATATTGGGTCGATACTATCGAAACCAGGTGCACTAGGGGTGCTTACCTTGCTATCAGGAGTGTAATACTTACCACCATCTCTCAGTATGATGCCTTTAGTTCCACCATACACTTTTAATTGTATTTCAGACCCATCTACGTTGCTTGTACCATAAATCTTGAATGCTGCAAAGACTTCTTGACCTGCATCATGTGCTAGGACGGAAGTATTCTCTCTACCACGAGTACAACCTAAAAATTGGTTAACAGTCTTGTTAGCATAGGTTATAATTTCATCTTCTATTCTAAATCTGCCATTTTCTTCAGGCCAACCTAAAGTAGAGTCAACAGTTACAATATTATCAGTAATAAGATTTCCAATATCTGAAGAAAGCACAGTTTTGTATGGAGTAACAAAAGATCCTAGTGCATTATTTGTATCTACGTCAATTTCGTAAATTATAGTGTTGTCCGTAAAGACTTCTACAACACCTTTGACGTATATACGTGCAGCATCAACATTTGGGTCATTTGCGTCTGCTTCTTGGTACAATACTTGCCCAACTAGCTCAGAAGGGTTACCAGAGACCGCTACAGCACGAATTACCTCTCTAGAAGTGTAATATGCATCGGATGGTTTGAATATTCTGTCTCTTGGATAGCTAACTTCCGATTCTACGCCAAAAAGTGTCCTTAAAACGAACTGAAATGACCTTGTTGACCCCTTTGAAGCATAAAAGTCCTTAATTCTCTTAATTACAGTAGATTCAGTAACTCCAGTTGCAAAATTCTTCGGATAAGTCGATAAAAACTGTTCTTTGAACTTCCCAAGTACATAAAGTGGGAAAATGTTGTTCAAATTGACAACTTTGTCGCCAATTGCATGACTTGCAGCTACAGTTTCCTCAAAATTGTACTTTCCGACCTCTCCAATGGTCTTTACAGCGTTAAATCCTCTTGTGCAGTTCTCAAATAGAGTAGATTTCTTACTTTGGTAATAAATTATCTCATTTCCAATGCAAATTATACCTTCATTCGGAAAATCACGTGTACTTGCTACAGAAACTGATGTAGTTGTTGCATCAATAGCACCAATTAGATTAGTTTCCTCTACAAGGCCACCATAGTTATCAATGTTATAATAATCTCCCCAGTTTTGAATAATATCAAAACAATATCCCTTTAATTCTTGTGACTTATAATACTCCTTTATAAAATCTATAAACGTTGGAAAGTTATCTTGGATAAAACTTGCAAACTGCCCAGAAACATTGGTCGAAATTTTCGACCTAGATTCAGGACTAACCTCAGACGGTACTGGAGGTACAGTAACCGTTGTGGTGGGGGTAGTCCACGAGCTAACCTTCCATGAAGAATTTGTCATCTGTTATTTACTTATAACTGGACTCTGGTACCACTCCTGTACCAGATAAGTTTGAACCACTACTGATAGTGTCTTCTAATACACTAATCACCGTATTATCTATACCTATTGTCAAATAGGTTTCTCGTAAAGAAATCAAATCGTTTGATTCTGGAGTTGCAGAGATCTGTAACTGATTATTTGCAATAGAAGTTGCTTGAATAGTTAAATCATTCACCACAATTTCACCCATTGTGTAATCTACAGTTCCCCATAGACCATCTATGTACTCGAAACTTCCATCACCCTTCACATAATACTTTCTCAACAGTCCATTACCATCATCATTGAGATAGTAAGTGTTAAAATCATCCCCAACAATCTTAAATCCGCTTGTATAAACACAAGAGTTAGTGGCTGTCCCTTGCTTTATGCGGTTACCATAGCATATCTTATAGTTCACACGTGCACCAAGTGACACGGTAACGTTCTTTCTCATCTTGAGACGAGTGATATTTGAAGTAATTGAGTTCTCTGAACCATCAATTATACTCTGAAGCTTTGAAAATTTGAACTTTCCACCAAATTTATTGAATTCTGAGCTAGAATTTAAAGCTGTTAGTGCAGCAAGAACTGCATTTTTAACTTCAGGTGGTTGATTACGAGTAACATTAGGGTTAAAATACACAAAACTCGTCAAATCTATGTAAAGAATTGACGGATCAATGATAGAAGGTTGAACTGCAGCTACAGAATACTCTCTAAGCTTCTTCAAAATGACGTTTTTCTCGGAAAGAGATAACTTATCCGCATTTTTTGGTTTGATTGCTAAGAAAACCTTACCATATTCGGGTGGATCCGCTTCTTCTCCACCGTAACATGCAATAGATGAGACGTTTGGGTAGATTTGGGGTACGATTGCTTCGTAATCCCGTGTAGAAACTGCTCTTCCGAACGCAGAATAGAATTTTGGAGCTCCAAATTTGATAGATTCCGTACTTTCTGCGGCTGAACCTCCATCTGGGAACGATGTTATGGTAACTGTGATGCCAGAAGTGATAGAATTACCTGCATTGTCTCTAAAATTACCAATATTCTCAAAAACTTTTAGGCCGTTTGCTCCAATTCCAGTAGAAGTTGTATATTGAACTGAAACAACATCTCCATTTGCCAAATCTTTACCTACAATTCCATCTCCAAATAGAATTTCTGGAATTTCATACTCAGATTCTTCTAAGAAAAATACTTTTGATGTAGAATCTATCTTTGTAATGTCTGTTGCTTGTAGATAACGTTCTGTGACAGTTCCAGAAGTGACCTCAACACGCATTGAAGAAGTATCTGCATTATTGTTTGTTAATATAAAACGCTGCCTTTGGTTAACATCTCTTACAAAAGTATCTGTTATGTAAAGACCTTCAAATAAAGTTAGTCCAGTAAAGTTTGCAATACCACTTGTACTATCTACAGACACAGTAGTATCAATAGGAAGTGAGAAGACAAAGTTGTTATTATCTAATCCCGTGAAGTTTAATACTAGCCCTCTTGCTAAAGTAACAGTTGCAGGGTATGGAAATATGGTTTGAACTGAAATATCTGCTGTAGTTTGTGCAGAACGAGCTGATTTTGGTGTGTAACCAATCATTCTTGCAAGTTTTACTACGTTTTCTCGTAAAACTGCCGTCTCTAGGAACCCTTCATTGACTGTTAGGTTGGCATTTACTGCAGAATAGTATGTATTATAAGCTAAAACGTCCAAAAGTACCGTCAAAGACGATCCTTCAAAGTCATAATCCGTAAATTGTGACTGAGATCTTAAATAATCCTTTATTTGTGCCTTGATTTCGTTAAATTCAAGTGCATTTACCTGATTAAAAGCCATTATGGTTTAAATGCTATGTCGATATTATCAAATTTAGGAGGTATACCTAATATCACGTATGCTATACTCACGTCTAATTGATTTCTATCTTCAGTAAATTTAGTAATTACTTCGTATACACCTACTCTAGGCTCATAAACATCAATTACATCTTTTATTCTACTCTTGAGTTCTGTTGCTAGTTCGGGAATATAATTCTCGAATAACATTCCAATAATATTTCCACCGAATGCTGGATCAAAAGGTTTCTCGTAGAAGTTATACAATATAATATTTTTAACTGAAGCTTTTATGGCTGCTTCATTCTGCAGTGTCAAAATGTCATTTGTCACTGCGTTCTTTTCAAATGTCAATGAGAAGTCACGAAACGACTTCGAGACAATAGCCATTAGCTAAAAATATAACCTAGTTTATATTTATACTTCTTTCTGTGACTTTTTTCTACGAGACGCATCACAGCGTGGATCTGTAATAAGATATCTACAATATTCATTGCCATGGTCGTAGAAATGATCACTCATATCTACTGGTACATTAGCATTTCTCTTACCATCTACTATTCTATTTGCCTTGGCCACGATACCTCTTTCTTGCTTTGTTACGTGATGTAGCAGAGTACTTTGAATGTTGTCCTTTACCCTGTCTTGTTTTCTTTGGAGTAGCCTCAATTGTAGGTTGACCCATTGAATATCTAGTTGCCATAATTTAACCTGCGAATACGTTTGATGAACCAGCTGCTACTGATGTGCAGCCACCAAGTCCATCTCCTACTCTACCACAACCTTTGCCATTTACAAAGACCGTAGAACTACCACTTGATATGGAAGCAGAGTGTGGTGGACATGGATTACCTGGTTTTAAGTGTGTGGTGTTCTTATCTCCTTGACGAGAGATAGGTCTACCATTAGCGAAGACGTTACCACTACCCTGTGCTCTGGACATTCCAGAACAATGGGCAACGTCTGCGTCTCCTACTCGTGTAACTGCTGGCATTTTAAGTATAGTAATTTGAAACGAAGGCACGTATACCTTCCCACTCATTATATATCTTCAATTCGAGTACGAAGGTTGCAGGTGTCTGTGCTACTAGGTTACCTGTAGGACCACTCTCCCATTGTACAGTAATATCAAAGAACCTACTTACGTATGCATTATTATCCTGATCCAGATCATAGTAGATCTTATCTGCTGGCATATTAACTACTCTCTCGACTGTTATAGGGGTCATAGTCAAATCAGTCTCCCCTTGTTCTACATATGTAAACCTATCAACAAAAGGATCTTGTAACGTCCCTCCTATGTTGACAGAGGTTGTGCCATCAGTGATGACTAGATCAGGCTCATTAGCAGGTGCCTGTACTGCTGCAGTCACGTTAGTTACATTACATACGTTAGGTGCACTGACTGTACATGTTGCACTTACAGTCTGGTTCATAGCAAAGTTAGGTCTAGTTATATCTGCTAGACCCGTTGCTTCATCGGGTGATATGGTGACTGCCATGTGTTTCTTTTATTAATCCGTTCTTAACTGCTATTTCATACATTATACTATGAATGGTCATATCGTATGCGTTCGTCCATGGTTTTGTCTTCTCATTCTCTATCCAACACTGAAGACTTCCGTATTGTGCCTTTGGTATATCATCTCTAAACCATGAATCGTACTCGAACTCGTATTTGGTCATTTTCGTTCCCTTGTCATTAACTCCTGCAAGTACTCTGCATATTTACTCATCTCCACATGATCATTTACATCATGGGGTGGTTCTGGAGGAGTAGGAGCGAACTTAATCAGATGATCGAAAGAGGGAGGTATATCCCTTACCCTCGACAGTTTTATGATTTCATCGTTATCTCGGATAACGAATTCTCCTTCTAGTGCTTCCAGTCCTAGCATGGTTTGTACTTCCTATGAAATTATTTAGAGACAACGACGCGATTTTACGCGGTTTTTTGTTTAAACGCGAATTTTTTAATCTCTACCAGTTCGTATCCAATTCTCTAAGCTTCTCATCGTGGTCACATACGACATCTACTAACTTCTCGTAGTCCTCTGAGCCTGGTCTTCTCATTAAGAGATTGGACTGTGCCACTTTACTCTCTAGAGCCGCCAGTCTTTCTTCAAGTTCTCTGATGTCACCGTGTATGGATGTATGGTAGTCGCCTGACATGTATCCTCCTAGTTTTGCTTGATATCAAAATGCCATTTGATATGCTTGATGTAATCAAACGTATCTCCTATATCCTTATCACAGTCTACCTCATACTTACGATCACAGAGAAACTTACGAAGATCGTAGATACTATTGTAAGTACCAACTTGATCAAAGTGTTCGTTGTACAAGACGTATTGCATAGAAGGAAGTGGGTGGTATCTATTATATATTATATCAGCAACTCAACACATTGTCAATAACACAAATACCCTTTGAGATTGTCTGGTAAATCTAGTTCTGTCAACTTATACCTCGATTGTGGAACCAGTTGAGACATATCCTTTTCTATCTTCTGAGACATATACTGAGATATCTTTCCTTTCTTCCACTTGGTGTATGCTTCTTTCTTACACCATAACTCATAGAACCTGTGGATGTCATCAGTAGTCTCATCCTTATGGAAGTATCTCTTCGAGATTGCTTCAAATCTCCTATCTCTCATATACTCAACGTCTACTCCTACTTCTTGGAAAGATACAGCAACTACTGCACAGTCGAGTGTGTCTGATTTATTCCAATACATTGTGATAGGTTCTTTGCAGTTCAGAGAAACTCTGCAGAGAAACATTCTAAGGGCGAGTTTTACATCTGAGGTTAGGTAAACACTCGCTACGTCATCTGAATATATGGGCTTCACTCAGGGCACTCTCTGACAGTTCCCGTTGCTTCAGCCTTCTCCATAGTCTGATATTGGATTGCTGTGATATCCCATGCCATGTCATTGACACGTTTCTGAGCAGCATACTCACTGTCTGCTGATACTCTGATCCACTGTTTGTATGTGACTGTGGTTTCTACATCGAAGGTTTTCATAAAAATACCTAGGGGAAATTTTTGGAAAAATTATATTTTAATATTCACGCTCGCTCATGCAAGACTTTATAGCTTAGAAAGCGTATGGATGTTAAGCTTAGCGGGCTAGGGGAAAAACCCCCACTAGGGGGGGATAGTGCCTTACTCTTCGTCTTCTTCTTCGAGGTCGTCGAGTGTGATGATTGTGAAGTGTTCGCGAATGAACTTGTCATTCACTAGCAAGTCATATGTGCTTGCGTCTAGTGGGTGATGCATTATGTCAACCATTATGCAACCTCCATCCATTTGAACTCAGAGATGCTACCGACTTTCCAAATTGTGATTGGTCTGTCTAGCAATTCTGCCTGTCTCTCTGCGTGACGCTTTGCGTCTGCAAACATAGATCCGTCGAATACGTCTGCCCAGATCTTGACTTCGTTTCCGTAGTCTGTAGGTTGAACTGCCCAAGTAGTCATGTGTGCTCCTGTGTGGTATGTACTTATTATAGCATGTATAATACCCCCGTCTATGTAGTTGACGAGGGATTGAAACATTCGTTTACAATTCATCTAAGCACTCGCACATTTCATCATAGTCTGCTTCAGTCCACTTTGCACCATCAGGGGTCTTATCCATACCAAAGTGCTGCATCTCTAGGATAAAATCGAACCAGTCTTCGCAACCTTTCGCTATGTTGTAAAGTCCCTCGTCCCCACCTATCCAGAGGGCACAGTTCCATGTAGTCCAGTCTGCCCACCCGTTATAGGTCTTCTTTGGGAGATCGGTGAGGTTGAGTGATTGTTGAAAAGTCATTAATGCTTTAGTCGTTAGTATCATTATAAAGGAAAAACCGTCCCCCTACCAACTAAAAGGGACGGTTTCTCAAGTGGTTGAGTCGGAGGTTCGATTTAAAAAGCATGTTCCTCTGGGGTCGCTTACCCGTGCCCGACTCGGCCGTTATGGGACTTACAACAATTGACCTTTTAACGCGGTAATGCTTCCGCTGGTGAGATGTACGCCCAAGGCACCTAGTGCCTATCTGATATGTACCAGACCCCGTAAGCATTTAATCTTTGGGGTTCAAAGTTTCTCTTTGCCATCGCGTCAAGTGTTGCCTTAACCACGGGATCTTGCATTGCGGTTTTGTTCATTAGAACTTTGCCTTCATACATTGGTGTTAGATCGGAGTTGAACATAGAGTTTGAATGTCGTATACCTTTATTATACACGTGATAGGGTTGAGGTCGGCACATTGTTACAAAAGTGTAATAATTAAGGATTGAATAATAGGATGAAGATCAGTAGGATCCAGTCGATCGGGTTTAGTCCCTTTTCTTTCATGTGATTGCTAATTCAGCAACTACCGTGCTAGAATACAAATAGCACTCTTGATTAAATGCTTTCTTGTAACGTTTGCCGACTGCATGCAGTGCGGATATCACCGCTGTGTCATCAGTCGTTACGCTTACCGTCATGCACTGTTCAATTTCGCCTTTATATATTCCGATCCCCTCGGTGATAGTCGCATACTCTAGCAAGTTAAGGATCTCATCTTTTAAGAATGTGTTCCACATTTGCTTAGTAACTTTGCCACTGTTAGGAATGTTTCTACCTAGGGTGATGCTGTGAGTTTGCATAAAGCAGTAATCTTCTTATCTGATTCTATTGTAATGCATAGACAGCAAGATCCTAGGGCTCATGTGCCACTAATATTTGTGTCTACTAAGTGGTTGAATCTTTGACTCAATCGTTTATTATAATAGAGTACACATAAGAGATTCATTTCAATGATCCTACGTCAATTCGGTTCTAATCAAACAGAGGTTACATTCAACAATGGCACGTCTATTTTCTTTTCATATGAAACCCCTGTTGCAGGTCACACTATCCTTGATGGTTATTTCAAAACTGATACCTACTATTCTAGAACAACTAGCAAGCACATCAATCAGTATTTGAAGCACGCAGACTCATACGTCAAGACTGTTACAAATGATTACATTTGCAACCTTTGTCACCCTGAGGGAGTATAATAGAGACATGAGCAACAAACAAGAAACTCAGTGGTTGAGAACAATCACAATGACCGAACCAGAAGAAGCAGTCCTTGTTTCAATGGCGAAGTACTTCGTCGATATGGGTTTACCTGACGACGTTAACGAGTCAGACTTCGACTCACTCGTTGACAAAATATGCGAACCTAGTCCTTTTGATTATCAACCTTATGGGAAATGAAAACTTTATGGAGGAACTCGCTGACTCCATCTATGACCAGATCGTCACAGAGAATTTCAAAGACTTGACGACTGATGAAGAGCAACTCGTTTATGAGATTGCTTGCACCAAAGCAAACGAACAGTTTGAGTCTGGTGCATACGAATAATTGATCCTTTACCAACTTTAATTATGCCCAATCATTGCCACAATCGAGTCACATTCTATAGTGACGATACAACAGCGATCCTAAAACTGCACAAAATCTTTATAAAAGGGATCGAGAACGACGACAACTCAGAGACTAGAAAGACTGTCTTTGGTCACTTCATACCAGAACCAAACTGGGAAGAAATACCACTCGCTGAGTCTGATGTTAAAGAGTATTCATTCAGCAACCCTAGAGGTGAAGTGGGTGAACTACCTGTAATGAGTGATGAACCTTGCAAAGGTTTACATTTTGCATCCAGTGGTATGCAAGACGATAGATGGTATAACTGGCGAGTGCATAACTGGGGAACTAAGTGGGATTGCTACTCATTAGAGATAGATGATACCGATATGCCACACGGATTCGAGGTCAACTTCGAGACAGCGTGGAGTCCACCTGAGGAAGTATGCTATGCAATCAAAGAACAATACGACGATCTAAGCATTAGTTGGTTCTATGATGAACCAGGTTGTGAACTAGCGGGTTATCTATGATTATTAAATTATCAATCGAGGAACATCAGGCACTGACTCAATTATTGAGTCACCCTGATACTGAGAAATACAGACTCAACCGATACGACACAGGCACATTCGACTCAATGGCCGAGTCTGTGTATGACGCAATTAACCATCTCACTGTGGACGATTTCTAATGGACAGAGAATTATTACTAGAGCTCAAATCCTTTCTAGCAGAGAGGATGGTCGATAATATGACCACTGAGGATTTAGCGGAATATGTGCAAGATGACCTATTCCAATATTTCGACAAACAAGGTGAACATGAATTCCTAGAGGAAGCAGAAAACTATTGGGGTGATATGTTTGGTGAAGTTATTGATGAAGTCCAAGACTACATTAAATGCGATTTCGCTAAAAAGAAAGTGTAAACAAATGTTTCAATTTGCCCATGTTTCTCGAATATGGGCATATTTTCCATTATAATAAAAGAGTACCAACGAAATTGATTTATGCAATTCCTTTACGTAGACATCACAAACTATCCCGTAACACGCGAGGGTATCTATCAAGCGTGTTATGATGAGGTAGTCGCTGAAGCGACAGATACTGGAGATCTACCTATGTATGGTCAACAGATGCTGAACCAATCAGCACAATGGAAGTTTGACGATTTCATGTCAGACATCGAAAAAATGGTGGGGGTCAAGTAATGAACTCATCATTTAACGATTTCATAGAGTACTGCAAGTCATTCTATGGTTTTGGCGGTCTATATGACCAAGGCAGATCTAGAGAGCAAATCGCATACGCAACTTGCATCTACCTAGACGCAATCGCTCATTATGACAGCGACACTTACACATGGGGGGACGGGGACAGTTTAGACCGAGAGCGTGTAAGAGACATCATGAACCAGATTTATGATGGTGGTTACAACCCGTTTGCATACCTTGAAAAGGAGGTGGCATGACCCACGAGGAAATTCAAAGAGCATCTACAAAGGTGCTCAAATCCATTCTTAGGAATGATGACCCCGATCTGGAAACATTTGACATGATCGAGAAAGAACTTTACATTAGGGAATTTTCATGACTAAAATTAACGTTAAGAAACTCTATGACGATTTCGCTGAGTTAGGTTGGGACTATACATGCAATCGCATGTCACGTAGTGCAATGGCATACTATGACGCAATCGCTGTTAACCTAGGTGTCCTTGACGATGGAGAACATTGGAACGAGGACGCATACCAAGACAAGAGGTGTGATCATTAAATATCTCGTTACTGATATCGAGTTCGATTTCGAGGACAGTTTTGGGGAACTGTCCTATGACGAACAGATTGAAATCCGTGATCAACATCTCGGTGTCTGGGAAGCAGACAATGACGATGACATGATCGACGAGATCACCGCAGCATCAGGTTGGTGCATTAAAAACATTTATTACGACATTCAATTAAAGTAATGGCATGCTGTGACAACTGTGGGAACTTTGATAGTTCCCATATGCAGGATCTTCAAGATACCTATCAGGCTCATAATCGAAACGATTATCAACCTGACCTCTATTACTACTGGGACGCACCATTAGAAGAGGACTACAATTGGCGAGATGCATTACCAGATGCAGACTGCCTTTGTGAAATCTGTTTTGACATTCTAAACGAGGAGGGCAAACTAAAATGGATCAACAGCTGAGCGTTTCCGACAAAGTAAGGGACGAAGAGGGACTAGAGTGGTGGGTTCTCTCTATGTTCCCTGAGATCAACTCTGTGGTATGCATAACCACAAATGAAGACAGGTTCGATCGCAAAGCATTCAGACCTGACGAATTGACAATCATTGGTTAGGGACGTAATAACATAGTCCCTCTGCCACATAGTAGTCGGCCAGTTTCCGTAATTCGGGATACTGGTCGATTTTTTCTGTGTCTAATAATCCCTGCACCAGGTCGAGTGATTGCTTCCAGTCACACTTGCCA
>VTLG01001707.1_pt1 | contig 38994 bp, 38 predicted proteins | sample 4694571 | NCBI WGS metagenome assembly VTLG01 (sample SAMN12604809, study PRJNA352737) | marine metagenome | biome: ENVO:00000447; feature: ENVO:00000209|ENVO:00000569|ENVO:01000036; material: ENVO:00002151; isolation source: viral sequences binned using virsorter ... | reverse complement strand
TGAGTGGACTAAGTGATGGAGACGAGAGAAAACAAATAGATGTATGCTGTACCAAACTGAGACAAGTGGTAGAAAAAACTGGAGTAGGTTTAGTTATGGTTAGTCACTTAAGAAGGACGGATGGTAAGCCAGCAGAGGAAGGCGGAGACGTTAACTTGCAAAGTTTGAGAGGGAGTTCGAGCATAGCTCAGTTATCTGATTTGGTTATATGTGGTATTAGATCGCAGCAAGACGAGGCAACATCAAACGAACTACAGTTAAAAGTATTAAAGAATAGACATAGCGGTACATTAGGTCGGGCTGACAAGCTCGAATACAACGAGAAAACTGGCAGACTATCTGCCTCCCTTACTGATTTTTTATTATGACTTTATTAATTGACGGAGATCATCTAGCTTTTACAGCAGCTTGCGCAGTAGAACAAGTAGTTGAGTGGGATATTAATGTATGGACTACTCATTCTTTTTTAAGTGATGCAACTAAAGTAGTCGAAACAAAACTAAAAGGCTTTATTGATATAGCTGAAGATGAAAAGATAGTGATGACATTTAGTTCATACCCTACATTTAGACATGAAATATACCAGGACTACAAAGCAAACAGAATAACAAAGCGAAAGCCTACAGTATTTAAACCATTAATAGAGTGGATGGAACAAGAGTGGGAGTCAATAAGGTACGCTAACTGCGAAGGGGATGACGTATTAGGAATCTTGGCTACATCAAAAACTTATGATGATCCAGTAGTAGTAAGTGTTGATAAAGATATGAGAACTATACCTTGCAAGTTATTAGCTGGAGACGATCTCGAACTAATTACTAAAAGACAAGCGGATAGAAACTGGATGAAGCAAGCGTGTAGTGGAGATCCAACTGATAACTATAAAGGTATTCCAGGTGTAGGTTTAGTAGGAGCTGACAAGATACTAGGAGATAGTATTAAGCTAGAGGATATGTGGGAGAAAGTAGTTGAAGCATATAAAAAACAAAAGCTAACTTATGCTGACGCATTACTAAACGCAAGATTATCCAGGATATTGAGACAAGAAGATATTAATTTAAATACAGGTAAAATCAAATTGTGGTCGCCAAAGAAAAAATTATAATTCGAGAGGATTTTTCTTTTTCTTTTTAGGAAAGCCAGCTTGCATATTAGCGTAGGCTTGAGGAGATATAGTACTATCCTTCTTACTTCTACTTGTACCAGCCTTCTTTCTTTTGTTTATGTTGTAATACAAGCCTTTCCTAGCCATAGTAATTAAAGTAATATATGTATAACTTAGCATTGTTTATGGAAGCTGACGACCTATTCCCACCCATTGATGAAGCATTAATTAAGAAACTAAATGAGATATATCCAGAGAAATGTCCAGATATAGATACTAAAGATAGGCAGATTTGGTATAACGCAGGGCAAAGAAGCGTGGTAAAAATGTTAATTTCCGTTTATGATGAGCAAAGTAACACGTTACGGAGTTAGCTATGTGCGGAGGCGGAGGTCGTCCACCAGATAGAACGGACGAAATGCTTAAGGTACAGCGAGAACAGATCGCTGAACAAAAGAGGCAGTACGAACAAACAAGAGCCGATCAACAGGCAAGACAAACAGAGCAAGAAAAAATTGCTTCTGCTCCTTCTGCTCCGCCACCTTCGGCAACAGCTCAACGTCCAGCAGCAGCACTTGAAATACCTGGAGGAGATCCAGGGCTAGGAGCTGCGCAACAGCGTAGAGGATATGGCAGAAAGAGATTAAGAACAGATTTACTTTCTGGCTCAGGTTTACAAATACCTTAAATAAATGGAAGTCACACTAACAAGTGACTTAGATTTTACAGGTAAGTCCTACTCCGATATGGGGAAGAAAGGAATTACTGTAGCGTCTAAGTACGAACAACAAAAAGCAAAGCGTAATCCTTATGCGGATATAGCTAGAAAGTGTGCAGAGGTTACTATCCCTTTTGAGTTTCCAGATACACAATATTCTGGTTCAGCTAGGGCTAGGATTACTACTCCCCATCAAAGTGTAGGAGCTAGAGGGGTTGCCAATATTGCTAACAAGCTAGGGCTATCTCTCTTTCCTCCTAATACAAGTATGTTTAAGTTAGAGATAGATGACTTAGCGTTAAGACTCCAGGACGTTGATCCACAACAAAAGACAGAACTAGATAGCGCTTGCGTAAAGGTAGAGTTAGCAGTAGGTACTATGCTCGAAACATTATCTGCAAGAGCAGCATTGTACGAAGCATTTAAACAATTAGTTATTGCAGGGAATGTATTGTTATATGTAAACCCAACTGGTATTCGAGTACTGCACCTTGAAAGATATACAGTTACCAGAGATCCAATGGGTAACGTAGAAGAAATAATAATAGAAGAGGAAGTAAACCCTAAGTTACTTCCGAAAGGTTTTCTATCCCCTTCGGATGCAAAGCAATACGATAAGGATTATGGGAAGAAAGACGTAAAAATTTATACTTGCGTTAAATACAAAGATGATAAGTGTCATTGGTATCAAGAGGTAAAAGGTAAACCAGTTCCAGGGACTAATGGTATGAGTCCGAGGGAATGTAGTCCATTCATCCCACTACGTTTCCAATCAATGGACGGAGAGGACTACGGACGTTCATACATTGAGCAATGGTATGGCGACCTTTCTGCTCTTGATAACTTGTATCAGGCGGTATTGGAGGCTAGTGCAGCCATGAGTAAAATTTTATTTATGGTAAATCCCAATGGCACTACGAGGCCAAGAGCCTTAAGCAATGCCGAAAATGGAGCTATCATCCAGGGCAATGCGCAAGACGTTACAGTTTTACAAAGCCAGGGCAAGTTAAATGATATGAGCCTGGCAAACAATACTATAGATAGGATCGAAGCCAGGCTAGAGTTTGCTTTCTTATTTAATAGTGCAGTACAAAGACAGGCTGAAAGAGTTACAGCCGAAGAGATACGTTATGTTGCCGAGTCGTTAGATGAAAGTCTAGCTGGTTTGTATTCTGTATTAACCCAAGAACTACAACTACCTTTAGTTCGTAGGTTGATATATATAATGCAAAGAACAAATAAAATTCCTGACTTTCCTAAAGGTCAAGATGGTAAAGATTTAATAATGCCTAAGCCAGTTACAGGTTTAGAAGCTGTAGGTAGAGGAGACGACAGAAATAAATTGATTGATTTTATTGGAGCTGCAACAGATACGTTAGGCAAGGAAACAATAGAGAAGTATATCAATATGGAAGAAGCGTTAAGAAGGTTAGCAGCAAGTAGTTCTATTGATGTAACTAACTTAGTTAAGACTCCTGAGCAGTTACAAGAAGAACAGCAAGCAGCAGCCCAGGCTCAGAAAGAAATGCAACAACAGGAAATGATGGGTAATATAATGTCAAGCCCTGCTGCTGGCAAAATAGCAGACAATTTCACACAACCAGGTAGTCCTTATGGTCCCCAAGTCCAACCAGGAGGAGAAGGAGAGCAAGGTAACGCAGCCCTCCCCAACCTCAGCAACATCCCAACCGCCACTTAGTAAAGCGGAAGTCACAACTGACTCTCCCGATCTCCCTAGAGAAATTACTATTACACCCGAAATGGTTGAGGAGTTTAAAAACAACAATTAAATTATTATGCCAGATCCAATTACTATTACCGACCAGGGTACACCTTCCTTATCGGAAGATAATCAAGCTGCATTAGAAGAGCTAAAGCAAGCCGAAGCGGATCTTGAAAAAGAAAACGCAATAGCCCAGGACGAACAATTAATAGGAGGCGAGTTCGAGTCACAAGAAGATTTACTTGCTGCCTACCAGGAATTAAAAGCTAACCAACAACGTCCTCCAGGAGAACCACAAACTGCTCAAGAAATTTATGGAGAAGCAGTAGGTAACATCCTCGAAGAAGCTGGAGTTGATTATTCAAAGATGAATGATTACTGGCAAGAGAATGGAGAGATTACAGAAAAGCATTACAAAGAGCTGGAGAAGGCTGGCATCCCTAGAGGAATAGTAGATGCGCACTTAAATGGTTTAAGGAATGAAGCTACTGTATTGCAATCTGACCTTGTAGCTATTAAGAATACATACGGAGGAGAAGAGGCTTTTACTGCTATGCAGTATTGGGCTAGAGATAACTTAACTGATGCAGAAAAAGCAGCTTACTCTAAAGGTATTAGCGGAGATTTAGAAACAGTTAAATTAACTGTTGCTGGACTTCATGCCAGGTACGCAAATGCTGTTGGTAACGAACCTAACTTAATCTCTGGTAGAGCTGCAACTTATTCAAGTGATAAGTTCGAGAGTACTGCTCAATTAGAAGAAGCAATGAATGATCCTAAGTACAAAAAAGATCCAGCCTATAGAGCTAGGGTAGAAGAAAAGCTAAGTAGATCTAGTATATTTTAGCCATCCCAATTGACTATCTTTTTGGCTGCTGCCTGTTCGTCAGCAGTCATTTCCGTTAGTGTAACAGTATCGTTAGTCCAGTTAGTAGGATCAAAGTTTGCTTCAGCAACGACTATTCCATACTTTAAGTCAGTAGTATCATCCTTATATGGGTCAGATAATTTCATCCAATTATCATCTTTTTTATCATTGGCAACCTTCTCCATCATGCCTATCCCATTAGTTGATGTTTTACCAGTTAGTTCATGCTTAAACCATTTTGTAAATAATGATTTGTTTTCCAGGAAAGGTTTTCTGTGATCCATAGTACTATCCGTTTGTATCTAGTGTAGCCCAACTTGGAGGAGTAGAGCTATAACCAGAATCATTATAGTTACCTCTTTGATACCAAGAGTTGTCTCCACCTTGTAAGACGTTGCCATCCTTAGTCATAATAAACCAACCATTTTCTGTACCATTGCCAGTATGAGTAAAGCCACCTTCTAAGCATTGTGCTGGTTGATCTGGCCAATGAATAAAGTATGGAACCCAATGATCTTGGTATCTTATGTAGTGCTGATTATCATTTTCAGAAGCCCTACTTGGTGTGTAGTTCCAATAGCCACAAATAAACAATGAGCCATGTTCATCTATTAAAACAACAGAGTTATATGTATTCTCTGGCGTACCTCTAGGAATAATCTCTACTATCTTTCCTATCTTCATTTTCTTTTCATTGCTACCACCATCTTGGAAACTAGACCAGTTACCTATAGCTTCGTTTGGTCTATTGTTATCTCCACCATCTTCGTAATCTCCAAAGTCAGAGAACAATATTTCTCCACCGAACCAACCATTGCCCTGTGCAGGATCATTAGTGTGGCTATTAGGCGATATGTTAGTTCCTTGTATTCCATGATAATTAGAAGCAGTAGAGTATATTTTTTGGCTTAATCCTGTAGTTCCGCCATCCGTAATAAACCATAAAGTTGAATATCTATTATTAGTGCCAGCCATATAAATAACTTTTTGGTTATCGCTGTTCCATAGAGTACTGGAGTTAGTAAGTATTCTAGGCATACCATTGCCTCCAGAACCATTAGAGTCATATACACCTGTCTGCTGTCCATAGTCTCTGAAATATCCAGCGTAGTAAACTTCGCCATCTTCAGTAAGCCACCATGTTCTGCCTTCAGCATCCCCATCCTGGTTACATAAGATATGAATTATTTTCTTACCATTTAAAGGAGAACCATTAACTGCTGTTACTTCAGCAAAGTCACTCCTGGAAGATGTATTGTTTAGACCTAACTGACCTTGATCTCCATAACCTGTCGCCCAACACTTACCTGATTCAGTAATAACTAAAGTGTGTGTGTATCTATAACCACTACAGATTACATACAATATTTTTTCATCATTAAATACACTCTTTGGTACTCTCTTTGCGTAGTAATTTCCGTTAGTAGTTCCATCCCCTAACTGTCCATATCCATTGTAACCCCAACTATATAGATAGCCTTCAGTATCTACTGCATAAGTTGAACCATAATCGTAACTGCTAGTATCTTGAGTATGACCATGAGAAGTTACTAACTGTTTAATTTTTGGATAGTTAGTGCCTTTTAATTCAGATGTACTTTCGTCATACCATTTCATAGGACTTTGAGCAGGGCATCTATCCCTAGTACCTCCATCCCCCATTAATCCATATCCGTTATATCCAGCAAACCATACCATACCATTTTCGTATAAGAAATATTTAATACTTCTATTTCCATGTACTTGCATAATTCTTGGAAATCTATGCCTGATGTTTCCGTTTTCGTCTAACATCCCACAATCGTTACCATTTAAGTCTGTAAGTAAATGAGCATAGTCAGGATTACCAGCAAGTGCCTGTCTTAACTTATAGCCTTGTACTCTACTTCCAGCCGAAGGAAACCATCTAGTACCACTAGCACAATCTTGTCCGTCATATCCCATACCGCCACCATAGGTATAATCATAACTTCCGTTTTGCCACATATTACCACCGCCCATATATTCTCTTTGGGCTAAAAATCCATATTGCCTATAAAGACCACTAAACCCTCCATAGCCTAATCCTCGACCAGCTTTCTTTAAATACTCTGGTAAAGGTTTAATAGACTCTGTATATGTATTGGTAAACATACAGGGGTAATTATTAAACTGAAGTATGTTAGATGTTCTTTCTCTATAGTTATCTTTAATTGAAGTTAAAACATTCTTTTCTGCAAAATCTCCACCTGTATATGTAGGTAAGAATGTTCTATCAATAATCTGCAAAGGTAGTCCATCTGTACCGCCACTAAAATCTTCTATTACTAGACTTGTTGCTACTGTTTCTGGAACAGTAAAAGTAAAGAATCCACCGACAGTAGTTGTAGTGTTTACCTGGCTTGGACTTACACCGCTTGTAACTGCTCCTCCAATAGTGTATTGGTTGTAAGCTGAATCATTTGTGTCTTTGATAGCGTAGTTTCTCTGAGCAGCAGTAGGAGAAAACTGGAATGTATAGCTCTTACCTTTAACAAGTTTTCTTGCTGATGGCCCACTTTGAGTATGGTTAGTATAAACAGTTGGTAAATTAACATTGCCTGAGTAATTTCCATATCCACTACTTCCGTTATGTCCTGAGTCAATAGTTGAACCCATATTGCTATGAGCAGTACAGTAATATCCAGTTACCATTTCTGCGTAAGGAGGCATCTTAAGAGTTACAGTTGCGCCAGCACTACCTGGAGTTCCAGCTCTTGTAACGTAATTGCCATCCTGGTCTGATAAGGCTACTGAACCACTAAATATATTGACCGCAAAATCCATTATATGTGTTGCGTTAGTAGAGTCAGATACGTCAAAGATATAAACAGAGTTAGCTCTTAAGTATATATAAGGCGCTTCGACACCATCTAAATAAAATTTATTACCGCCTCCTCCAGATGCAGCAGCCACAGTAACCACATAAGTTTTAGTTTCGTATGGAGGAAAATCTGTACCATGCAAAAGAGTAGCAGTATGAGTATTGCTTATAACTAATCTGCTGTAAAACAGAACTGTATCATTTGGAATGTCGTGGTTTGGCGCTTCCGCAACTCTTAAAACTTGACCTTTAGTTCCAACAGGTAATCTAGTATTTGTTGTATTATCTTTATCTTTTACTACTAAATCTCCAGATGTAGTTAAAACATTATTTTCTGGAGCTGGTGTTAGTAACATCCAGGTAGTTCCATTTGTAGGAACAGCACTACTGTTTGTTCCGTTAAAAGAACCAGCTAAAAGAACAAAAGTTTGATTGCTATATGTAACTACATCCCCTTTTAAATATGTAATACTTGCACTAAAAGCTCCTTTAAATGCAAGCCCTTGAGCCATTATCGTAAAAGCAGCATTTTCTTTTGGAGAAGTAGTATTATTGCTAGGTACATCACTTACAACAATAAAAGTCGTACCTTCAAATTCAACAACGTCATCAATTTCGTATGCGGTTTGCGTAGTCCAAGTACCTTTCCAAGTAAACTTGAGTTTTCCTAAATCAATTTGTGCCATAGTTAAATGTCAAGAACTAAATGTCCTCTAAGCATTTGATAATTTGAAATCGAAAACTTAGGAGCATTTGGAGCAGTAGTGGATAATACATCTTCGCCTAAAAAGAAGGCATGACTACCTCCATTTTGGACGAAATCTTCTGCTTTGTAAACAGTAGTATCGCTGGCTTCATTATATGTCATTTGCAATGTTCCGTCACTTAGCTTTTTAAAACCTACAAATATTGACCTACGAGCTAAGTTAACTGCTGTAGTTGCCGAAGCTGCTGCACTATCTTTAAAACCTTCAGCTTCATCCCTAAATACTTTAGTTTCATCTTTGAAACCTTCAGCTTGAGTTGCCGATTGCGCTGCTGCTGTTTGAGCTGTATTTGCAGTAGATATACCTTGATTAAGTTGTAATAAATTAACTGCGTCTGTATCTTGTGTCGCTGTTTCTACGTTAGTTATTTTTTTACCACCAGCATTAAAGTCTCCGACCATAGGTACAGAACCATCTGTCTTAAGAAAACCAGCAATGTTATCATCTACATATTTTTTGGTTGTGGCATCTTGCGCATTTGTAGGATCTTGAACATTAATTATTGGGTTGTTACTTGCGTCTAGTCCTACAGGTGTGAAGTTAATACCAGCGTCAGTATCATCTTTTGCTTCCTGGAGTCCATACAATAACTGCAATACAGCAGTATCGAGGTCACTAGCTGTTAATGTCGAACCATCTACAAAATCCACCAGGGCATTAAGCAATGGAGTTTCTCTACTAATTAATATTTCTATTCCTGTTTTCGGTGCGCCTGTAGTTTCTTGCTCGTTAGTTGCTACAGAATTAAGAGGTGCAAACTCAATAGTAGTGTCGTTTATATATACAAAATTAGTATTAGCTATTTGGTTTAAAGATACAATAATGTGATCCTTTTTAACGTATGGAAAAGGAATTTGAAATTGTCTTGTAGTTCCGTCTCCAGAACCTTGAAATTGAGCAAAAGGCATTAACCTGTCCTAACGTCTGTGTTTACTATAGATCGCCATGCTTCGATTTGATTTGGGAAATCTTTTCTTGCTTGGCTTACCTTTTTATTCTTTATAACATTTAAGTTGTCTAAATGCTGTAAATGTGGGTATCTTTTTTTCATTATCTCTCTAGCTGCTTCTCTATATTCATCTATTATAGCTTTTACTGCTGTTAGCTTATATAGAGTTTTAGAGTTTAATATTGCGTCTGCTGGCAAACCATCTGCATTAAGTTTAGGGTCATAATCAGGTAAACTCTTATATCCATCTGATCTAAAATATTGTTCAAGTTTTTGAGATAAAGTAAGTCCTTCTGAATTTGTAACTTCTTTAGTCATTATTTTTCTAAATTCCATTAGCTCTTGATTAGACATTACATATCCTGGAATAGCTAAACTGTTTTTAGTGCTAAATCTTGGATATGCTCCCTCTCCATGTAACCTTGATAATTCTTTGTATATAATTCCGTTTCTTTCTTTAGTTGGTCTAAACATTGCTAAAGGATGTATGTTCATTACTAAAGCTCTTAATAAAGGATTTTTTATTTTTTCTGCACCAAAAGCATAGTCATATACTAATGGCTCTCCAAATATAGGATCAAGTTCAACTACTGCTCTTTCTGGATCAGTTTGAAATCCTGGAACACTAGAAAGTATTTCTCTATAGAGATCAACAGCAAAACTTATTGGCAACCTTTTTCCGTCCTGGTCGGTATGTTCTTTTATCATATACCTCTTATTATCGAACCCTATCTTGGTTGTTCTTAACTGAGCAAGTGGCATCTTTACAAATCTAGCTAAAGTCATTTCAAATAAATTTCTTTTTCCTGTTTGTCCATACCTTTTACTACCTAAGTCATCTTTACTTAATTCTTGTATTAAATCCATAAAGTTACCAACATTAGCCATTACACTTTTTCTGAAATAACCTACAGTATTTTCTTTAACAGTTGATAGCAATGCTCTACCCATAGTTCCAGCAGCGTTTTTCGCCTGGTCAAAATCATCAAAAGTTCTAAAAACATGAGCATTAGCCAGGATAAATCCTTCTTGCAATGTATCGCTATAATTCATTTCCTCTTGTGAATCAAAAGCTGAATCAAAAGCCTCGTCTTGTGGCATCCTTTTTATAGCGTCAACATAACCACCTATAGCTCCAAAAATAAAACTAGCTGTATCAAACATATCCAAGCTATACCAATGCGACCATTCATGCGATCCTGGTAATCTAAATCTTACTGCGTTTGGAGGTCTGTGCATACCTCTATTTAGCTCCCTTCTATTTGGATTACTTGGATCTGGACCACTAAACTCAACCAATCCTGTAGCTACAGCTCCTACACCTACAGCAAATAATGTTTGAGAAGTAGCTATTTCTCCTAAAGCTCTTTCTCTTTGGAATAAATCTTCAGATGTAATATCTCTCCAATACGAGTCAACTATTCTATTTGTTGGTAAAGGTAGATGACGTAAAGCTGATTTAACAAGGTTAAGAGGCGTTCTGTTTGTAGGAAAAACGACTCCCATGATAGGCGCAGCCCTGGTTAAATCTTTAACACCTTTCGAGGGCGCATTTAAAAGTGTTTGTCCTAGCCTATCTAATCCGTTTTCTTGTCCGCCAAGACCCAAGAAACTAGGTGCGGTAGGTTGACTAGCATCTGTAAAGTAATCCAAATTATTTTCATCTACGTCTCTTATGTAAGTTTCGGCAAATTCTAATATATCTTCTGGCTCTGTATATCCAAGCTCTTGCGCCCTTCTTATTCCGTATTCCATTGTTCTTTTATTTCTATCTACCTTAATGTCGTCAGTAAAGTTTACATAATCAATAGCCTGTCTAGCATGAGTACTATCCATAAATCCGCCTTTTATTACTGAACCATCTGGCATTTCAACGTCAGCCATTGCCCTGGTTAATGCAGCTTCCGTTTTCTTTTGCGCTTCTGCAAAAACTCTTGGATCGTTCATATCGAAACCAGCTTTCATCTTTAAGAAAAGTTCTTGTTCCATAAGCCTGGCGTATTCGTAAGCTGGCGCAACAGACATACCGATAAATGTGTCTAAGCCACTCATTAACCTTGAAGCTCCAGAACCCAATACAATTCCACCTCCTCTAGCAACTCCTTTTATGCCTTTAGTAACATAGTGAGCCATTAAAATTACAGGGTTTGTTGTTGCAGTTGTATATCTTTTAGGGACTTTTCTATCTTTACCTAACATTCTTTGCGCTTCTCCTTCTATATCTTGCTGGCTATACATATCGAATCTTCTTATTTTTGGCGCTTTGTTTTTGCTTAATGGCGAGTATGTACTATTTTCCATATAGCCTTTGTTGATATTTCCAAAAACTTCGTCATGTTTTATAGCTGATAAAGCAAGTCTAAAACTGTTTTGCGTACCAACAAACATTTTTAAATACATTGCTAAATTTAATTTTTGCCTCATTTCTGCCATTTTTGCTCCTTCCATATCTCCAGCTTTTAACGCTTTTCTCTTTGTATAACCAGCACCCATATACTGCGAATATGGCAAAGTCATTGCTCTAAATAAACTACCGCCTAAAACTTTTCCTAAAGTGGAACTATTTAAGAAAATGCCATTTCTTGCAACAGCAGCTATTTTTTCTTGCACTAATTTGCCAGTATATACAGTATCTAAACCCTTAGCAAAATGACTCATAAAATTATCAAATGATGCTGTTCTATCTCTATAAAGATATAAACTTTCTGCAATGACATCTAAAATAGCTTGCGCCTCTGGAGTTGGCTTTCCATTCATAATTGAGTCGTAATCTTTTTTGTCCATTAAGTTTTTAAATATATCTTCTTGTTCTAGTACAGCTTTCTCAAATGATCCTGGAATAGAAGCCTGGTATGGCATATCCTGTCCTTCAACTTCCGCAGCTTTTGAATTAATTATTATATTTGCCTGGTTTGAGTCTGGAACATAAATCATATCTCCCTGCTGTCCAAGTTCAAATCCATCAAGTCTTACCCCTTGATATTTTTTCTTAGCTAAATAATCGAATAATACTGATTTTTGTTTGTCAGTTAATTTCTCTCCTTGTACTGCACCAACTCCTTCAACATCAAGCTCTTTAAATAGTTGAGATAAAGTTTTGTTTTGTGATGTTAAATCCAAGATAAGCATAGTTGCTGGCACTTGACCTTCAATTACACCTCCTGTAACTCCAGGCTCACGACCTTCACTAACTGACTTAAAGTATGTACCTTTACCAAGTCCCTTATCTTCAACCATTCCGCCTTTTTCAACTCCTTCGTTTAAGGCTTTACCGCCAGCTCCTAACTTTGGTTCTTGTATTTCGATCTTTGCGTAAGGCTCAATAAACAATTCTTGCTTACCAAGAAAATCCATTTGTTGCATCCTTAAATACTGAGCCGAAGGTCTATTAACCTGAGCTATAGCTGTACTTATTTTCATTGCATCTTCCCATAAACTTATTAACAATCTTTTTGAAGTTACATCTTGTGGATTCATTTTCACATCTAGCGCTACTTGTTGCATCTGCATAACCTGTGCGTCTCTTTGTAATATGACAGCAGCCTGGGCAACTTGTCTTTGTAAAGCATTTGAATCTCCATTCATAGCTTGTTTATGTAAATTAAATATTTCTTCTGTTCTGTAACCATTTTCTGCAACAACCCTAGATGCAAGCCTGGTAATTTCTTCTACATTAAATGAAGGTACATTTGTAGCATCTTCTCTACTACCAATTTGCTCAAATAAAGTATTTTCTATAGCTTTATTGTTTGCAATAAGATCGACTTGATCGGTAGGAATATAAACTTTGCCTTCGGGATTTTGCCTTCTATTAATTAATCTTCTATACAAACCTGTCATTGCTTCTTCAATGCTCATATCTCCATCACGAATAGCTGTCTTTATGGCCTCTAAATTTCCAACAAATTCATCTGGATCTAACTCAAAACTTGCTGGTTCTGGAGCTGTATTTCCTGGTGTATTTTTAGCGTAACGGAAAGGTCTGGGAGTTCTTGTCGCTAATCTTCCTTCCTGTGCGTCTCTAAAAATTTCTTTATATGATTTAAAACCGAACCCATTAAGTTTGTTGTTTATTTTCTCGGCAATCTCCTTAAGTTTTTCAAATGGTTGTAACCATGTAGGTTTTTTAGCATAGTCAAGCTGATCGAATACTGAGAAAGCAAAAGCCTGGACTTCTCTTTCACTCATTCTTTTAGGACCATATAAAAGAGATTGATGTCTAGGATAGAAAGATGCAACTATTTCTCTTAATTTTTTATCAACTGCTGGACTATCTAATAATCTTTGCTCTTTAAGAGTCAAATATCTATCTTGTATTCTATGGAATGATTCATGTCTCAATGTCTGCATCATTGATCCAAAGTCTTGAAAATGACCTTTAAAAGTCATTGCAAGAATAATTAAATCTTTTGCAGGGGTTGATCCAAACTTAAATACACCTTTAGCTCTGCCAGTTTTACCTATTGCAGATTCGGGGAAGCCATAAGCTGCTGCTGATTTTGCAGTTATCTTGGGTTCTATAGCATCAACAAGACGTAAGTTTTGAACATTTGCGCCAGCTATTTCTCTAGCTACATCTACTAATTCTTGCGCTTGCTGCTCCGTAAGTAAAGTATCTACATATACATGATCGTTACCCATGTTTGTGTATAAATCATCTTCTAAAGCAAACTCCAATTGCTCGTCATTTTTAGGATCAAGCGGATCAAAATTCTTAGGGTTAGTCGAATCTTTGTATTCTTGGTTGTATTTATCCTGGAGTTTTTTGTTTGCTTTTCTGATATTTTCTCTTTCTATGTCTCGTAAATCTGAATCTAATTCAAAGTCTGCATCATCAACTCTAGGGTCTTTTTGTACATACCCACGACCATCAACGTAGGTATTTTTCATTTTTACTTTGCCATCTGCATCTACATAAGTTTTCTTTTGTATTGGCTCTAACATTATGTCTGCATAAGCCATTGTATTTTTTACAGAAATAACTCCATTTTTAGGACTTGCAACTTTTAATCCTTCCTTCATCCTCATATATGCTTTATGTCTTGCTCCAGAACTAATCCCAAGTTCTTCTAAGAAAGCATTAAATTCAGCATCTTTTTTAGACTTTCCTTTCCATCTATTACCTGTAATATAAATAGCTTTATCAATATCATTAGCAAACTCAAGTGTGTACTGACCATATCTAGGCTTTGCTGATCCAGCCCATCTAGTAGAACTAAAATCTAAATTAGGGTATTTACCTTTTAAGGTTGGGAACATCAAGTCAAAACTTATATCATTTAGTTCCTGAGCAGTATTAAATGTGTAACCGCCATCAGTTGTATATGGAAAAGTTTTTCTTTTTGCAGTTGTTTGACTAGCTTTAAGGACTTCTCCAATTTTTGAATGGTTCTTATTTAAAGATCCATTGTTAGCTTTTAATTCTTCTTTAATATCTTTTATAGACTTATCTGAATATGTATCAAGTTCTGGTTGTTCATTAACAACTTTGTCTATTTCTTTATCTGGAATAGGATCAGGTCTTTCGTTGTTTAATATATTTTGTGCCTTTGCGTTTAACTTAGCATCAACTTCGCTTTGCACCCTTACTGGTTCAGATGCGACCTTAGTTAAAGGAGCATCATCTTGTCTCATAGTTGTCATTATGAGATCAAAATTATCCTTTACCAACATAGTTGCTGATATTGGACCAGTTTTCATTTGTGCTGCTAGATCATTTATTAAAGCGTTTGTATCTGAAACTGAATAGGCTAATTCTTCAAACCTTGCAACAGCTTTTTCCGCTTCTAATTTTTTATCTATTGATTCGTCATAAGCTATTTTATTGCCTTTTATTTGCTCGATAGCAGCCTTTTTATTTTTTTGCGTTACTGCCTTTAATCCACTAATTTTTATTCTTAGTTCTTTTAAAAATTGTTCAGCAATAGCTGTTATTTCTGGTAAGTTATTTTCCATTGACCATTTTTCTAGTCCAGGTAAAGTTCCTTCCGTAACAGTTTCTACTGTCCTAGTAGATGCCAGCATTATCTGTCTTATTCTGTCTCCACTAAACTTAGGATTTTTAGCGTATTTGTTATAAACAAAATTAATTGATGTTTCACTAGCTCCTTCTACAGAACCTAACGCTACGCCTTTACTAAATGGCAATTCTCCAGAGCTAACTTTGTCTAATAAATATTTAGGCAATCTTGCTAATTGATTACCTTCTATCATTTCTTTACTTGTTAAAGTTATTCCTTTTGTCGCTAAATCTTCTAAAGTGTCGCCAGAACTCTGCATATACTTGGCAACGTCTAATGATGTTAGCTTTCCTCCTGTTGTACTTTGAGCAAGGTTTCTTAATACTGCAATTTGTTGCGCCTCTTTTACAGTTCCAGCTTGGATAAATCGAACATCTATTTCTCCTATTCCTGATCTTTGGGCGAGGTCGAGCCTGTTGTGACCATCAACAACATAGATTTTGCCGACCTCTCCAAGTTCTCCTGTTGTGTCTCTCCATACTGACAACAAATCTGCCAACATAGGATCAAAAACTTCTACGTCTCTTAAAGATCCGCTAATTCCTTTTTTACTAAGTTTACCTTCCGCCTTTGGTTGAAATATATCTGGTCTGACAATTATATCTGAAAGTTTTAATTTAGAAATTTCGCTACTTAATGGAGCAGCCAAGCCAACACTTTGACCTAGTTCATTACTAAAAGTTCTATCTTCGTCAGGTCTAATTTGCGCTTGTATATTATTTTCTGTTTGTAAGTCTTTAGCAGCATTTCCAAGCTCTTCCATTTTTTTCTTAGCTATCTTTTCTGCTTTTATAGCTTCTTTTTCTAAATCAATTTTTTGCTGCTCTGTATATCCTGTTTCCCATTCTGGTTTTCTTTGGTATTGACCATAATGTTCCTGTATATCTTTCTTAGTTTTTGCTTCTGGATTATTTATTTTTATTCTATTTGTTGTTGTATTGTCGTCATTAAGTTCTGGTATTTCAGCATCTACTTCCTCAGGTTTTTCTATCTTAGTTTTTGCTTCTAATTCATCTTTCTCTAATAATTCTTTTTGTGTTTTTTCATAAAAATTTCTAGCTTCTAATTCCTTTCTGATGCGATATGCGTTATCTATAGCAGCATTAGCTAATTTCCATTTTGCTAAATAAGTAACTAATGGCTCTATAACTCTTGCTTGTGTTGTATCTATAAGAGAAGCTAGTGTATTTTTTGCTAAAGAATATCCGTAGTCTTGCGCTGTTTTTGCATTTATACTGTTATCCAATAAAGACATCTGAGAATATCTGCCTGGATTAAGTCCTGGAAAAGTTCCTTTTGTAAATCCAATTCCGAATTTTGTTGGGGTTGATATTGCTTTACCACCGACACCAAAAGCAATTCCCATAGGTATGCCATTAATAATTTCATTAACAAATATAGATTTTAATTTTGCTTCAATATAGTTATCTTCTAGCCTTCCGTTATTGTTTATAGCGTCTGGTAATAAATTATCTGCTAAAGAAGGTTGATATGGGTCGCCTATCAATGTCTCAGCTATAAGAGAATTTCTTGCTCCTTGTATTCCTTCTTTAATAAGAAATTTTGAAACTTTACTTACTCTTGGCATATTGCCTGTCATCCAAGCAACTGCCCTAGCAAATTGTGGAGATCCAGCTTTTGCTTGATTAAATACTTTAGCTGCATATACATATTCATCTGGAAGTCCTGGAGTTAAAAATTTAGCAGCAGCAAAAGTTAAAAAGAAAGGAGCTGCTTCTCCAGCAAACGTAACTGAAAAATCTGCTACTGGTCTGCCTGTATCTCTTACTGGAAAACCACCAACAATTTCATCCATAGACTTGCCTTCGCCCATTAATAAACCCCAGTTCTCTCCACTCAATCTGTCTGAACCATCCATAGGGTCGTATGCTGGAATATCTTTAACCGCAAAAGGATCTTCCCCTTCCATCAAATCTTTAAACAACGTGTTAGGGCTAGACCTCATTGCGCCAGTTTCCATAGCTTCTAAAATGCTCATTCTGGCTTTTTTGCCACCTAATTCCTTAAGAAAAGCATTAAAACTTTTTTTATCTATTCCAGCTTTCATTGCCTTTATTGATAAAGCTGTTGCGCCTACTGGATCTCCTGATAACATTTCGGCCATAAAGCCAGGCATATCCTGTCTTAATGCGTCATTAACAGTATTAGTTAACCCGACAGTACCACTAATAACACCTCTATCCGCTATACGAAAAAGATCTCCTATGCTATTTCTTAATCTATGTTGTCCTCTTAATTCTTCTGGCGCATATTCGCCTCCGTAATCTTTAGTAAAAATATTTAACTTGTCGTATAAGCCTAAAAATGGTGTAGATGTTTTAGTATCTTTTCGCCCTGGCTCTTGGAATTTTTCTTTATAATATTGATCTGACTCTATCTGATCTTTATTTATAACCTCTGGATTATAATTACTTGGCTCTACCTCGGTAGTTTCATCAATTAAAGTTTTATTATCTTCATTATAATTTTCATTGCCAAGCTGATTTCTTTTAAGTTGGTCAAATTTTTCAAGATATTTAGAGCTGGCTATAAGCGCTTCTTCATTGCCACCTGGGTTAGCTGCGTCTAGTAAACTGTCTGTCATCTAATTTCCTAAGACTCCACTTATTTGCCATGCCTCTATCTTATCTAATACTTCTGCGTATGTCTCCAATCCATTTAAAGTCTCTAAGAATGGTTGTATTTCTCCCCAATTTTGTAGTTCTTTGGGAATAGATGGATGACTCCAGTTAATACTAAAAGTTGGAGGATTTGTACTATGTGTGGTAATAGCCTCGGAGTATTCAGAGTTTGTAAGAATAGAACCTCTAACTTGATCGTTAATTAAATCTCCAAACCTACCATTATATACAGTAGAAACTTGACCTAGTTCAAATAAAACTTCTAATCCTTTTTGCGATTTTTTAAAAGAATTATCAAATTTTTTTGTTTGTTTATTAATTTCTTTCTTTAACCAATTCTCTCCTTTTTGTTCTAACAGCTCTTTGTATGCTTCACTTTCTGGATTAAGTAGTTGCCTGTAAAGGTTAATGTCATCATAAGTAGTCTCTCCACTAAATAAAATATTTTTTACAAACTGAACAGCACCTTTACTATTTAAAAGATATGGATTAGGAGAATTTAAGTGATTTACAAATTCGTAATTATCTGAACCAGGCATTATTTCATTAACATTAATTTTATCTAATTTACTTACGAAGTTTTTATTGCTTCCATTTACAGGACCATAATTCTCTTTAAATCCATTTTCGTTAGTATCTGAAGGATAAAAGAAACTTTTACCAAGACTATTATCTACATCTATTCCATATTCTTCTTTCATTCTTTTTGCAAACGTGCCATTTGCTATATCTTTCTCCACTCTTTCCACCAAATCTTTTGCACTAACTTGTCCGTCTTTAGAAGCAGTTACCATGTCGCTATACAGCTCAGTAAGATATGCGTCAAATTCATCTTCGTAAGTATTCCATTCTGCATATCCCTCTGTTTTTAAAGCAGGGTTACGATCTTCTACTGCCTTGTCAAACTTAAATTTTAATTCGTCAGTAGCGCCATCTATTGCATTTTTTACTTCGCCTTTTACTAGCTCATTATATTTAACAATCATGTTTTTAGTTCTACCATAATTGTTAACTAAAGTATCTCCATAAATTCCATTCATATTGCTATAGTTAGCCATAAAAATTCGACATTGTTTAGAATTTTTTTTGCCACTACGAATACATTGATTTAATTCTGTTTCTAGCACCTTAACGTCATTAGCAAATTCTGTACCAGTTAAGCCATAGCCTAAATTTACTAAAGCAAGTTTTCTTTGTTTATCTAAGGCTTCCTGTTGGCTGTATTTTTCGCTTGGAGATAAAGATGAATTTTGTATTTCTTCTGATAATCTTTTGTAATTTTCTTCAATTAAAGTTCTTGCTTTTTTGTAGCCAAGTCTTACATTAGAGTCCGCTTGAACTACTCCTGGAGTACCTTCACTATCGTATGTAATTAAAGCGTCTTTTAATTTTACTTCTTCTCCATTAACTTCAATTGTTAAATCATCAATTCCTTCTACTAAATCTGTTGAAAATTTAGTTTCTAACGAAGTTTTGTCAGCTTTGTTTAAATTGTCTCTATCTCTAACAATGGTTTCAACTATGCCTCTTAAATAATTTTTACCTCCAAGACTATTGATCCAGGCAAATTCTGGCCTAATTCTTGTTTTTCCGTCTATAATTTCCCATCTACTGTTTTCTGGACCAATAGCAATTCCCATAAAATCTTCTGTACCAAGAGCTAACTTACTAAATTCTTCATAAAGAGAGTCGGCATCTAAATTTTTATACAAAGGATTACGAGCCAAAGTCTCCCAAAGTAATTTATACATATTTGCTTCTGAATCTTTTGAAAGCCCTAACTTCCTTACGTTTGCTACAATCTTTCCAATTTGTTCATTTAATTGACTAGGCGTTTGATTAGCATTTTCAAGTAAATTAATGTTAGAAACTATTTCTGCTTGCCCTAATTGTGTAGTGTTTTCTAAATAAGTTTTTGTTTGACTTGCTCTGTCATTCATTCTGTGTTGCAAAATTTGTGGTTGCAAATTGTTATGTTCAAAAATTCCTAATTTTGCATCTTTATATATAAATTCGTTATATGCTTGCTTGTATCTTGGGTCAGCAGGGTCTAATTCCGCTAAAGTAACTTGCGCATAAATAGGAGTTACACCATCACTTTCAAACTGTAATTCTCCTTTTTGGTTGCGAAGTTGTACTGGCTGTCCTTCATCATCTAACTGGTCAACTGTCTCTTTTAATTTGTATTGATCCCATTGAGTTAAATTATCTAAAACTTTTCGTTCATTCGACAAAGAAGTAATTGTATTTCTTAATCGCCTATTGCTTTCTATCTCTTGTAAAACCTTTTTTGCATCTTCTATTTCTTGTGTTTTTTCTAAACTAAATTCTTTTCCTGGTTCGGCTTCTATAGGTTGGTTTATAATTTTGTTTAATTTATTAATAGTTGCCTGTAATTTGTCTGCTGGATTTATGTCTTGACCATCATTGCCAATTTGATATGTGTCAAGAATTTTTGCAGCTTCTAAATTAAGAACACCTTGTTCTTTAACTCTTGCCTCTGTATAGTTTCCAGGTAATTGAGCAAGCTCTCCTTTTACAGTTTTAAAAGAATCGAGCCAAGCACCAAATTCATTATCTTTAGCTTTTTTAGTATCATCATAAAAGCCTTCTACACTTGGCAAGTCAAGTGTAGGTACTAGCTTTGGCTCAGTAGGAGTTGAGTAAGTATTTCCATACCATCTAAAATTTTGTATTTGCGGAGTTTTAAATGATAAATCTACCTGGCTAACGTCTCCAGTAGATTGACCAGTAGCAAGTTGACTTCGCTTTTGGTTTGCTTTTTTCTTGGGTTCTGCATCCCCTTGAGTGTAATTTAGTTTTTGTCTTGCCATTAATCTGGAGGAGTATTAGCTTGAATTACAGCTTTGTTAGCTTTAACACCATAGTAAGTGTTAAATCCACCAACAACAGAACCAGCCATACCAAGTGCGTATGGACCAAAACTAGGCTTAGGTATGCGTAGTGGTTTAACTGGATCAAGATAAGTTTTCTTAAGATATGTTCTAGCAGATCCCCTTCGAGAAGCCCGATCAGCCTGTGCATCAAGCCTTTGCGTTTGAGATCCTTTAAGTGCAAAGGCAGCGTTTCTGTTTGTCACAAAATCGGCTGCTGCTCTCGATCTTTCTATCTCAGCTAAAAGAGTCCAGGCATTTTGTCCAATACGTTGTGATGCTACTTCTCCTTTCTTTTGCAATGCTACTTTTCCTCTTTCCGTTTGTTCTTGCGCCCTTTGTTCTTGTATCTGCTGCTGTTCCATAGTGATCCTGGTCGAATCTCTTTCATAAGCCAAGTCAGCCATAAATTCTGTATGCTGTATAAAATCCTCATTCATCTGCTTTCTAACATCTTCGGTCATTCTGTTAGATTGAGCCTGTAATAACTGACTTTGATAATTAAGGTTATTCTGTGCGTTTTGAAAGGCAACATTAGATTTGGCTTGTTGATAAGCCATAAACTGTTGTCCTACACCTAGAACTCCAGAAATTACTCCTAACGTAATTGCTTCACACATTAGTTAAATTTTGGCAAATTCATAAAAGAGACGACCCTCATATCCAAATGTAGCGTGTTCTTTGATGATTGAGAAACCCATGTACTTAATCCATTTTACATGAGTTTTATTTCGTGCATCTACATAATTAAATAATATTGGATAATTCATTTTAAATTTATCTAGTTCTATTGGGGAATTACGAAGAAAAGCTCTTACATCTTGATAATCGCTAGTCATAGTTCTATGCCCTAACATCCATATCTTCCCCATATTTTTTCTAACTGGTATTACTCCATACATACCCATAATATTTCCTTTGCGCCCTACCATAGTCATGCAAGGACTACTTCCAAAAAAACAATATATAAGACTACTTTTTGGTTCAGATCCAGAATATGCGTATATTTCTTCTATATCTTCTTGTCTCATATTGTCAGCAACTTCCACTATGTCATTAGGAACTGACCTCCGCCAATGGAATTTACCTATATTCGTCTTGCTCTGCTGTGTAACCATCCTTCCCATTCTGCTGATTGAATACGACAAGGTAGTGGACTATCACTCAAAATCTCAACTTTTGTGTCGTTGTTTTGAGCCATAACTGGCACTTTGAATTTACCTGTTAAGAAAGGTGCTTGACCTAACGCTGGAGGATTCTGACCTATTATAAATCCATTATAAGGGTAAGTAAAAGAAGATCTACCTCTTGGACTAACTTTTACTTTAAATGCACTTGTGTCATCAAACACAAAAGTCCAGGTTCTAATCTGTAATCGTGGACCAGCTATAACAGAAACACCACCCCCTGCTGGTTGTTCTTTAAGGTAAGGAGTACTAAATTCGTACAACATATCGTACAATTCTCCTATAAAAAATTTAGCGTTAGATAAATCTCCAAGTACTGTCATAGTTCCATTTCCAGTAAAGCCAGTTTGCGTTGCTCCAGTTTGCGCTTCTGAACTAGGCGTAATAACTTGACCATGCTGTATTGTATTGCCAGCAACGTCTCGACCTACAACAACTTGTATTCCTGTAGTAGCTGTTGGATATGGTAAAGAAATAATTGATTGAACACCAGCTCCACCCTGGTTAATAACTTCAATATGACATCTAGTTTCATCTATCTTTCTGTCTAGTAAAACTTCAAGATTACTTCCAGGGTCAACTGATTCTGGACGTAATGAACATTTTTCTAGGTAAACTCCGTCTGAATATTGAATTATAAAGAATACGTCACTATCTATTATTGATGCACCAAGTACTGTCTTATCTCCTTTAACCTCCCAAAACGACCAAGAAGATTGTAACTTTTCATCTTCTTCATAAAAGAATTTATAGAAATAAACACGCTTTGGTTCATCTTTACTAATAGCTAATATTGTTTCTTCTGAAGCGCTACTAACCAAGCTAACTATATTTTTAGGTAAGTATCTTGGAACTGCGGAAGATACTTCTTCTGATACTGGAACTGCACCTGTAACATCTTCCAGGTAAAAGTCTCGCAAACCACTAAACTCTCCTTTAGGTATTGAAAAATAAACTGTTCGGCCAACTGCTATAGGGTCAACATTAGGTTCAGTTTCGTATGTAGTTATAGCTGTAATAGTTGCTGTTTGAGGTGTTAATGCGCCTCCAATACCAACTGCTCCAGCGTCTAATCTAAACTGACCATGCCGACTAAAGAGTAGCAATGTGTTTGCAAATGCCAAGCTGGATGTTAGGAAATGAATTTCCGTACCGCCTGTGACTAGATCAATCGGGTCACTATCTACAATTGTTTGTACTGTCTCAGGAAAAAATCTATCGTAACTATCTGCTGCACTCATTATCACGTTTTCATCTGCCAGGAATACAAGTCTGTTTCTAAAAGTATTAATGTTATTTAAAACAGTACCTACGAAGGTAGGAGTAGGAGCTGTAGTTAAATCGCCAGCTATTCGTGGGCTGTAATCAAACTCTTTAAACTCAAATGTACCAGTAGCAGCATCACGCACTAAAACGTGTGGCATAGTTGATTTATTAAATTTAAAAGGTTCTAATGGACCAACTGTTTCTCTCCATATTCCAAAACCAAAATCTGTACCATTAGAAGTTTCAAACTTAACGTAATAGTCATCTAATTTTGTAGTTTTAGTACCCTGGACTTTAACAATAAAATTGTTTTCGCATAAAGTTGGCAAGTCATTAATTGTATCTATTGCGCCTCGAATAGCTTTTGTATAAGTACCAGCCTTACTGTCTGTGCTTTCTAAAATAAAATCTGTATCGTCAGCTCTTTCAATTCTTAAAATATATTGGTCAACAGTAAAAGTCCAACCACTAGGTAATTGACTTAATAACTGGTTAGTTAAATCAGATGCAATTGTGCCTGAGTTTGGTACTGTTCCTCCTGGAGAGGCAGTTTGGTGTGTTGCAGTAGCCAGAGTTGTAGTACCAGTAGCATCTTTTATTTTTACTTCATATCTTGTGGAATAATCAGCAGCTTTTATAAATACAATTCCTTTGCGTGAAACATCTGTAGATAACTCATTAAATCTACAATTTCCGCTTGTATCTAATTGTGTTGCACCTACAAGAGTGAAAGTATTGTTATCAACTTTTGTTGCTTCGTATGTGTCATCTACTCCAGTACCAGTTTCAAAATCAATTTGTATTTTTACACCAGTTTCTAAACCATGATTATTTGATGTAACAGTAATTATTGTTCCTACACCTGGAGGAGTTGCGCCATCATTTTGCGTGTAAGTACCAGGATGATCCATAGTAACTACTTTTTCTCTATTAAGTATGAAGGTATAGTCTGCAACTGACGCTATTCTAAATTGCTCTGAAGGATCAGCGTTGTTTGCAATGTTTAAATAGTCAGTACCTTGTGGAGCTGTAACTGTTTGAACATTGCCATCTAAATCAAATACATCTATATCTCCGTCTCTAATAACAATTAGGTACTGTATAACTCCGTCTCTATCGACAACTTTTACAAATGGTTTGCCTGTTCCAATCGAACCATTAATTAATTTAGCTATGTGCTGAAATGACGGACGTTTAGTTAAGCCTTCAACTGGAGAAGATAAACAGTTTATTACTTGTTCTGCCTGTGAAGCTAGTCGCAAAGCCGAGGGTTGTTGACTAACCCCATTAATCATATTGGGAATAGAACTACTTATTAATCCCATAACTACCTAGATAAAACGTCAGAGGGTCTAAATGTTCTTATTGGATTAACTCTCTTTGGATGACCTCGAAGCATATTATGATCGCTTAATGTTGTCTCTTCTTCCAGAAATTGTCCTCTAACTTCTTGCTCTACCAATAAATTTATCTCTGTTAAATCTTTACTACCAATCATAGACTCTTGTAACTCTCTACCAGTTTTAGTCATTATGTAAACTCTTGCGTGTTCTGGTAAGTCATCCCAATCAAGAATGATTGTCATATCTACTTTTAAATTCTTTTCAAATTCGTATGTATTATTTTTTCGGTCATATAGCTTTGAGCCTCTTTGGACTACATCAATATCTGGATATTCATAAGGATCAACATAAATTCTACTTACATTAGATCCAACTGATATGTGATTTGTAGTTGAATCTCTTACCAGGCTAACTTGATAGTCAGTATTAAAAGACCAACCTTCAGTTTGTAACTTGCGACTAACACTATCAATAGTTGTTTCTGCCAAGTTACCTAAGCCAAATAAGCCTTGTAGAGAGTTAATAGGAGCTTCTCCCATCATCTGCAAGGCTTTATTGACCGCTTCTAATTTTGTAGTTCTAGCGAGTGCCATTTACTTTTTCTTAGTACCTTTTTTTGGAGGTCGTCCAACTTTTGTACCATAAGTTCCTTTTCCTTTCGGCATAATAATAAGGGAGTAAGTTTACTCCCCTATATTAACTACTTATGAGTTAGACGCATATACTTCGATAGCGCAATCTGGGCGTAGTACACCTGTACCATGAGCCATAGATCCGACCATGAATACACCCTGGTATAACGCATGAACATCATTTCCAGTTTGCTCCATCTTAAGATCCATCAACTTAACTGTACCAACTGCATCTGGTGTAAATGCAAGACCGATATTATCGGTGTAGTTAGCATGATAAGTGTTGTTCTCTCCAGTAACAGCAGTTCTGTTTGTCTTAGGTAAATTATTAGATTTAATAATTGAAATACCAGCAACTTTAAGAACTGTACCTTCAGCGTATGCTCCAGAACCACCCCAATCTCTGTTAAGAACATCTGTAGTTCTTGCAAGTTTGTAATAGTTTGCTGGATCAAGTGCAAAGTATCTGCTGTTTTCTGGGATGTTATTCTCGTCAAATGTCTGTGCAACTGTCCATAGAGCAGTAACGAGGTCAGCACCAGTAACAGCAGCAACCGCAGCAGCAGTATTGGCAGTACCAGACTTAAGAATCTTAACTCTTGTACCTCCAGGTAAATCTGTATTAAAGTTTGTACCTGTTCTAGCAGCTTGAGCTATTGTTGCAGCTACGTTTTCATCAAAGCGATAGGCTAGGGCATTTCCCATTTCCTCTGTATATTTTGACCTCACATCATAGTGATTCTTAGCCTCGTCAATGTCGGCCAAAAATACCTGTGATACAAGTTTGTCGTCAATATTTATGGTAGCCTCAGCGTGTTTGATGCTATCCCCTGTCAGTTGTGTCCCAGGCGTATGATAGCTAGTACTTGAGAGTCCAATAATGGGAAATTGTGCGGATTTTCCTGATTGAATCGTCCGAACTGTATGCAATGACTCGAATATTGTGGCTTTACGGAACGCTGATAGCACCTCCCCACTCCACACTTTTAAGAAAAGTGCGTCATAAGAAGTACCAGCAGCATTGACCAAGCCGAGTCTTGAAGGACTAAAATTAGCCATGTCAATAAGAAATAAATTTGGAATTAACCAACCCTATTTCACTTAGTCTGATACCCCTCAAGGATGCTATGTGTAATAAATAAGTGTAAGGTTATTACAATACTATCAAAAAATGAACGAAGATCTACCTTATATACCAAATATAGAAGTACTTAATCCACCCCAAACAATTTTTTATCCACCTGTGGCAGAGATTCCTTACCTAGACCCTGTACTTCTTCCAAGTCTGGAACAAGTTGAGTCGGGTCTGGGAGCTTCGGAATCTTCTGCTGAAGAAGAAAAATCATCTTCAAAGGAGGAAGCGTTAGAATTAACACCAGAGACAATACCGACAGACCTGCCAACCACCAAAGAAACTTTATCAACTGAAGAAACTGTAGCTACGTTTAATATACCATTTTTTGGAGAAATGCCTATACCAGCGCCAGAGGTTATCGCCTCAAGTGTCATAGCTAGTGGAGTGTCAGCGACAGCAGCAGTAACAGGTTCGATTGTTTTGCAAAGTGTTATTAATCAATTAAAGAAAATAATGACAAAGATATTTAAAAAGGTACTTAAGAAAGAAATTGCAGATAACAAGAAATGATGTATAGTACTAATAGCAACCAGACCTATTATTCACACCATTAAATTGGTTACTGCTCTGATAGAACGTCAGTTGCTACTTAAGCAATCTCCCCCTGCCACGTAGAGAGAGATACTACTACCTCTGTAGTTTGGGATTGGCGATTGCTACTTAAATTTGTCGGGATTAGCGTTAACATAAGTTCGTATATTAATGACATCTGCGCAAATGTATGCGTATTCTGAAGCAGGGTTTATCATGTAGCCTGATGCGTGAAGCTGACTACATTTCAAAATACGAACTAGCTGTTTATCATGCACTTGCTTGTCTAACTCTTCTATGGCTAACTCTAGCTTTACTTTGGCTAGGTCGTTACAGGTTTTATTATCTCCCAGGGGTATCATAAAACTCATTTGTATTCCCCAACCTTCATTAATACTATAAGTTTCACTCTCAGTATTTTCTGCATCATTACCTGTATAGAAAGGAGTTACAGCTAAAGTAGGTTGACTACAAACTAAGTTTCCAAACTGCTGTTTACCTGTCATTCCATTATTAATATTCATATTTTGATTGATAATACTAGAATTACCAATCGCATTTGGTTGAGCCTGTACGTTTGTATCGCCTTCGGCTTTTGCTTTACTGACTAAAGACAGACAAAGAAGTGATAACGCTAGTAGTCGTAATCGCATCTGTTTGTGTAATTTCTTCTAATTTAGTTCCTGATGCTCTAGTAGTCACATTTAATGACCAATCAGCAGTAGCAGTATTAGGAGTGAAGATTGCATCTGAAGCTGTTATTCCTCCGTTACTAGCGCTTGTAACAGCAATGTTTGAGGCTTCCCAAGTTTCCAGAGCAGACCCATATTTTTGAGTAACTATGGTGCGATTTATAGTCTGAGTAGTATTCTCTGTGCGGTTGCTAGAGCCAGTAGTCCAAGTCGGGATTCCATTGGCAAAAACAGGACTACCAAAAGCTAATAAAATTAGTAGAATTAATTTTTTCATTTGATTCCTACATTAGTGTCTTTATTATCCACTATTTTAGGCGCTTTGCCATTGTTACCATTGTTACCTTTGCTTCCTTTCTTAATATTTAAACCGAATTGCGCACTTACAGCCGACAATAATCCAGCAGCGAAGGTCGTGTCAATTTGGCGAGTAGGGTTGGGATTAAAGTATGACCAAGAAATGACCCCCAAACTCCAAAAAAGAATAATAAGCTGAACCACATTAGCGATCAGACTATTACCTTCCTTTTCATCTTGTTCTTCCATAAAGATCGAACTATACTACCTATATAGTAACCATAGATTCTCAAAATGATTAGTCTAATTCGTCCAATTATCTTTGCTTTCTTAAAAAGCAAGTCTGTATCTATTTTAGTCTGCGATATATTAGCAGCGTTGGCAAAACTTAGTGAAAATAAGCTAGATGATGCTGCGGTTGCTAAGATAAGGGAAATGCTCCTGGAAGAAAAATAATGTGTCAAGGTTTTAATAGCAATAGTTCTAGTAAAAACGACCAAAATGCTTTGAAAAGTTACAAAGATTTTAGTCAGCAAGCGGTTAGATCGCCACTAGATCTTGGATTATCTATAAAACGAATGAGACATAGAGAAAATAGACTAGAAACAATTATGAATGGCGGAGAAGATCCTGGACCACCAGGATTTTAAAGTGGATTTGTAGGAAAAATAGATATTTCTTTAACTTTAAACGTCAATATTTCCCATTTATCTTGCATCATTGCCATACACCAAGCGGTTTGATGGTCATTTGCCTGGACTACAGTTTGAAATCCACCAATTCTAGGTTCATCTAACTTAATTCCAGCAAATGCTGTAGGTAATCTTATACACCAGGCTCTTCTGTTCTTTGTATTTGTCTTATAAGCCTTATACATTGAACCACCGACCTCTGGTATCGGCTTTTCCAAGTCTTTCGAGAGGGATGCCGAGGATTTTTGCATCCAACGCACCTTCCAATTCGCCTTTGTGAGCAGCCAATTCCAAATCCCACAACTCCATTTCCCTATCTTTGATAGCTCTATCTTCATCAATTGCTAACGACTCATTCCAATACTCCACCGCACCAGCCAAAGAGTCAAGTCTGTCATCATTTTGTAAACAGTTTCGATCAACAGTTATATGGGTCAATTGATGAAACAATTGATAGCCTAATGCTTTCTCTACCGAGTCCTCTGTTCGAGGTTTTGCGTCATTCTCAATAACTGATCTGTTAATTATTAGTCTATGTTGGTTCATTACAGGCTCTAATGCGTTTATTATTCTTCTTTCTTTCTGAACATTGCTTCTAGTTCCTTCAATAGTGCAAGGATATATCTTCATAAGGTATGGCTTAAGCAAACTTTCCATCATACCTTGACCAAATTGATCCTCCAGGAGTATTAGTTTTACCTTATTACGCTTTGCAGCTTCAGCTATACCAGTTAAAACTGGCTCTGTATAACCTTCACAAAACGATCCGACCTCTAAAACGTATAAGTTTCCATTTAGATGCGCAACTATGCTATACGCTGTCTCGTCAACACCTTTACCAGAGGGATCAATCATCATCACGCAACCTGTAAATGGCAACCAATCGCCATGTAAAAAAGCTGGCTTGTGATAATAGTCGTTACTAAAACCTACTGCTGGCAAATCAGAGATTCTATACTCTGCACCTGACGACCACACTACTTTTTCGGGCGCATGATCTTTTACTTCCATAACAACTAAGTCCTGGAGTCTTAATGGAAAGCGTTGTAGGTCAGATAACGTGGTATCTAGCTGAAACTGTAAGGTAAATTGTGATCTACCATAGCTTGCTTCTCTTTCTAGTAAGTCCATTTCGCTAAACCTGTCTGGATCTGTAGGTTGACCAGGTTTTGTCGCAGCCAATCCTTTTATCATTGGAGCTAATGCGTCTCCATACTTCTCAGGTTTCTTTGGATAACGACTTGTCCATATTCTGCAATCGTACCCTCGTAATCTCAGTTTGTTATATATGCTTTCTTCTGTCTGTGGTGTACCTAAAAACATTATTTCGCCATCAGGCTTAAGAATAGCGTTAAACTCTCCGCAACATTGCAATAATTTCTCTCTCATACCTACTGTCCAGGCTGTATTCGGCACTTCGCAATCGTCTGCAAGTATTAAATCAGCACGACTACCAGTTAATTGTCCAAAAATACCTACACTCTTAACACTAGCTGATTGATCGGGTATGGCTGGACGTACATCAAACCTATTACTAGCTGATCTTTGCTCATTTTTATCTGGTTCGAGGCATTTTAGTATAGGCATTTCCTGGATTATTCTTAAACAGAACTGTGCAAAGTCATCCGCCCTGGTCTTACTAGCTGATACAACCATTATCTTTTTCTGTGGATCATTTCTTAGCAGCCATAACGTATAGGCAGCAGCCATCCACGACTTACCTACACCTCTAAACGCTTCAATAATCCTTCTCTTGTTTCCTCTTTGCATATATTCAGCTATATCGAGCTGAACTGTAGTCGGATCAGGAAGTTGTAAGTGCCTCCATACTAAAACTAAAAAATATCTAAAGTCTTTATCATAAGGTTCGGGTAATATCTGCCAATCTTCCTTTCTCATTACGCACTACGCTTCTTTAATGCAATAACATTCTCTATATCAGGTAACGACCTAGCCAAATCTCCAAATGGAGTATCTTCTACAGGCTGAGACGTTATCTGATTATCTTTTAAGAACTGTCTAATCACATTTAAATCTGCTGTACTAGCCTCTCCACTATCTAGTAGATCAGTTAATACGCTAGCTAACCTACCATGTAGGCTACTTAGTATTTCAGTAGTGTCTTTTTGTGCCATAGACCTAGTTTAATGCAAGCCATTACAATCTGCTTTGCGGTATTACTTGCAATGGCTTACCTCCAATATAACTGCATCTGAAATCCCTGTCCACCACTAGCTCTCCACAATAGAAGAAGCAGGGTCGTATAGTCCTCTAATAAGATCTAATAAGATCGGGATAGATATTTAATAGGATTTTAATTTTTGTTAGAAAAATGTGATCGGCTTTACTATACGCAAATGGGATAGGGTGTCCCCATAGGTAAAAATACTTATTTATTATGGTGTCTGCCTGGTCTATTTTTTTATATTTCGTCCTAACTATGTCCAAATAAAATAATTAAGGCTTAAATCTGGCGCTATAACTAGATTTTTATTAGTTGTAGTACTGTCATATTGACAGCTCTGCATTTATTTAGCCTGGTCAATTTAGTCCAGGTGTAATTTTATTTAATTTTTATTTGTGAGAATAGCCGCCAAATAATTGCAAAGTTAATTAATATCGTTTATGATTCTAATTAGATTCTATACGAATCTTTTTAACACTATCTTAAGAGGTCACAATGTCTGTATCAGTTGAATCATGCACTAGAAAGCAAGCCACAATAGACGCAAGTTACAATCACTTATGCGCTTTGTTTGGTCAGCCCTCCAAAATCTACCAGGATAAAATAACTACTTTATTCCAGGCTGATTTTTTAGACTTGTATTTACACCTGGACTATTTTGTTAATAATGCAAGCAATGAGGCATTACAACAAAATCCAGATACGATTTATACCTGGACTATTTCAAGCGCTGACGTATTAGCGCCTGATAGATTACAAAACTTTATTAACTTCGTAAATAATGCCTGGACTAACGACCAAAAATACAGCCCAGCATCAACTTTAAAAGTTAATATCAAAAGCTACTACGACATGAATTAATTATGCGCTGGTATCTTTTCTATCTATTGGGGACTATTACTTGTTTAATAGTCTTACTTTCCTAGCTTCCAGGCTTCCAGCTTTCGAGCTGGTCGCCTAGATGGTAGGCAAGCCTACCGATTAAAACAATTTACCAGGACTTTAAAATGTCAGCAGCAACATTAACCAAGCCTAAAGCATTGATAAGTACAGAGGGAGAGATCTCTATTTGTATCCAATGCTTAGCAGCTTATAACGAGGGGATGCACCATTTTATGTGGTGTGATCTCGAAGCGCTAGACCTGGACAACTTCGAGGAGGAGTTCCAGGAGTGCATTAACTACGTTATTAAAACCAGCCCAAGCGAAAGCGCCGAGGAGTGGTTCTTTACCGATCACGAAAATTTAAGCGCAATATATGACGAATACCAGGACATTAAAACAATTAAAGAATACCTGGAGAAATACCAGGAATTTAAAGAGAATAATGTATCTCTTGAATTAATGAATGAATATCTCGACAATTACGGAGAGGATTTATCGTATTCAGATTTTGAGAGTTCATATCGTGGTGTTTATGATTCTGACGCCGACTATGCGGAGGAATTTATGACCGAGTGCGGAGACTATGACCCAAACACTCAAAGCAGCTTAGTTATAGATTGGGAGGCTACATATAACTACGCTTTCCGCCATGATATGACAGTACTTGAAGCAGATGGAGAGTCTCATTACTTCTTAGACTAACTTACTAGCCCAGGTGTTAAAGCCTGGGCTATTTTTTTTAATCAATTACTACTTCCAATAATTAATTATTAGATGAAGTAATTATTAATTTAATTTACTTCTTATTCACAACATACCAGGAGAAACACATGGACATCACATTTGTAGATGGCATTACAGGAAAAGCGGTCAAAACTGTAAGTTTTGAAAGTCATTCTGAAAAAAAAGACCCAGACTCAGGGATTCTAATATCCCGATACGAGGAGGAAGGCTGTAAGAACCGAGCTGAATATTTAGATATGCTCAGGGAGGACTACGGAGCCGAGATAGTTGACGCATTAACGTCAGTATTACCGCCAAGTGAGGACTTTGACGGATTAATTACAGAGTTACAAGATCAATCTAACTATTATTAATCATGGACGAAGCTAAACTAAACAAATTAACAGCCCAGGACATAAGAAATGCTCCTACTAAATGGCTTAGACAATGCTTGAAGCATGATCTCGAATTAGAAATCATTGACATGATAACCGAGGAATTATTCGAGCAAAGGGAAGCTGGACAAGGGGAGGTTATCTAATGCCATACGAAATTTATCCGACACCCGACTCACAATTAATGGATGATACATTCCATGATTGGCTTGAAAATTGTCCTAACAATTGGGTTAGGATTGACATTGAACAAGGCAAAGATGACGAGGGAAATGTTGAATGTATCTCGGCAACCTATAAATTTTATAGGAATAATATAGGAGAGGATGATGATTGAATTTCTTATCATAGCTGGCGGTTTATATGGCTTATACCTGGTCGGTATAGCCTTATATACCGATATTAAATATCGAAAGTCCAGGTCTAAAGGGTTCCCAAGAACCAGGAGGAACAAATGAGCTGGAATAGTTATCTCGAATTGATTGATTATGTCAATGAATTTTACGGAGCTGGTGGTTTATACCAGCTCCCTATCGAAAACAATGATGTTGGCTCACTTGTTAATGTCAAAACTAGACACGTTACAAGAGCTGAAATATCACACGCAATAATGATTTATTTTTCTATCCTGGAATACGCTAAACACAAGCGCTATCCGTACACATACGGAGGGAATGATTCTATTGATAGGGAAAGAATACGAGACATATTGTGTGACCTATTACTTTACAAAAAAGATCACAACATTTACGTTGATTCATGCGCCAAGCTGGATCACGATAATGGATCAGGAAAATTTTACCAGGAGGTTAACAATGGAACTAACTAAAGAACAACAAGCAACGATTGAACTCGATCTTGCACTATGCTGTGATTCTGATGCACTTATTGAACAGCTTAATATGCAACATAGTAGGCACATGAGATTGTCAGCATTAGTTGAATATCAACTTCAATATCCTGATATGACAATTAGAGAATTTTTTAGTATGGCTGCTGAAGATCTAAGAGAACAGGATGAAGATGAAGAAGAGGAGGATTATGATTGAAGAATTTTTTGAACACCAGGCTTACGCTATCCAAAGGGCATCACTTGATGATGCCTGGATATTTGGAGACATAACTAAAGAACAGTATCAGAAATGGTCAAACAAACTTGATGCTAAATATAAAAAACAATTACGTTTTAAAGATGGAAAAACAATTTAAAACTTACGAAATAGTTTACGATTACGAGCATGACAATCAACGGATGGTCAATATGCACGTTCAAGTTGCGCAATGCCTGGAAGATGCACTTAATTACTTTATCGAAACAATACCTTACGTTGAGATATACGAAGTGAAGTATCGAGGACTAAGAGTATATGATGGTAAGCCGACTAAGGAGGATAAAATTGCATAGCATTATTATCCTTTTATTATTTATCTTTTTATTTTTAATTACTACACAATGACCGAGCCTATTTACAAGCTAACTGAAAAGAAGCCAGAACAAAAACATGGCAACAACAAGGGACAAGTACTTTATTTCTTATCGAAAGGAGAATACTTTATCTCCGCAAGCTGGAATTTTCCGCCTATGGAGGCAACCCATTGGCAAATGCTAATAGATGCGCCAACTCCTACGGAAACAACCGAGGAGATTCAAGATAGATTGCTAAATGAATACTTAAAAGATGCCTTTCCCAAAGCTGCTGATAGAGTGGCTATGTACCCACTAATTAAAAGAGCCTGGAGGTATGCACAAGATGTTAAATAAAGATGACTCAGTTAAACTTCAAGTTATGATACCTACGCAATTAGAAAAAAGAATTAATTATCTAGCTGAAGCGCAGGGAATTAATAAAGCTGACCTGGTTAAACGTGTATTAACTGTATGGTTCGAGCAAAACTATGAAGCTAAGTATGACTTTTGGAGTCAAGTTAATTGAGTACACTAGATGACCAGCTAGCTAACGAAAAATTAATGCTAAATCTTGGACGAGATAGGGTAAGAGCTGTATCGTCCAGGAGGAAAGCAAGAAATATGGAGAGTCTCTCTGAATACGGAGAGTCTCTCTGTTCTTTTGGAGTGCAGAATATTATTTATCACTTGCGAGCTGTAAGAAAAAAGATAGAGAAGGGGAGAGCTGGTCAAAACTATGCTTTACTTACTCCATTATTAGATCTCGACCCAAGCCAGATAGCAGCAGCTTCGATTAGATCGGTAGTCGATAGCTTAAGTATGACTCCCACGCTGCACCAAGTATCTAACAACGTGATAGAAAAGATATGGATTGAGACTATGTTAGATAGGGCAACCGATAATGAACTAAGTAAATACAAACGTGGTCGGCACAAGAAAAGATACAGAATATTTTTAATTAACAATATGATTAATACTGAGCAATGGAATCCCAGGCAACGTATGGCAAGTGGGTTATTCATGGTCGAACTAATACAAAAACATACAGGCTTAATCGAAATAGTCCTGGATAAATCTACAACACCTCCCAAAAGGATAGTCAGGGCTACACAAGATTGTATGAATTGGATTAAGGACGTTGACGAAAAATTAAAATTAATGAGTCCCAACTTCTTGCCTATGCTGGTAGAACCAAAAGATTTTACTACTCCTTATGATGGCGGATATTTAACCAAGCCAGCTCGATATAATTTATTTAAAAGTAACAACGAGATTCTTGCCAAAAACATAAAAGGTAATGAGCCTTATCTTAGTGCGGTCAATACTCAGGGCAAAGTTGCCTGGCAAGTAAACAAGTATATCCTAGACCAATCACTATACGCTTACGATAATAACCTGGAGATCGGATGCCTCCTACCAAGAGACGGATATTCAGTACCGCCATACCCTAAGCATTGCGAACCAGACAGCCAGGAAGTTTTACAATGGAGAATCAATTGCAAAAATATAATCGACAAGAATAACTACACACAAGGTAGTCGTATTGGTATAGCAAAAACATTTTGGATGGCGAAAAAATTTAAGGATGCCAAGCAATTATATTTTCCTAAACAACTAGACTTTCGAGGACGGATTTACGATAGAGTTCCATACCTCAACAGCCAGGGTAATGATTTATCCAGGGCGCTATTGCAATTTGCAAAAGGTAAGCTGATAAAAACTGAAGAGGATTTGAATTGGTTAAAGATACATGGTGCAAATATGTATGGAATCAAGTCAGATTTTAAAACAAGAATACAATGGGTTAACGAGAATATTAATTTAATTTATGGAGCTGGTAGAGATTGCTGGAGTCAACCAGAATTTTGGATGCGTGGCAGCAAGGCTTGGAGTTTTCTTGCTTTTTGCAGGGCAATGTATTTATATTCACAAGAACCAGGTAGCTATTTATGTCAGCTTCCCTGCCACCTTGATTGTACTTGCAGCTCAATCCAGCATTTCTCTGGTTTGCTCCGCAGCAAAGTAATGGGAGAGAAAGTTAACCTGGTAAATAGTGAGCAGCCACAAGATATATACAGCGAAGTAGCACAAGCAGTTAACAACGAATTAAGAATGAGTGATAAAGAGGTAAATAAAAAATGGTTAATGCTTAGTCCTGATAGATCACTAGCTAAACCTTGCGTGATGACAGCTCCATACGCTGCAACTAACAGCGCCTTCTATCACTTTGCTTACTCCTGGGCTAACGAAAAGATGATGACCACACTAGGTAAAGGTAAACATAACTGGCTAAGAAAACCATTAGCTAAAAGTACTGTTGGTTTTATGGCTCAGTTACTTTATAAACATTCATGCCAGGCTATCAAGCCAGCAGTTGGAGCTATGAAATTTTTTAGGCACATAGGTAGAGAGTTAGGAAAAGATAACAAGGGAGTGCAATGGCATAGTCCAAGTGGATTGCTAGTACATCAAAAATATTTAGATCAGAAAAAATCTAGGATTCAACTTAAATATTTATCTGACGTTTATCTCGATATAAGAACAAACATAGATACCCAAGAAGTAGATACAAGGAAGATGGCACTAGCTATCTCAGCAAATATACTGCATAGTTTTGATGCAAGTCACATGGCATTATCCACAATTCATGCTTCAATAGAAGGAGTCGAAAATATCGCTGGCATCCACGATTGTTTCGTTACTACTCCGTCTGAAATGAGTGAACTGCGCAACTCAGTTAGGCAAACATTTGCTGATATGTATTCAGAAAATTGTTTATCAAAACTAAAGGCAGAATTAAAAGCACAACTAACAGACAACCAAATAAAACATCTACCCTCCGAGCCTACGCTTGGCGAGTTAGATGTTGAACAAACTAGAACATCTACTTATTTTGTCACATGACTTTAAAAGCATTTTATGTCGTCACTCCCAAGTGCCAACCACAATACTCATGGTTAGTCGAACCAGATACAGCTTTCAACAAACGTCCAGAATGGAAGGTTGATTTAATCCTGGACTCTAATGACCCTAAAACTCCTGTTGTTGCACAGCAGATTGAAGATGGGTTTGCAGCATATAAGCAAGCGCTTAAAGAAGCTAACCCTAAGAAAACATTTAGGTTAGCTGACAGTACCAGGTATGAGTACACCACTCACAAAGGAGCTAAGGTTTTCAAAATAAAAACCAGGAGATATGTAAGCGGTACAGATATGAATGGTAAGCCATACAACAATACACCTCCATTACTTATGGATAAATATAAAACTCCTATTACTGGAGAAGAAAGAGAAAAATATAAAGGCTTAGGAGAAGGAACAATTATCCAGGTACGACTACGTTGCGCTGGCTATGACCACCCTGCTCATGGAGTTGGGTTGACTATACAGCCTGATCTAATAGTGTTCCATGATTTTGTACCTTACACTAAGACACCAGATGAAGAAGCGACCAGCCTTGATGGGTTCGAGTTCGAGAGTGAAGAGAAGGATCTCGCACCCTCAAACCTTGACAACAGCTCAGGGGGAAATACATTTTAGATCAAAGTTCGAGGCGCAAGTTGCTAAAGAACTAATTAAATCTAAAGCTAAGTTTACCTATGAAACTGTCAGTTATGATTACGTCATCAGCAGTAGCTACACTCCTGACTTCATCCTCCCTCAAAGGGTTGTTGAAGTTAAGGGGGTACTTACTAAAGAGGAGAGAAAAAAATATATTGCAGTTAAGGCGCAACATCCCACACTAAAGATTTGTTTTTGTTTTCAAAACGCAAACAACAAACTTAGTAAAGCCAAGAAAAGCCTGACGTATTGGCAATGGGCTGAACGTCATGGCTTTCCCTGGTGTAGCAAAACTATCCCTAAAGAATGGTATGCCGAGTAAATACAAAAGCAAAGAACCCTGTCCAGAGTGCGGAAGTAAAGACAATGTAGCTGTTTATGATGATGGTCATAAGCATTGCTTTGGATGTGGCTGGCAATATCAACCAGGTAAAGACAAACCAAGAAAAGAATTTACACCAATGAAAAAACAATGGAAGCCTTTAGTTCCACTACCCTGCGAACTACCTAAACGTGGAATCACTAAAGAAACTTGCGAACTATTTGGTTATGGCATAGCTAGTTTTAATGGAACTGATTGTCAGGTAGCCAGTTACAAGAATCAAAGCGGTGTACTAGCAGCGCAACATATAAGATTTAGAGACAAGAGATTTATATGGCAAGGAGAGTTAAGCGATATAAAACTATGGGGTCAGGATTTATGGAGACAACATAATACTGGTAAGTTATTTGTAGTTATTACTGAAGGAGAGATAGATGCAATGTCTGTTTCCCAGGTGCAAGGTAACAAGTTTCCTGTAGTAAGTTTGCCTTCGGGTGCGCAATCTGCTACGAAGTATGTAGCTGCAAATTTATCATGGTTATCTCAGTTCGTCCGTATAGTTATTTGTTTTGACTCGGACGCACCTGGTTTGGATGCTGCCGAAAAGGTTGCAAAAGTCTTACCTACTGGTAAGGCAGCTATCGCAAACCTACCAAGAAAGGATGCTAATGAAATGCTCCTCGCAGGGGAGGGCGAGTTACTTAAAGATTTGCTCTTCAAAGCAAGTCCTGTCAGACCCGATAACATACACTCTGCCTACAGTTTATGGGAAGATTTAATTAAGGAAGATACCTCGAAGGTATGTAGTTATCCCTTTCCAGAACTAAATAGAATATGTTGTGGTTTTCGTAAGCAAAGTTTAACTACTATCTGCGCTGGCACAGGGGTTGGCAAGAGCCTACTTTGTAGGGAGCTGGCGCATCACTTCTTAGTTAATGGACTTCGGGTAGGTTGGATTGGTTTAGAAGAAAGTAGCAAGAGAAGTTTACAAGGCATACTATCTATTGCACTTAATAAACCATTACACCTGGACGAGAAAGCAATAGACCAAGATGAATTAAGACAAGCCTTTGATTATTTATTTAGCGACAATAACTTTATATTGCTTCAGCACTTTGGTTCACTAGACCCTGACCGATTGATAGATCAGATTACATACATGGCAACTGGCGAGGAATGTGACGTTATATTCCTGGATCATATTTCCCTGGTAG